>RCNB010000692.1_pt1 | contig 22098 bp, 26 predicted proteins | sample 2041321 | NCBI WGS metagenome assembly RCNB01 (sample SAMN09708232, study PRJNA481090) | Marine sediment metagenome, whole genome shotgun sequencing project. | reverse complement strand
ATAAAAAATATCCTGATAATAAGTTATTGAATAATGTAAAACATTGATAATTTTCCACACTCCATAAATATGATGAAAAAATATATTATTTAGCATGGAATGGTGGCTGTGGGAGCTAGTGAAATGGTCTGCATCAATAGGTCTTACTCTGCTTTATGTTCTAATATGCTACCTGAAACCTGACTGGTTTGATATCGTGGAAGATGCACCCTACTAGGTGATGAAACTACGCGCGCGCCATATCTAAAACTCGGACAAGCCTCTTAATCTACGTGAAAATTAGAGTACATAATTGTTTTATCATAACTGATTTATCATAGAATTGGACTTGTTGGAAGCAACGCATGTTCATTGGGGCTTGGTGGGGGGTCAACTCCAGAAAGTCCACCCCTGTGTTTCTAACTAAGGCTCAAATAGAATTAAACCTACTCTGATACTATCATCGTTAATGTTGAAGTTATGTTTTCGATACGCCTAATCTTATATGCGATAATATCTTTTAATTCTGACACAGAAACGGCTTTAATATGTACTATAATATCGTGGACACCATATACATTATGAGCTTCAACAACTTCTGGCACCTTTCTTAAACTATTAATAATTTTCTCATCAGATCCAACATCAATATTCAATAAAATAAAAGCAGATGCCATACCTATTCCCCGATTGTACCTAACACAAATCTATTGCTTTAATTCTATAAAAATGATCTTTATATTTTATTTTTTTATTATGTTTAATTCTATGTGGTATGATAAACCATAGGGAAAGTTGCATTTTTTTTCTTCTCTTGTATCAGGTTTCTTCAGGAATCGAAAACGGTTTTTCAGGGCATTCAGCATATCTTCACGACGAATAAAACATTTTCATCATACCTGATAAAAAATCCAACGATATAATTTACTGAAATTATTATTTATCCGAATTTATTTCACGAACGAGCGCATTAAGCTTTGTTTTATTATAACCCTGTATCATTTTTCGACCTTTCACAATGATAATAGGGTATACCTTGCTTAACCCCCTTCCCGACATGAAGTCATCCAGTAAATCAAGGACGTAATCCCATTCATCCTGGGATGCAGTGTCAGTGTCCACATAATCATAATTAATGCCATGACTATCTAACAGAAGCTTTGTTTTGATACAAGGTGAACAAGTACTCATCGAGACTATGAAAATATCTGGGATACCCTTATCGTTTTGCTCAGAGTTAATCATATATCCACAACAGGTCTGATTTACTGACTAATTCTATATTATGCATAAACATAATATACTTTATTTCCTATTTTCTCGAAGAATAAAAATGGTTACAACCGGGGATAACGATAATGAACAAAAAATGGAATATGTTGCACAGCTTAGATATATAGGGTCCAGCTTGGTTGTGACAATTCCCAAAGATATTGTACGAAAACTAGATTAAACCTTAGGTGAGAACGTAACTATTACTGTTAAAAAGAAAGAAAATCGATTTACTGAACAGTAAGTGATTCAACATTTGTTTCTTTAATATACTGTGCATTACTCGTGTAAATTCCCAGACTAACACTGGTTCCCAAGTCGTCGTTTTGAATGTTTCCAGGATTTTTTAAGTACACAATAATATCACTACCTGATTTTAATGGAACCTCAGATGTAACAGCGGAGTAAACATTTCCATCAATCGTTGATCCGTCAACAACATTGGTTAGACTTGTTGAATTTATATCGCCTGTTATCGTAGTTCCTGTTGGAACCATGTAAATAAATACTGTATTCCAATCGGACTCAACTCCACGTACACTAATAATATCTAAAAGAATGTCTCTGCCACCTATATTCTGAATCATGAATCCAGATAGGGCTCCAGAACCATTTACCCATATTTGATTTTTGACAATCCTGATATCTTCATTAATTGTTCTTGTTCTCGTAGTATTCGTTGCATAATATGATACGGTTGTGGCTAACAATATGGCTACAACTAATAATATGAGGGTTGTAACAACTTGGCTCAGTCCTTTTCTCTTCATGTCGTCACCATATGCCTTTTAGATAGAGAGATATGGCAGGTTAGTTCATGTTAAACCACACCTTCTAGGTATCTGAATTTATAGATTGGGAATCCTGATCGATTAGGTGGCCTATTTCTCTTTGTCTTCTTCTAGGCTACTTCGTCTAAGTTCCTATAATAATAAAGGAATATGGTGGTGGAATGGATATCTGCTTGAAAACTATCTTCTTACGTGTACGTATAGTTTTAATGTGATCTATTTCAGTATAACTTTAATATTCTCCTCTAAGGCATATTCAATTATGGCGGATTCATTAGCTTGGGTTGATCAAATCGTAATTGCTGCGGTACTACTCTATATAGCATATTTTTTCATTAAACGATATAAGACAAAAGAAATTGAGTAAAATACTGATAGAAATATTATCCTTTATCTTTAAAAAGTCCACTAATGTGTCTTGTTAGACTGGAAAAAAACGTTATCTTTTTTGTCTTCTCACTGGTACAAATTTTCTGATGGGATCGTTTTTTAGTGTTTTTTCTAGTTCTTCGAGAGATAACCCCTTTTTAGGATCTCCATATATTTCACATCTATTAACCACAAGCTTCTCTTCTAAAGGACGAATTATTATTTCGGCATCTAAGGAAACTATGTGTATGTGTGTAGACCTAATAGAGCGACCCTTATGAATCGCAATTACTTCTTCAACATGTAATTCATATCCAGCATCTTGTAGAATTTTGATTATAGTTTTACGGTCTTCTGCATAAATATTTATGTCGATATCACTATTTTTTCTGGCTGTTCCCCGCCAAACGCTTCCAGTAAGTTTTGGGCTGTAATCTTTGAGTATTTTCATAAGGGATAAGGCTTTTTCCCTGAGTTTGATGAGTCTCTTCTGTTTTTCTGTGCTTTCAATACGATCTGATAAAAGATCTAGTTCTATGGCTACTTCATAGTTACTGGGGATTGTATTAACTCCAAGGCTTCTTGCTGCAGCTTCTTTAGCCTGTTTATATTCGCTATATATTCTGTTATAGATGAGTCTGGCTGCTTCTTCAGCAATCTTTCTACGTATATCTGAATGCACAGAATATAGGGGTGAACCCTTGGTTAAAAATTAGGGCGTCTAGTTTGGTAAAGCTAGGAGCTCGGATTTTCTTACGCCAACATGTCGTAGGGAAGCAACTTTTCGTGCTTCATTGTAGACATCACTGGCCATTTTTCCAAGTACCATCTCGTGGACGATTTGCCCAAAGTCGAGTGTTTTTATTTTTTCGTTGACTATTTCTCTCATAATGTCACGAATTGCTTTCTCCTGCGAAGTTTTTATACGTGAATTTGTGAGTGCTGTAACGATTATCTTTAGCTTATAACCGTCTATGGTTGTTACTCTAAAGAATCCATCTACTTTGGTGCTTCTTCTACGGACGAGGCTTCTGAGGTAATCTCTAAGATATTCATGACCCTTGAATACTGTATGAGCGCTGTTTTCATCTACTTCTCTAACCTGGAAATACATTTTAAGATATTCCTGGCTGAAGTCCCCTGTGATTGCTGCAAGTGTAGTAGCTATAACTCTACCCACTACCTTGGCCTCACCTTCAGCTGGGGTCTCACCGACCTTAGTTTCGCCGAAGTAACGTGGAAGGTAGATATCATACCAGTCCTTTCTCCTCCACTTATCTCTGACTGCTCTTGACAAGTTTCAGCTTTCTCTCCTTACGTTGTCGTATTGAGCGTGCCCGGTCATTTATATGTTTCCCCATAATGCTAAAATATATTTTTTGGAGGTGAGAATTTCACTGTTTTAAAACATTATCACGAAAAAATGAGTTTTTTTGGATTTGACTATGAAAATACAATAATTACGCAATAACAAAACGATACCATATTTATTCCTATATGATAAAAACCATAATTTTTTTCCATATTTTTTCGCTAAACAAATTATAATTTCCATGAAATATAAGCACAAAAAACAATGATGGGTAATACTTGTTTGAAGTCGGAAAAAAGCGTTGGAAGTTAAGTAATGCCTTCGAAAAGAAGGTGTGATAGGGAAGCGGGACTTGGATTACCTGCAGTCTTCGCTGGAAAAATGCACAAGCGAAGGTATAGGGTTCTCAGAGTTTCGAGGTATATAGACTCCTGAAGCAACGCGAAGTATTCTGATCTCAGCGATACTCAAATATGGTAAAAGATCCGTGTCTTTCTTTTCACTTTTATTCTAACTGGTTGATCGTTTTCTCAGCAGCTTGGATGCATGATAATAAATCATCTAGTGTTAAAATGAGGCTTCCAACACCTTTGCTGCATGAAATTTCTATTTTTAATATGTTTTCTTTGAGGTGGGTTTTAATCTCGATTCCTTCAGGTACTTGGACATTATCAGGTGAAACTGCTTCTAATATACTCCTCGCTGTATTTTCATCTCTGAATTTTAACCCTAATTTAGCTTCAACCGTTGATTTGTTCTCCGACAAGTACATCCACCCTTCTTAGAAATTCGTCTTCATCATTAATTGGCAGGAAAGCTCCTGCTGCAACGTCATGGCCACCACCCCTCCCTTCGAACGGTTCACATGCTTTCTGCATTAAAACTCCCAGATCTAAACCTGATTTTTTCATCGCCATTGTACCTCTGGCTGAAACCTTGAGTAGTCCCTCTTCAGCATGAGCTGTAGCGATAAATGGTTTCAGATTCCTGAGGATACCTGTTGAAAGAAGTATGGAAGCTACTACACCGATTATTGTGTCATCTATCTCAGATCCTGCCTTCAGTACATAGATATTGTCGTACTCTTGCAGTCGATCTTCTTTCCGTACCCAGTCAAGATATGTACCAATCTTTTGACGGTAGTCATCAAGGGTTTCCTCTGCTTCACGTAACGCCTCATTCCTGTCTCCCATGCATATTGCGAGGCCTAAGCTAGGTCTACCCATTCTTGCACATGCATTGAGCATTGAAGCGAACTCTCGGGCATCTCTCAGGGCTGTTCCTGGTTTTTCTTTCTTAAATGTATATATTGTTCCCATCAGGCTGTGAACCATTTCCGGTTTACATCCTTCATAGATCATATGCTTTGTAAGTGCACTGAAGAGGCTGCGTTTCTCATCTTCTGACAGATCTCTCAAGGCCCTAAGCCTATCTCCATCTTTTAATTCAATCTTAGCTTCTTTTAGAAGATCAAGACATCTATCCTCTCTCCCGCTCAGACCTGGGATAAATGGCTGTGTGGTATATGCACAAGCTCTGGCTATAGGTCGTGTTTCATATCCGTAGAAAATAAGGTCCACGTTTGTTTCAAGGAGGCCTTCATTCTCAGCGTCAGCTTGGATAATTTTATTTATCTCTAGCATAGTTTTTCGTTTTCCTTTATCCTGCTGGTCTGCTAAGGCTCCAGTAATTCCAAGAGGACTCAGGTCGATATTGGTGCTGTCTACCGTTTTTGCAAATAAATATGCTACCCCAGCCCCGCTAATTCCTCTGGATCCGTCGATGTCGTGTAACAATGGGTTACAGTGAATGATATTTGGTGCTTCTACGTTAATGGGCAGGTGGTGGTCTAGAACTATTATGTCTACATTGCTTAGCTGTTCGGATAGCATGTCAATGTAACCTCCTCCAAGATCACTGAATACCACGATTGATAGTTTTTCTTTAGCAAGATCGTTTATGTATTTATCGTCAACTCTTTTCCATGACGACGTTCTGAAACGTGCTCCGAGTCTGCTGGCAACATTACTCAATATTCCTCCCGCTGCGATGCCATCTGCGTCATTATGGGTAATGATGCGAATAGGGTTGCCTTTTTCAATGTGAGATCTGAATAGTTGTGCTGCTTTAGTAAATGAGTTGGAAAAATCCTCCAGAGAGGTTATAATAAACCCTCTTAGATGTTTACGATCTCGTTCCTGTGGTTCCAGTCTTTAGGTACTTGACCCTTTCTTTTGTAGTATCTGGTTAGGGCGTAGATTTTTGCCTCGGTCATCTGGTATCCTCGCTTGTTGTGGAAATCTTTTGGGTTTCTTTCTATGTGGCGCTTGAGGCTTGTAGATTTTACCATCAGGTTGTACATGTCTTCTGGAATTCTTGGAGCAAGCCCTGATTCTTCTAGAACTTTCTTTATTCCATATCCTACAACAGGCTTCACTAGGGGGATACCGTATTCATCTCTTAAGATGTTGCCTATATCGCTCTGGCGTTTTCCCTCACGAGCCAGATTGATGATAAGTGCTTTTACCTCATCTGGTTGGTATTCTACCCAGTTTGGCGCCCTTTTTGATACAGGCCTTGTGGAGCGGGAACGCCCCCTCATGAATGCTGCTTTTTTTCCCATAGACATCAACCGTAACATTGACTTTGATATTGCTCAAGCTATTATTACCGCCCCTTTTAAAAATGTTTACCAATATGTTCTATTCTTTTCTATCGATCTTTTAAATATCAAAGAAAATAACGATGGTATGTACAATATATTTAATATATACCATCTCAGAGATTTTTCTGGTGTTAAAAATGGAAATAGCTCTTGTGTTAATAATATTAAATCCTGCAAGTGATGATGAAGTCCTTCGAAGATTAAGGAAAATTGAAGGTGTAACAGAAGCTCATTTTCTATATGGTCCTTATGATGCCTATGCAAAAATAGAATCACACACTCAGAAAGGAATTAACGAAATTGTATTTGATAAGATCAGAACCATCAAGGACATACGTTCTACAATGACTTGTCTTATAGCTGACTGAGCCATGAACCAAGCTTTCTGAATGCACGTGCACGGTGAGAGATTCTATTTTTTTCTTCATCAGTCATTTCCCCGAATGTTATTCCATCTCCTTCTTCAGGAATGAATATGGGATCATATCCGAAGCCTCCTGTTCCCCGCATAGTCTCACTTATTTTTCCACGCACTATTCCCTTAAAGTAATGTATACTACTGTTTACTCTGAGTGCTATCGAAGACTGGTATTCCGCTCCCCTGTCCTGAATGTCTCTCATGAGATTGAGAATTCCCTGGTTATCTAGCTTTTCCAAGGCATAGGATGAGTAAGGTCCTGGGAAACCACTATAATGATCAATGAATAAACCTGCATCCTCTACGAGCATGATGCGTCCATCATCAGGTATATGGTTTAGGCTGTACTCTGCTATCTTGGTAGGATCATCTGACTGTATCTCAACACGCTTTACAGGATACTGTACCAACTGAATTCCATATTCACTGAGGACTTTTCTTGCCTCTTTCACTTTGTGCAAATTACCCGTAATCAACCAGATTTTATTCTCTTTCAATGTACCTACCCCGTTTCCCTATTTCTCTCATCCTTTCAAGAGCTACTTCTGCTTCACAACCGAGGCTCTCTATGTAACCTTCTTTGAATGCGGTAAAAAGGGTCTCTGTGTATTCATAATGGGTGCTGGTAAGCATACGGTTGAGTAGATTCAGGTCAACTCCCCTTTTCTCAACCTCACTTGAGAACTCTCCAAGACCAAAATCAATAAAGACCACCCCATTAACACCTTTAATCATATTCGATGTTGTTAGATCACCATGGATTATTCCGCTATGATGCATTAGTCCTGCATTTACACCAATTTCATTGAAGAGGGATTTCTTCTCATCAATCGTCAAATCTTTGATTATATCCCTTACTTTGACACCTTCCAAATATTCCATTATGATGGTAGCATTTTCTGGATCAACCTGATAGACCAGAGGTGCTGGAACTCCTGCCTCCTTTACCCTGTGAAGTATCCCAGCTTCAAATAGTGTCCGGGTCTTCCGGATCTCCCGATCCAGTTCTGGGTGTCTATACTTTTTCTTCTTCCTGAGTTTGATGAGAGCTTTCAAGCCATTCCAGTCAAGGTCCAACAGTAGATCTGCTTCTGCGCCCTTCGCTATCAACTGCGCCATGGTATCTCCACCTTATCGAGCCGCCAATTACTATCTATGAAGCTAGTCTCGATTGGAGTTCTTACTCCTTCCAAATATGCTATAACTCCCGTCCATGCAATCATTGCGCCATTATCCGTTGCTAACTTGATGGGCACAAAATTGGGTGCTGCTCCATGCTCCTCTGCGATGTCCCTGATCATCTTACGTAAGCGTTTATTTGCCCCGACACCCCCCGTCAGAAGGACTTCAGGCTTTCCAGTGTGTGCAAGGGCGCGTTCAGTTACCTCCCCGAGCATTGCAAAGGCTGTCTCCTGCATACTGTAGCAAAGGTCCTCAAGGCTGTGTATGCCTTTCCTGTATTCATGAATGATGGATGTCAGAAGTCCACTGTAGCTAAGGTCCATCCCTTTTACGACATAGGGTAGAGAAATCAAAATCTCTCCCTTCAACGCTAACTGCTCAACAGCTGGCCCCCCCGGATATGGTAATCCTGCTTCCCGCGCGAAGGTATCCAAGCATTTACCTATAGCAATATCTAGTGTTTCTCCAAAGATTCTATATTTTCCTGATTCATAGGCTGTGACTATCGAGTTTCCCCCTGAGACGTAGAGGATTAGGGGATCCTCTGAGCCTGTAGCTAACCTACCCACTTCGATGTGAGCTATACAATGATTTACTCCGATAAGGGGTATTTTTAGGTAGGCTGCTAGGGCTCTTGCAGCTGTAGCTCCAGTTCTAAGGCTTGGTCCCAATCCCGGTCCCTGACTGAATGCTATGAAACTCAATTCCTTGGATGTTATCTCTGCTTTCTCTAGGGCTTTGGTTATTGTGTCCCCAACAACTTCAGAGTGGTGTCGGGCTGCTTCCCTTGGGTGGATTCCCCCCTCCTCTGGAATATGGGTTGTTATGATATTAGCGAGGATGTTTCCCTCGGTATCAACTATTCCTATTCCAAGATTGTCCGCAGTGGATTCGATACCTAAGCAGATCTGGTGTACCATCCTCATGGACAATGAAATAATATGATAAAAAGAATATGGGTACTCAAAAGACTGGTTTTGTCAACCTGCTGTAATCCCCCGCTATTTTGTCTTCGCAGAGATGGTTGACATCGTTTAATCTTTCCACAGTTCTTTCACCCAGATCACTATTTCCGAGGACTGTGATAGATGCTGGATGAGTCCTAAATGTTATTAGTGCCACGGAGTCCACGTCAAGCTTGAGCCACCAGTCAATAATGTTGACTATAGTCCCTGAATGACTGACGACGATTGCTAAATCTCCCGAAACTTTTGAGATTTCATCCATGCATGAGGTCACCCTTTTATAAAATTCCCTCCAGGTTTCACCCTCAGGATAAGCTCTCCAGTCAAGGATTGGTTTAGTTGGATAATTATAGATCTTCTTTGCCTCTTTGTTTGTCATCCCGGTGGCTCTTCCTACATGAATTTCTCTGATTCCTTCAAACTGAGTAATTTTTGACCCGAGTCTAGAGCCTATTGATCTTGCAGTGTCAATTGCTCTGATGAGGTCACTGGAATATAGGTCAATATCATATCCATTGAGATCCTCAGCTATTCTCTCCGCAACAGAAATCGCCTGCAGTTTCCCTCTCTCTGTGAGTCGTGTATCCGTCCAACCACCCTTCAAACCCAGTGTAAGGTGTTCAGCCTCTGCATGTCTGACTAGAATCAGGGTTTTCATGATATCCTGAATATATCTCTCTATGTTAAAGGTATTATCTGGTTTCTTCAGTGTATAGAATAATATAATAAAATTAAAAGGGATTTCCGGGATTTGTAATGAGCCTTAGACTGCATTGCGTCACCCGGGAAATCGCAATTACAACATCTTCAAGCTAGTGGATAAGGATATCCGTGTTACCTATTATGAAAAGCAAACCTTAACGGGTTATCCTCCCCAAACCCTTCTGAAGAGTTTCACCCAGTTCAACCCAAGTATTTTCTTGATCTCCTGATCGGAGTACCCCCGTGCTACCATTCCCTTTGTAAGGTTTGGCATGTGTTCGAGCCAACCGTAACCCCATGTCTTATCCATGGGTGTATAGTAGTCTACGTCAATTCTATCTGGGTTCTTCCAGATGAAACAACCCCGTGTGACGCTATTGGGAAATTCAAGGTCGCTTCCAAAACCTGTATGGTCTACACCTACAATGCCCACAGTTTCATCGATTTGATCGAGAGTATCATCAGTAATTGTACTGGCACCATACTTCTTAGCAAAGAATGGAGTAACCCCTATCACCCCCCCCTTCTCAGCACATGCCTTCATCATATCATCTGGTTTACCCCGTTGCTTACTATACTCAACGAAACTACCCCACAGGTTTGTGCTTCTGGTAGCCCAATCAGCATAACCTCCCGGTTTTTCAGGTGCACTCTGACGGGGGATAATGTGGGTGAAGCTTACAGGTTCCTTGCTCTGCTCGATGGTGTCCCAACAGGTCTGGTCTGCGGTATGACTTAGATCTATGAGTATCCCCAGTGCATTCATCTTCTCAACAAGGCTCTCACCGAAAAGGCTGAGACCTGAATCCTTCTTTTCCATGCATCCAGCACCCGCGTCATTCTGCCAGTTGTATGTCAGCTGCATGACGCGCAACCCGTGATCATGTGCTACTTCTAGAAGGTTTAGATTTCGTTCTATAAACATGCTGTCCTGAGGACCAAACATTATGCCGTGTTTTCCTTCACGTTTTGCTCGTTCAATGTCAGAAGCTTTCCGTACGAGGAGAACACGGTCCTTATGCTTCTTAGCCCATAGTTTATACTGAATAAGCTGTTTTAATGCTGAAGTAAAGTTTCTCTGCATACAGACCGTTAGATTTGTGGCTGTGAGTCCTCCTTTTATGACATCATTTAGCCACATATTCTCAGCAACATAGTCTATCACAGCGACAACGCTGCTATCAATAACAATACTTTCCTTGTGAAGAGCGAGTGCATGACTCACTTCATCTTTATTCAGATCAAGATAGCTTCTAGACAAAGCAATCATGCATAAGAGTACTTCATTTCTTAAAGCAGTAACCACACCTCGAGAGTAACTTTTTACCAAGAGTCAGTATAATTATGTGTATCTATGGAGATTCTAGATTGACTGAGTTGTTTAGACCTGATAATTATTTTAAACCAAAATCTCTGGAAGAGACCCGGTTTCTCTTGAAACAGTATGGTGGAGAAGCAAGTATTCTAGCAGGAGGCACTGACTTGTTGGTACAAAAGCCTGCTGGTGCAAAATGTATTATTGACATTAAAGGGCTCTCGCTTGATTATATTCGTGGAAATCCTGATGGCATACACATTGGGGCTACAACAACATTCAGTCACATTCTCAAATCTCCTCTCATGCATACAAACCCATACAATGTTCTCACAGATTCAGCCCGACAACTAGGGCATAGAAATATCCGAAACCTGGCAACAATTGGAGGCAACATATGTAATGCTGTTCCCTCCGCAGATGCACCCCCCGCTTTAATAGCTCTGAAAACAGAAGCTGTGATTTCCACAGATGAAGAGAGTAAAAGAATTCCGCTGGAGAATTTCTTCTTGGATGTCCGTAGAACCTTACTGGAAAGAGGAGAATTCCTCAGGGAAATATACCTCCCTCAGCAGACTGGTCGTGTAGGTGCAGCATTCATGAAACTGAACAGGACTCGGGTTGACATCGCTCTAGTCAATGTTGCTTCACGGATCACATTGGATGAAAATGATGTCTGCACTGATGCACGGATAGTCCTCGGGGCAGTAGCTCCTACTCCTATCCGGAGCAGGGAAGCTGAAAACTCACTCCTAGGACAGGAAATAACAGATGAAACTGTGGATGAAGCAGCCCAGTATGCCTGTGAGGAGGCGAAACCCATCAGTGATATCAGGGCATCTAAGGAGTATAGGCTGAAAATAATTAAGGTCTTGACTGGACGCGCAATACTTGAAGCTCATAAACGGGCTAAGGAGGCATTCTGATGGTGAAAATGCTTGTCACTTTTCAGGTCAACGGTGATAAACATGAAGCATACGTCCAACCCGGGGATACTCTTCTCGATGTAATCAGGGAAAAACTTAGTTTAACGGGATCTAAGAAAGGGTGTGGTACAGGTGATTGCGGTGCATGTACCGTAATTATGAATGGAAAAGCGGTTCCAAGCTGCCTCGTATTAGCTGCCAGCGTTGAAGGTTCAACTATTGTCACAATTGAAGGGCTCTCGAAAAACGGGAGACTACATCCACTACAGAAAGCTTTCATCGACCATATAGCTACTCAATGCGGTTTTTGCACACCTGGCTTCATATTATCTGCTAAAGCATTCCTTGATGAGAATCCCTATCCCACACGTGAAGAAGTCGAGGAAGCTCTCCTCGGGAACCTATGCCGGTGTACCGGCTACAAGAAGATAGTTGATGCAGTTATGAGCGTTGTGGAGGCTTCTCTGTGACAAATCTCAAAGTAGTTGGAACATCACCCCCCATGAAGGGCTCAGGTGATAAAGTCACAGGTGCTGCAGAGTATACAGTGGACATGAAGCTCCCTGGAATGCTTTACACAAAGATACTCAGAAGCCCCCACCCTCATGCCAACATCAAGAAAATAGATGCCAGCAGGGCTCTGGTTCATCCCGGTGTTAAAGCAGTAGTAACCTACGAGGAATGTAAACTCCTCTACAAAGTCACCCATGGCAGCGCAAGGGAATATGGTCTTGACACCCGTGTCCGATATTATGGGGACAAGGTGGCGGCAGTTGCAGCCATAAGTGAAGAGGTAGCTGAGGAAGCATTAGACCTAATAGATGTTGATTATGAGGTACTCCCCGCTGTCTTTGACGTGGAGGAGGCGATAAAGCCAGATGCCCCAGTGATCCACCCCGAAAGGGATGACTGTGATATAAACACTCTAGAAATCTCCGTGCAAGAGTGGGGGGACATTGAGCAGGGATTCAAAGATGCAGATATAATCATCGAAAACAGGTTTAAAACACAGAGGGTTTGCCACTGTGCACTGGAGCCCCACGCTATGGTTGCATCATGGGATGGTGATGGCAACCTCACAATGTGGAGCAGCGAACAGACAGCATTTATGATCAGGGATAGTCTCGCAGAAGCCCTAGATCTACCCAGAAGCAAGGTCAGATTCATTGTACCCCCATATGTGGGTGGAGGATTCGGGGGAAAATATGAGAGTGCCGAGAAGATCGTTATTGCAGTTTTAGCGCGGAAAGCAGGTAGACCTGTGATGCTGCGTCTGAGTCGTGAGGAAGTATTCCATACAACCCGGACGAGATCCCCATGTATATTTGAGACCAAGACCGGGATCAAGAAGGATGGAACCCTCGTTGCACGCTACATCAAAGCCATCGTTGACATAGGCTCCTACGCTTGGGGGGCAATCATGTCCAGCCGTGCAGCTAGTTACATGACGTTAACCTACAAGTGCCCAAATATCAAGTATGAGGGTTACGGGGTATACACAAACACTCCCCCATCAGGCGCCATGAGGGGATATACCAGTACTCCAATACACTATGCTATGGAAGCCGAATTGGATGAGGTAGCAAACCAGCTTGGAATGGATCCATCCGAGTTCAGGTTGAAGAACCAGCTGCATGTCGGAGATATTATTCCAGTGAATGGACTTCCTGTCAGCAGCAGTGGTCTGAGGGAGTGTATTTTGAAGGGAAGGGAGGCTATTGGCTGGGAAAGACGCCAGAAAGTTATTGGCTCTGAGGGAGGGACTAAGAAGCGGGGGATAGGCATGGCCTGTTACAGCCATTATTCACCTATGCTGAAATCCTATGAGCGAAGTGTTGGGAATGCAATCCTCAAGGCAAACATTGATGGCTCATTCCATCTGCTCCTCGGGATCCCCGATATCGGTCAAGGCCTAAGAACCATAATGACCCAAATCGCAGTAGAGGCACTGGGTGGACTCCTAGATGAGATTGATGTTACTCTTGCTGATACAACCACAACACCGTGGGGTACCACAACTGCTGCCAGCAGGAGCACCATGGAGACCGGTGGAGCTGTGAAGATGGTTGCAGAGAAGATGAAGGCACATCTCATTGAGCTTGCCTCTGGTTTAATGGGTGTCCCAGTTGAGAGACTTGAAACACAGGATAGCAGAGTATACCAAGTGGAGAACCCTGATAGGGGCATGTCATTCAATGAGATACTGAACCACCACGACGTATTCCACAGCGGTGATAACGGCATAGTCATGAAGGCAACCTACAATGTACCCACCTTCATACCCCCATATGGAGCAGCCTTCGCAGAAGTAGAAGTTGACACAGAGACCGGAAAAGTCACAGTCATCAAAATGGTTGCTGCAAGTGATGTAGGTCGAGCTATACACCCCAAATCCGTGGAGGGACAGCTTGAAGGTGGTATACAGATGGGTATAGGCTACGCACTTACAGAGGAGTTAAAGCTAAACCCTATAACAGGAGCACCAATGAACAATAACTTCTTCGACTACAAACTTTTGAGGACATCGGATATGCCAGAGATGGAAGTTATCATCGTTGAACCTGTTGACCCTAACTCAGTGTACGGCGTCAAGGGAATCGGTGAGATGGCTGTAATACCCATGGCCCCCGCTGTAAGGAATGCAGTCTATAATGCCACAGGGGCAAAAGTTAGGGACCTGCCCATTACTCCAGAAAAATTGTTGAAATTCCTCAACAACTAGGGATCATCCCAATACTTTCTCGGATCCTTCATCTTCCCATATCCCATAATATCATCAGCCCAAGCAAAAATTGGATTTAGAACTGGGACATTTCGGATACACCACTTCACAAAGTCGTGGAATACTCCCTCTTTCTTCGTGAATGCACAGACACGGAAACATATAGTACAGCTGGTTCCCACTTCATCCCAGTACTCATTGCATTTATCTTCATCACAGTACCAGCGATAGATACCTGGATTCCCACCGGGAGGCGTCTCATAACCCATAGGCTTAGTGGAAATAGATCCACTGGGGCAATTTTTACTGCATTTCTTGCATGTTTCACAGAATTTCAATATTCCGGAATGTGCCATATGACTCTGCTTTACCGGGAGGTCTGTGAATATCTTACATATTTTGACCAGCGGCCCTCTTTCCCATGTGATGAGTCTATTCATTCGGCCTGCATGACCCAAACCCGCCTGTATAGCAATTGGCACATTCATTCCAATGTCGTTTCCGCTGGGTATTGCACTGTAACCTAAACCCCTGATGAATTCAGCTACACATCCAGAGAGCAAATGCATCCTGCTGTAAGCCATACCCCCTGAGGCTACCATGGCTGTGGGTGTATACATGGTCTCCTCATAATCCATGGGTACCGTCATGACTACCATATACTTGTGGCTCTTGGGTAGCACAATCTTATTGTCATCCTCGTAGCCCTCCTCAACGTCCTCGAAAACGAACTCTTTCCCACCTCTTGTTCGGGCGTGTATCCATCGTTCATCGACTGTTGTAAATCCGACGCTGACAGCTCCATAGAACTTGGCTGCCTTGGTGAGGACCTTGTTTACTTCCTCTGGAGGAGCCTTCCATTTATCCACCCCTTCAGGGAGCTTGGCAAATCCAAGAGATGTCCAGCTATAGTAGCCTTTATTCATCCTCGTACGTTTGCCGTCGAATGTGCTGTCTCCTAGATATGAAGCGTCTTTGAATGAGTAGTCCAGCAAGCTAAAACCGATTAGACCATCCTGTATACGTTTTTTCTTGCCTGCAGCAGTCATGTATCCGTATTCTGGTCTCTTCCGGGATTTTCTGTTAAGGGGATTATACCTTTTATAATCCTCTTTTGTAGGGTAGTAATCATCGATTTCTTTAGTCATAAATGTTATTCATCCTGTGATACTTTTCCTATTATTCTGGTACGTATAGGCCTTTCTTACGTCTTCGTTGAGCCCAGTTTTGGTATTTGTTCCCTGTCTTCACCTCCCATTTGACGTATTTTGGGTTCTCGTCTTCCTGTTTCGTATACTGATAGTCGTCAGGTACACGCACATGCTCCCGCTCCTCGTCTGGAGGTAGCTCATAGAATATCTTCCTACCACGGTCTCTCCATAATTCAAGGACATTGCAGAAGCTTGGCATCATCTCACTGGGGATTGCCATGGCCACATTATTCGGATTCATACCCATCACACTGAAGACTCCAAAGCAACCAAGCGTGTACCGAGGTTCCCCTGTCATATATGTTTCAGCCCAACAACTGCTGCACGTTCCAGGGCCTGTCCTACTTTTAGGGGTAATACCACTCCACCACTGGAGTGCCCTTGAGACGTACATCATCTTTTTGGGTGTACCAAATAGAACTACAACATCAGGGTCGAATGGGGCTTCACTGAGGGGAGCTATACCCAGGTATCTGACTTTGGGGTCAACCACTGTGTAGTCGTGTTTTAGATTTCTTCGAGCAGCTACCATTGTGCCGTATATTCGTGGTTCTGAAGGTTTGCTGCTGGTTGGGTTGGTGATTGCATTGTATGCTCCATGCTCGGTCCCCTCAATTATTGGAGCTAGTCCCACATATCCATCACCGTTACAAACCGGTGGTGTTGGCCTGCTGGTTATTCCATCAAGGATGTATGTTTCCCTGCGGAATCTTGCCCTCATCATGAATTCACAGTGTACAAGTCTTAGGGGACCTTTGTAGACGTGCTCCTCCAGCTTTGATGGCATTGTTTTGTTTGGCCACCATGCTAAGGCGACGGGGTCACCGTAGTGTCGTAGTTCTTTGATTATGATTTCTCCTTGTTTTGTTGGTGGATATCCCATCCAGTCCCTGTCATATACGGACCAATCGTATGCCAATTTTATTCAGTAGGGAATTAGGGTGGGTTGATTTAATATCTTTTATGAGATGGCTATTCTATGAAGCATTGGAGATTTGGAGGAGTGCAGAATCGACCTAGGGATCTAGTACGCGCGCGTAACCATATTGCTTTTAGATCAAGTTAAAATATCTGATATGTGCCTATGCTAAATCTCAGGGAAAAGGGTCTTGAGGTTTTTGATGTATCAGGGAATTATCTCCTTACATTTAGACACAACCTATAAATACGACTCCGACGGATGTCGTATCAAAATTCGTCATGTGACGTATATTTCAGGGATTAAGTTGGAAAAACATAACCATACTAGAAGAGGCTACAGGATCTCATGTATATCCCGTACATTATCTTAATCCTGCATATACGAGGTGAATGATTTGTTAATGAATAATCTGAAAAAAAGTGACCCAACAGTCTACAACACCATACTTGAAGAAGCAAACAGAATCGAAACAGGCATCGAGTTAATTGCATCCGAAAATTTTGTTTCCAAAGCCGTACTTCAAGCCTTGGGCTCCGTATTCACTAACAAATATTCAGAAGGATACCCTGGAAAAAGATACTACGGAGGACAGGAATACGTCGACGTAATCGAGAACCTCGCAATCGAGAGAGCAAAAAAACTGTTTGGAGCAGAGCACGTAAACGTTCAACCATATTCAGGTTCCCCTGCTAACCAGGCTGTATATTTTGCATTACTCGAACTCGGCGATGTATTCATGGGATTTGATTTAGACAGTGGAGGTCACCTTACACATGGAAGCTCTGTTAACTTTAGTGGGCGATATTTCAATGCTGTTCCATATCTGGTTGATAAGAAAACCGAGCTTATTGACATGGATGCCATCAGAAAGTTAGCAATAGAGAACAAGCCTAAAATGATTATCAGCAGCCTAACAGCGTATTCACGTAAGCTTCCCTTCAAGGAATTCCAGGAGATTTGTGAAGAAGTGAACGCCTACCACGTGGCAGACATCAGCCATATCGCCGGTCTCATAGCAGGAGGAGCCCATGAATCACCATTCCCCTTCACAGATGTAGTGACCACTACAACCCATAAAAGTCTCCGAGGACCTAGGGGTGCAATGATAATGTGCAGAAAAGAGGATCGTCTCCACGACCTCTACCACTCTGATACCAAAAAGAACTTGGCAAAGCTCATAGACTCCGCAGTGTTCCCCGGATTACAGGGTGGACCGCACGATCATGTGACTGCAGCAAAAGCTGTTGCCTTCGGTGAAGCACTGAAACCTGAATTCAAGGATTACGCCAAGCAGATAGTGAAGAATGCCAAAGCTCTCGCTGATGAATTAATGTTTCAGGGAGTCAAATTGGTGACAGATGGTACAGATAATCACATGATGCTTATTGACTTACGCCCCAAGGGATTAACAGGAAAAGGTAGAGTAATACAGAACGCAATGGACAAGGGCAACATCGCATTGAACAAGAACAAGGTTCCATACGATGAAGCATCAGCAACAAGACCAAGCGGTCTAAGAGTTGGCACCCCCGCTGTGACCACCCGTGGCTTCAAAGAGTCAGAGATGCAGGTAATCGGGCAGGCAATCGCCACAGTCATAGATAACTACAAGGATGAATCAGTGTTGGCTAAGGTCAACGCAGATATTTTGGAACTGACAAGCCAATTCCCGTTATATCCTGACCTAGGCATCCTAGAATAGTCAAGCTTTTTTATTCTAATATTATAATCTCCCTATCATGGATTTCATGGAAGTACTGCAGAAACGCAGAAGCATCCGCAAGTATAAACCCGACCCAGTACCAGACGAACTTATAGAACAGGTATTGGAGTCCGCAAGACTTAGCCCCAGCGGCAAAAACATGCAACCCTACCACTTCATCGTAATCAAAGACAGGGAGACCAAGATGAAGATCGACCCCAAGGTAGCTGATGCCCCCGTGATCATTGTTGGCCTAGTTGACCCGACGAAGGGCCGGTGTAGTATACCTGACGGTATTCTCGCCTTTGAACACATCATCCTGGGAGCAGTCAATGCTGGACTGGGCTCATGCTGGAAAGGAACCTACCTCGGACACCTACAAGAACATGAACAGCAGATCAAAGATGCTCTGGGAGTGCCTGAACACATTGTTGTAGTAGCCTATACTCCCATCGGGTATCCTGATGAAACTCCAGATATGCGGAGCAAGAAACCCTTGAGCGAGATAGTTCACTACAATCATTGGTAAAACTCTTTTAATTGGGATATTTTTATATTTTGTAACTGCAAATTGCTGACTGATCTCGCGTACAGGTGTATAACTGACTCATTGAGTTTGCTGTCATTGCAGTCAATGTAAATTATTCACTGATCTGATTGTAACTGCCAGTTATCGTCAACATTCTATGTTTCCTATGAGAAAAAAAATATGGGTGTTAATATTTTTAATTCAATACGAGTGCTCTATGAGATATCACCCATGTACATGTTCCTTCTGTCATTGAGGTTGGACTTATCTCTGGAATAATGTTCGTACTATTCGAAGGACTCGGAGGTTAAGAAGATTTGACCATCTTCCAGAAACCCGTCTCCCAGATCTCAACGTCTCCCTCTACAATTAGGAATAACGGATGTGGGGATACCTCACCGGTTCTCAGTTCCTTATTTTCTTTATACTTCTTGGGAGACCTCTTCTTCAGTCGCTCCATCAGTATCTTATGCTCATATTTCAGCTGACCTCTTGCTATTTTGATCTTATCAGGGACCACTTTCGGGTATAGTATCTTGGTTTTATTGTATTTGTAATTCCTGCTGACTGATTCCTCATAGATCTTGAGAAGATAGTAGCTGATTGCTTCTAATGGACTCTCATGATCCTTAAACCTGTTGAGTTGGGGATGATTTCTCCAGCCCTTGGTCTCCCCCTGCAGTACTTTTTGAGCCAGTAACGCCTCACGCCACTGACCTCCAAGTCCCTGCGTGTCAAGATATCTTGGGTGGAGAGACCAGACCCTCATATGCGTGCGATCACCCAATCATCCACACGTTCACTGTCAGAATCAAACATCATTAGACGAGAAAGGGGTCTAATTATAAAATAATGATGTCCAACTGGGCTAGGAGATAGTGGTGAACCGGGTTTGTGGTGCACCGCAGATGGAGCATCGGGCGGGAGCTAAACCTTCAACTGTATTTCCGCAAACCTCACAGACAGTATAGTCAACAGGTGCCATGGCTTCGTTCTTTTTCATAGCTTCACTAGCTTTTGTGAATAAGCTTGCATGAATTTCTTCTACCTGATTGGCAATGTTAAAGCTCCACTCAGCCTGCTTGTTGCCCTCCTTCTTGGCTATGTCAATGTATGGAGGGTACATTTTGGTGAATTCAAAGGTCTCTCCTGTGATTGCTTCATCAAGGTTGCTTACAGTCATACCGACCTCACCTGCAATCCTGAGGTGATTTAAGGCGTGTACTGTTTCAGCGTGGGCAGCTGCTCGGAATAACTTGGCTATTTGGGGTAATCCCTCTTCATCAGCCTTCTTGGCATATGCAAGATATCGTCTGTTTGCCTGAGATTCGCCAGCGAAAGCATCTTTAAGCTTCTTTACAGATTCACTCATGAATATCATGAATATTCAGTTTTGGTACTAAATAAATTGATAGACGAGTAGGTTATATTCCACCGTGTTTAAAATTAGTTGAACTACAATGACAGAAGTCAATGAAGTATATCTCTGCGAAATCTGCGGCAACAAGGTTAAAGTCCTAGAAAATGGGGCAGGCCAGCTAGTATGCTGCGGACAACCTATGAACAAGGTCGAATAGACCTAACCTTTCTTTTTCCCGTAAATCCCTTAAACTCTGAGCACCTTGCCTATTCATGGATCTTAAACAGGTTTTTTACAGGCTCGTTAAGGTTGGTTCTCCTAGCGGTTTCGAGGAACCCATGATTAAGGCATTCATGAAAGAACTCCGACCCTACGTGGACAAAGTATATGACACACCAAGAGGGAACGTAATTGCCATCCAACATGGATCAGATCCAAAGGCTCCAAAAGTAGCCCTTGCAGCCCATATGGATCAGGTAGGCTTCGTCGTGTACAATATCGATGATAGAGGCTTCATAAGATTTAGGCGGATAGGCGGGGCAGTAGGCAAAGCTATCCAGTGCCAACATGTCCGATTCATCACTGATCAGGGCTTTGTTGTAGGCGTTGTTGGTGTTAAACCGGGTCATGTTACACCAGCACAGGAAGCTAGAACCGTCTCATCAATCGAAGACATGTATATAGATGTCGGAGCGAAGAATCGGCGCGAAGTCGAAGATATGGGAATCCACATAGGGATACCTGCCGTCATTGATCTAAAACCAGTAGAACTTGCTAACAATCAAATAGCTTCCCCCGCGGCAGATGATAAACTAGGTTTAACAGCACTGATTGGTATAGCAGCTGCCCTGAAGAACTTTAAGATCCCTTCAACAATCTACTACATAGGTACTGTTGAGGAGGAAATCGGACTGCGTGGAGCATCAGTAGTCCTCAACGACCTTGACGTTGATATGGCTGTGGCCATTGACACATTCCCAGCTGGTTGGCAGCCTGACGTAAAAATGAGGGATATATTCTACGAAGTGGGTAAAGGCCCAGCAATACATATTGGAGAGACTGGTGGAGGTAATATCCGTGTTGTCCACCACCATAATGTCAGAAAATGGATAGCCGAAGCAGCAAAAGGTGAAGGCATACCCCTCCAGACAGGCTTCATGCATGGAGGAACTGATGCATCCGCAATGGCCAAGTCCAAGGGAGGAATCCCAACAGTAGCATTCGGAATACCTCGAAAATACAGTCATAGCCCAGTAGAAGTGTTCAATATGAAAGACCTAGAAGGACTAGTTAAAACCTTCATTGCAGCTCTAAAATCTCTTAACTCAGGATTCAAGTTTAACCGTGTTTAACAATTTATCAATTATTTAAATAATTCAACCATGTATTTTTAGTCAACATGACAATAAATGTTGAAGTCATCGGACCTAATCCACCATGCAAACGCTGTAAAAAAGCTGAAGAGAACACACACAAAGCAGCTGATATACTAAGATCAGAGGGTTTTGACATAACAGTCACAAAAAGGGACGTTATGTCCCCTGAAATCATGGATAAATATGGTATAATGATGACCCCGGGCATTGCTGTAAATGGAGTCCTTAAATTACAGGGAAAACTGCCGGACAAGGGTGTAATAGAAAGGCTCATCCGTGAAACAATATAAACCTTAATCTACATTTTCCAGTGAGATCTAAACAGTCTACAACAAATCCGAAGTCTGAGCTAGATAAAATATGTTTAAGGCCACTAACAC
>RCNB010001545.1_pt1 | contig 22106 bp, 23 predicted proteins | sample 2041321 | NCBI WGS metagenome assembly RCNB01 (sample SAMN09708232, study PRJNA481090) | Marine sediment metagenome, whole genome shotgun sequencing project. | reverse complement strand
GGTGCCGGAGGAGGGAGTCGAACCCACACTCACCGTGAAGTGAACTGGATTTTGAGTCCAGCGCGTCTACCAATTTCGCCACTCCGGCAGTCTGGAAAGTGACGAGAATTATACCACATCCCTCCCCTGTCAACAAGCCGATGTATATGTCCCCAAATCAGTGGCCGAAGCGAAGGGCTATCTGGTCTTTATCCGCAAAATTAGAAGCTTATGCTGATGCTTCTTCCGCCCGTCCCAAAACGGGGATTGACGACCTTGCTCTTCAGAGACCCGAATGTGTAGCTCAATCCGACGGACATGCTGTAGGTGTAGCTTGTCGCAAGTTGTTTCTGCTTCAAAAGCACTTCTTCTATGGATAGTTCTCCCTTGGGTAAGGATAGCTGATCCCGGATTCTGGAATACCTTCCGTATATGTTGAAGTTTAGCCCCTTGATAAGTCTGAGGGATAGCTCTCCGTTCAAACGGATCCTGTTTCTGCTTAAGTTATGGAAATAATGGGAACCGACGACCGATGTGCTGGCTGTCCCCCATTTTTTCTTCACCTCAAAGGCTATTTCTAAGGATTGCTGCCACAAATTTTCATAGGTTTTTTCGAATACCGTTTCTTCTCTGTATCGGACCGATTTATAATTCAATCTGTAGAGGAATCGAAGCTGCTGAGTGGTGGATTCAGAGTACGGGAAAACATTGTACTCGATAGCCGGGGCAGGATTTAAGCTTAGTTTGATATTGCTGTAGGTCGAAGAAGAGGCAGAAAAATAGCCTCCGACCGACCAGTGCTCGCTTATGCTCTTTACGATAAGTCCGTTGATATTTAGGCTTTCGGATTCACTCTTGATGACCTCATCCTCGAGTTTAAACTCACTATCCTCAAAAAAAGCAGACAATGACATCCGGATTTTTAATTCAGGAGTCACTCGATTGGCGGAAATAGATCCACTCAGCATACCGCTCTTGTAGCTTTCTTCCCCATTCAAAAATGTGTCCGCACTGAGATTGAACACCCAAAAATTCCACTTGTCCTCGACAGAAGTGGGCTCGACCTTATCAAGGAATGAGATCGAAACCTGGTCGGATACCGGTGATTTTCCGACATAACGCATCAAGCCCATTTTTATCAGGTCGGCTAACTCCTTTTGTCTCTCGTTCTCCGGTTTGTCTTTGGCCGCCGAAAATTTCAACTCGTCGTTATCTCCTTCGTAATCCCCTTGGCCAGCAAACATGACTGTGTATTCTGTGTCCCCTGTCTCTATCTCTTTAGATGTGATGCGGACATTGATTTGAGCCTCACTCGCCTCCTCTGCATACTCGACAAAATTGATCGCTTTCTGGATCAATTCAAAGTCGGCCCCTTCCCAATCGATAAAAACCACAGGTTTGCCGTTCTGGACCTCGCTGTCCTCTGATTGCGCTTGAGCAAATGCAAATGGAAAAATGCAAAAAACAGTCAAAAAACAACATATTATGTTCTTGATTATGTTCTTGTTCATCATGTCCTTCTTATACATCAAGAGCTCAATCGATTATGATGAGCATCCCACCATATCCATGAGACCCAAAACGCGGATTCACGACATTGGTAAAGATAGATCCGAAAGTGAAGCTCAATCCGACAGAGAAAAAATAATCATAGCCTGTTGCAATTTGCCTCCGCCGCAGCAGGATCTCATCCAGTGAAATATCTCCCTTGACAAGGGAAAGCTGGTCATGGATCCTGGATCCGCCTCCGAAGGCAAAAAAGTCGAGCCCCTTGATCACCCTAATGTTGAGAATATTAAACAGCGTCAGGCGGTAAAATGAAGCATCATGGAAATAATGGGAACCACCTAAAGTTGTGCTGATACTCCCCCACTTCTCCTTGATATCGAATGTGATGGATAGCGACTGTTTCCACAGGGTTTCTTCCATTTTATCATAGATGGTATCTTCTCGATATCTGACTGAATTAAATCCTATCCGGTAAAGAAAGCGAAGCTGCCTGCGGGTCGATTGGGAATACGGGAAAAGGTTGTACTCGACAGCCGGCTGAAGGGTGAAACCGAATTTTATGTTTTCATACGAGGAAGAACCGGAATCGAAATAGGCGCCATAGGACCAGTGTTTGCTGATGCTTTTTACGACCAGGCCTCCCAGGCTCAAACTGTCGCGTGTGCTCTCGAGAGAGGTAGAGTCATAATCGAAATTATCTTGGTAGTGACTGCCGTATAAAGAAAGGGAAATTTTCAGCTCGGGTGTCACCCTGCTAGCGCTAAAAGAACCACTGATTGACTTGGACTTGTAACTTTCTTCTCCGCTCAATCGCCCGTTTCCACTGATGCTGAACACCCAAGAATTCCACTTGTCTTTGACAGCGGCCTCCTGAACCACATCTTGGTAGGAAATCTTGATCCGGCGGGAAATCGGGGTTTTGGCGACATAGCTCATCAGGCCCACCTTGAGGGCTTTGGCCATGCCTTCCCGGATCTCATCTTCCGTGTCTGTCGTCTCAGTGAAATACGAGTGGGTGTCATCGATTCCTTCAAATCTGTTCTGCCCGATAAAAGCGAGAGTGTATTCTCGGCCTCCCCCACCGGTTCGGAGGGAAGTGACAAGTACATGGACATCCGCTTCTTTCCGATCACGGACATAATTGATAAAAGTGATCTCGGTCCGGATGTGGTCGATATCACACCTACCGCAGTCTATAAATACTTTCGGGGCTGTTTTTTTAAGCTCCTCGATATCTGTTAGCTCTTCCTGGGAAAATGATGATCTTACAGACAGAAAACATACAAGACACAACCCGAACAACAGAGGTAGAATTTTTTTTCGCAATTTTTTTCTTCCTTTTTGTACAGTCATACGTATTCATTCTTTAACACTATATACTCTAAAAATACGGATTATGTTGCCATTAGTTATCTTATTACTCTTATATACAATCGGGGAACGCTAATATTCCGGGGGCATTGACCTTTTAGGCTGAATCTGGTAAAAATCTGTGACAAAAGTCCAGTGAAAAAAGATAAAAAGAACCTTATAGCAATCATCGACCGTTTTGCACAAAAAAAAGTGGCGGTCTGGGGGGATTTGATCCTGGACGAATACATCTATGGGACGACACGCCGGATCTCGCGAGAAGCCCCTGTGCTCATCCTCTGTCACAAAGCAAAGGAATTTTCTTTAGGCGGAGGGGGAAATGCGCTGCTCAATTTGTGCGCGCTTGGTGCTAAACCTGTTCCTGTGGGTCTTGTGGGGCAGGATGAGGCAGGAAAGCGTATCTTAAAGATCCTCAAACAGAAAAAAATATCCGCCGATTTTCTGATCAAAGATAAAACCTATCGAACACCTATCAAGACAAGGATTCTGGCCGGGGAACACTCGACACGAAAGCAACAGATTCTGCGGATCGATCATGAAGCGAGAGTGCCTGAAAACAAGGAACTGAAGCAGAAGCTTGGGAGCACTCTCGGTCGGGCTGCCAGCCAGGCGGCTGCACTCCTTATTTCTGACTACAATTATTTCACCGTTCAGGAAGATGTATTGAAAAAGATCCTCCCAAGATTTAAGAAAGCGAAAAAGCCTATTGCCCTGGATTCCCGCTTTCGTCTGCTGAATTTCAAGGGGGTTACCATCCTGACGCCGAATGAGCCTGAGGTGGAATACGCCCTTCAAGTTGAATTGGGCGATGATCAGAAGATAGCTAACAAGGCAGGCCGGCAGATACTTGACAGGGCAGGTGCTGAAGCCGTGTTGATCACGCGGGGTGCAAAAGGGATGATCCTTTTCGAAAGACGAAAACCGGCCTTTCCGATCTCTATATTCGGGTCGAGCGATATCGTGGACGTGACCGGCGCAGGCGATACCGTAATCAGTGTCTTGACTTTGGCATTGGCGTGCGGGGCATCATTCAGAGAGGCCGCTGTTCTCGCTAACTATGCAGGGGGCATTGTGGTCATGAAAAAAGGCACGGCTACCGTATCTCCTCAAGAACTCAAGGAGGCCATCCTTTCAGAACATTGAAAAAAATATATTCTCTCGACGAACTGACGCCCATAATTAAAAAACATAAACAAGGAGGAGATCAGGTCGTTCTTGCCAACGGATGTTTTGACCTGATCCATGCTGGACATATACGCTACTTGAAGGAAAGCAAAAAGAGAGGGGATGTTCTGGTCGTGGCGCTGAACAGCGACTCTTCGGTTCGCAAACTCAAAGGGAGAGGGCGGCCTATCCTGCTGGAGAAGGAACGAGGGGAGATCATCGCATCTTTTTTCTTTGTGGATTATGTGACTTTTTTTGACGAGGATAAGGTTGAAAGGGTGCTTTTAGCCTTGAAACCGCATGTGCATGCCAAGGGCTCGGATTACACGGTGGATACGGTTCCGGAACGGGAAACAGTGAAAAAATACGGCGGTGAGATCGCCATCACAGGAGGGCCCAAGATCCAATCCACTTCTGAAGTCATCCAAGAAATTGCTGCTAAATTCAAGAACGAAAAAGAGTCCTGAAGCCATGGACAATTTTTTGATCATCCGGCTGAGTTCCCTTGGGGATGTGGTTCACACACTTCCTGCTTTTTCCGCATTGAGAAAAAAATACCCTGAGGCAAAGATCTCCTGGATCGTGGAAGAAAACGGGAAGGAAATCCTCGACCTTGTTCCAGGATTGGACAGGATCGTGCATGTGAAGCTCAAGCGGTGGAAGCTGGGTTCGCGGAGGTTTTGGCAGGAGTTTGCCAAGCTGAAGAAGGAGATCAGGAACAGGGATCAGGTCGCGATCGATTTTCAAGGATTGGTCAAATCAGGATTTATGGCATACATTTCAGGAGCGAGGAAGCGAATCGGTTTTCACCGGAAAAACCTGAAAGAACGGCAAGCCTCCTTATTCTACACGGAAAACCTGGTGGAGTTGTCTGAAAAGGATCATGTGATCGGGAAAAATTTGAAACTCCTCTCTCTTTTGGAGATCGAGGGCGACGACTATGAATTTCCTCTGCAGCTTCCCGAAGAATCATCTAAAAATATCCAGCGGATTTTGGATGAATTGGAGTACGACCCGCAAAACAAATTGGTGCTTCTGAATGTTGGGGCTGCATGGGAAACGAAGAGATGGAAGGCGGACCGATGGGTTCAAATGGTCAAAAAGATCGAAAACGATAAGATTTTTCCTGTTTTGCTTTGGGGCAGTGAGGTGGAACACGAACTGGCTAAAGAGATTAGTCGAAAATCCGGAGTTCCTTTGGTGCCATCATTATCGTTGAAAGAGGTCATGGCATTGATAAAAAGAGCTGCTGTTTTGGTCAGTGGAGACACGTTCGCGCTTCAGGCGGCCGGTGCCTTAGCCACGCCTGTTGTGGGTCTGTTCGGCCCTACAACTCCCAGCCGCAACGGACCCTTCCGAGATCAAGACCGGGTTGTTTTCCATGAGCTGGAATGCAGTCATTGCTACAAGAGGATTTGTTCGCGGCCCGAGTGTTTAGAAAAAATCACGCCTGAGGAAGTGGCTGCGGCGTGTTTGGGAATACTGGGATGGAGATAAATGCCTGAGCACGGGCTGCTGAAGGTCATTTACAGGTGGAGAGTACGGGTCAGCCTGCTGTTCGTGATATTGGCGGTCGTGTTGGCTAAACCCGAGCTTTGGGCCATCCTGGTTGGTGTGGGATTAACACTTATCGGGTTGATAATCAGAACATGGGCTTGTGGCCATCTGGAAAAAGAAAAAAAATTGACGACATCAGGTCCCTACCGGTATACGCGAAATCCCTTGTATTTCGGCAATCTTTTGATCGGGCTAGGTGTGGTGATCGGAGCGCAATCCTGGTGGGTTTTAGGATGTGCTTTTGTGGTTTTTGTGATTTTTTATTCCGTGATAATCCTGGCGGAAAAGCAAAAAATGGAAAAGCTCTTCCCGATGGAATACGCAGAATACAAGAGGCTCGTGCCCCTTTTTTTTCCTTCCTATTTCTCGACATTGCCCCGCCAAAAAATACGATTCCGCTGGACCCGGCACAAAAACAATAGAGAATTCAGGGCCATTATCGGCTCTGTCATTTTTTGGCTTATTATCACAGCCAAACTCCTCCTCTTCTAATTCCAATTAGGTACCGGGATACCCGACCCCTTAATTTCAAGGACTGAAACACTGGGCTCGAATTCTTATAATTTATTTGATATAGTCTTTTCGTGCCGACCAAAGAAAGAGTCCAAAAAGTAAAGCGTGTACTTTCTCTGCGTCAACCGGATCTACGTGTCGTTCTGGAGGAAGTCACAAACACCCATAATGCCAGCGCTGTGGTCCGTACCTGTGATGCTGCCGGAGTCCTGTATTTGGATATCATTTCATCCACTGGTGAACCATTTCCCGTTAACGAAGCCATATCCACACGAGCAGAAAAATGGCTTCATTTCTCTAACTATCGATCGACAGAAGAATGTCTGAGCCATCTCAAACAAAAAGGATTCAAAATCGCTGCCACTTGTTTAGGAAAAAAATCCATCCCTTACACAGCAATCGATTATACACAGTCTTTGGCTGTTGTCTTCGGGAATGAATCAGAGGGAATCTCTGAGGAAGCTCGGAACATGGCAGATTATGTGATCAAAATCCCGATGCTCGGGATGGCCCAAAGCCTGAATCTCTCTGTTTCTGTCGGAATCATCCTGTATGAGGCCATGAAGCAACGGATGGAAAAGGATTTTCACAAAGAGAACAGGATCCCCTCAAAAGAATTCAAATCCTTCATAAAAACCTGGCTCAACCTCAAATCTTAATTCGATCCTTAAATTGGGGACAGGATACCCTTTCACTTATTTCAAGGAGATTGGGGAATCAAGCATTGACCTTCAAGCTAAAGAAATAAGTGAAAGGGTATCCTGTCCCCAATTTTAAAAAAAAGGAAGGTCAGGGATTACTCCCTGCCTTCCCGTGAGATGGAAACAAGAGCGATTACACTCTTATCCCTTTGGGTTTTGTCTTAACATAATTGAATGTTTTAAACGCACCCTTGTAATATTTCTGGGCATCCTTCTGTTGCTTATCCCACTGCTTCTGCCACTGCTCGTTCATCTTCTTCTGGTTTTCCACGTGCTGCTTGTATTGACCCTCTCCCATTTTTTTGTAAGTCTGGTCCAGCTTCTTAGTCTGTTTCTGATAGGTATCCTGGTAATCTCTCCAGAAATTCAAGTACTCTCCTGTATTACCGAGGCCCGGCCATGTTTTGCTACGCTCTTCCTCTTCAATTTCCACTTCGACCGTTCTCTTTTTTCTATTTCTGAGGAACTCGATCGTGATTTTGTCTCCTGCTTCTTTGTCTTGTATGAGACCAACGAGATCTTGCCCGCGTTCCATCCGGTTCCCGTCTGCTGCAATGATGACATCGCCTACTTTTAAGCCAGCCTTGGATGCCGGGCCATCCTTATCGACACTGGAAACAAGAATACCCGTGCCTTTATCGATGCCGAAATACTCTGAAAGTTCGGGATTGAGCTCTTGAACACCCACACCGATGAACTTTCGGTGTTCGAATCCGAACCGGAAAACCTCTGGTCTGGATAATTCTGGTACACTCCAGGTTTTCAGTCTTTCTTTCGAGGGCGTAAATAACTTGGGGAATTTGAGTTCAAAATTACTCCACATGCCTTCCTCGCTCAACTCACCCAGCTTGACTTTGACATCTTGGACTTTTCCTTTGCGCTCGATCTTTACAGTGACTGTTTCGCCAGGTTTTCTCATCCGAATCATTTTCGCCAACAACTCTGTATCAACCACTTCTTCTCCATCGAACTCGATGACAATATCACCTTCTTCAAGATCAGCGATCTCTGCCGGAGAATCCTTCTCCACTTCGATAATCTCCACCTGGTCTTCCTCGTTCGGCCAGATCCTCACGCCCAGCCAGCCGCGCGCTACCTTTCCTTTTTCTTTTATCTCTGTCGCCACAAAGTCCACGACATCCACAGGTGTCGCTACAGCCATACCCGATGCTGGCGCTTCGGCCGTGCTGAACACATATCCTGAACCGACAACTTCTTTCTCCTGGAACGAAAAAGCGATCGGCTGCTCATCCACATAAACTCCTCTGAGCAAACCAACCATCTGTCCCTGTTTGTTCACGACCGGACTTCCGCTCATCCCACGTCCCACCCAAACATTCAGGCGGAGTTTCTCATCGGCAACAGACGAGACGATCCCTTGGGTGACCTGTGGTGAGTTCTCCGGTGAGATGCTGATAACACCAATCCACGCCCCAGGCGAAAGCTTCTCGGATTTAGCCATCGCAATCGGAGTAAGTTTTTTCTCTTTGGCTTGAATCACGGCCAGATGAGTCTCAGAATCCATTCCCAAAAATTCAGCCTTGACCCTATCTCCTTCGGATGTGATGATAAAAATTTCCGCATCTCGAGGGGAAATCAGGGCTGTGGTCACGATGTGACCGTTGGTGTCGATCACAACTCCTGTTGCAACCTTCCGCATCAGGTTTCTTACTTCGACTCTGACAACACACGGAAAGACTTTTTGTGTCACATCCTCGATCTGTGGTCCACTGATCGATGGGGCTTTTGCACCCACGAACAACGGGATAGCGAACAAGAATACTGTCAGGCTGAAGATCGTTTTCATTTGTGTACTCATTTTTGTCTGACCTCCTTAATATTTGATCGTTCTGTTTGTTTTATCAGAGCACTGCTCCAATAAATATATTGTCGGGGGTTCCTGTCTGCTCGATCGCATCTCCCCCCAATAATCAACTCGTTCGATTATAGGAAAGGTCTCCATGCTCTGTGAAGGCATTTTCCTCTCAAAATAGGCAGGGATTTCTCCCTCGAGACCGGCAAATTCTGATGGTCCCCTCTGGGGAATGACAACAAAATTGATTATGACGAATATTGCCACCGCGGCGCTGAAAGCCCATGCCAACGATAGACGGAGAGTTCTGCCTCTTCCCTGTTTTGTCTTCCTCTCATACAGAAGCTGCAGAACGTCCTGCTCAAAACTCTCAGGAGCTTTCACTCGCTGTGTATTTTCGAAAATGTTATGTTCGTGCATCTCCAATCTCCTTATCCCCTATAAATTTTGTTTTGGATTTGCCGTTTTCTAATTCTTTTTTAAGATGATTCCTCCCCCGGCTTATGCGAGCCTTTATGGTTCCCAGGGGCTTCTTTAAAATCTCGGCGATTTCTTCCTGCGAAAATCCCTCGAGATCCTTCAATATGACCGGGATTCTGTATCGTGGATGGAGGGAATCCAGGGCCTGTCTCAACTTTTTTGACAGGCCGGAATCCTCGGGATTCTCCTTTGCAGCTGTCCTTTCGGAATAGCGATAATTCTCATCATCCAAGGAAACCATTGTGACTCGATGGGATCTTTTCATCTCTGTTTTGGCCAAGTTGGAGGCGATGGTGTAAATCCAGGAAGACAAAGGCGCCACTGGTTTGTATTTGTCGGCTTTGAAATAAACTCTCATGAATGTCTCTTGAGACAACTCCACAGCCACCTGATAATTTCCGGTAAGCTGCCACAGGAAATTGACTATTTTGTCTTTGTATCTTTTTACTACCTCTGAAAATGCCATTTCATCTCCGGCCTGGACCTGGAGCATCAGCTCTTGTTCCTCCATTCTCACCTTCCTAAAACTGTCCGGTTCCTGATTTCGTTGCATTTTTTTCTTGAGTTCAGACGGCCTATCTTTACCCTCTCCAACCATACGGTGTATTAACCATAAATATTTGTCCTATAAATACTTACGTCATAATCTATTTTACCCCTTCTGTCGTTTAATGTAAAAAAGGGGACGGTTCTATTTTTCAAGATCTAAATCTCCAAAAATAACGTGGAAAATTACGAAATGAAAAATAGAACCGTCCCCTTTTTTACTAGGGTTCGAGTTCGATAAGAGGCATCTCAGAATCTACCAAATCTCCGGCTGAAACATGGATCTTCTTGATCGTACCGTCCACAGAGGCCTTGATCTCATTCTCCATCTTCATGGCTTCCACAATAGCCAGTGTCTGGTTCTTCCGTACCTCAGCTTTCTCGGAAACACAGACCTTGATAACCTTACCCGGCATGGGCGCCTTTACCAAAAGCGTTCCCTCTGAGGTTATTTCTTCTCCCTTACGGAAACCTTCCACCTGCTCGGTCGGCTCTTTGACAACGAACTGCTGGCCATCGATCAAGAAATACCGAATATCCTTATCCTTTGCAGTGTATATCCGGAAGGAAACATCATCGATCAATATAGAGATTTGGTGGGGCGAAATCTGCTGGATATCAGCTTCATAAGTCTTTTCGCCATCAGAAAAAACATAAAAACCCTCTTTTTTCTCGAGAGATATTTGCTGTAATACGTCGTTCAACAGGAATTCAAATTCCACTCTACTTTCCTCCTAATCGCCATTTCCCGAGCGAACGCCAGGGAGAATAAATCTCTTTTTTTGTCGCTCGGAAACCTTTTGCTGGCGATGCCTCTTGTGAAGAATCGAAGGCTGCTGCCAATAAAACCAGCTTCTGCTTTTCTTCTGAGCCTTTCTCTCCTGTCCAATCCGCAAAATGATCTTGAATGAAACTGGTGGTCGTCTCTCCTTTGTGGAATTGAGGATGTCCGATCAAATCTTTTAAAAAACGTATGCTCGTTTGCACGCCCAAAATGACATAATCATCCAGAGCCTTGATCATCTTCTGGCAGGCAGTTTCGCGATTTTCGGCCCAGACGATAAGCTTGGCCAGGATCGGATCATAATAGATCGGAACATCCCACCCGCTGTAGATCCCGCAATCATGACGGACGCCCGGTCCGTGTGGTTCTTTAAAATAAAGGATTTTCCCCGAAGAGGGCAAAAAATTATTCTGCGGATCTTCGGCATAGATCCGGCATTCAATGGCATGGCCATTCTGGTCCAAATCTTCTTGTTTAAAAGGAAGCTTTTCGCCTGCGGCAATTTTTATCTGCTGGTGGACTAGATCCACACCCGTTGTCAGTTCAGTGACCGGATGTTCCACCTGCAGCCGGGCGTTGACTTCCAGAAAATAGAATTTTTTGTTCTTGTCTAAAAGGAACTCGACCGTCCCAGCGTTGTTATAACCGGAAACCTTCATGACCTTCCTGGCCGTCTCCCCCATCCGGGCACGAAGTTCAGGATCTAGGGCTTGGGAGGGCGTCTCTTCCACGATCTTCTGATGCCTTCGCTGAATGGAGCATTCCCTCTCGAAAAGGTGCACCACACTGCCGTAGTTGTCGGCAAGAACCTGAAATTCTACATGCCTGGATTCTTCGATGTATTTCTCCAGATAAACGGATTCGTCCCCAAAGGCAGATTTGGCCTCGCGCATGCCGGCCTCGAGAGCTGGCGTCAGCTCCTTTTCATCGAACACAACCCGCATCCCTTTTCCGCCGCCACCGGCCGATGCTTTGATCATCACCGGATAGCCGATCTTCTGGGCTTCGGCTTTGATGGCTGAGGTATCCTCCACGATTCCCTTCATCCCGGGGATGATCGGGATGTCGGCCTTCTCCAGAGTTTGGCGCGAACGCACCTTGTCCCCAACAAGTTCCAAAGCATCGGAGTTGGGCCCGATGAATACGATCTTTTCCTTTTCGCAGCGCCGGGCAAAAGCGGCATTTTCAGCCAAAAAACCATATCCGGGATGAATGGCATCGACCCCGGTTTTCTGTGCCGCTTGGATAATCCGGTCCATGTCGAGATAGCTATCCACCGCAGGAGGCGGGCCGATCCCGATGGCCTCATCGGCAATCTGCACGTGAAGGCTGAGACGGTCGGCATCGGAAAAAACCGCCACAGTGGATATCCCCATTTCCTGACAGGCTTTAATGATCCGAACCGCTATCTCCCCTCTATTCGCAACGAGTATCTTCTTAAACATTTATTTTATCCAATTGGGTTTCCGTTTTTCCAGAAAAGAGGCCATGCCTTCCTGGCCCTCTTCGCTAATTCTCAAATTGGCGATCATCCGGGCCGTGAATTCCTTGACTTCCTCCAGACTCATCTGGGGAACCTGGAATATCAGTTCCTTGCAACTGGCTAAAGCTTCTGGCCCCGATGTCAGGAGCAGACTTATCAGCTCGTCAACAGTGTCTTCCAATTTTTCTCGGGGGACAACCTGGTTAACCAGGCCGATTTCCTGCGCCTTTTTGGCGGGGATCCTTTTCCCAGTAAGGAAATACTCCCGAGCCTTGCTCTCTCCTATCTTCCGGATCACAAAAGGAGAGATGGCTGCGGGAACCAGCCCAATTTTAACTTCGCTCAATCCAAAATGGGCTTCTTCCGCTGCCACAGCGATATCGCAGGCCGAAAGAAATCCGTTTCCACCGCCGATAGCTGCGCCGTTCACCATGGCCACCGTGGGCTTGGGAAAGGAGTAGAGCTTATGCAGGACTTCCGCCAACAGAAGGGATTCCGATAAGTTCTGCTCGTAGGAATAATCGATGATTTCCCGCATCCAGTTGATATCGGCTCCGGCACAGAAGGATTTTCCCTCTCCGGTCAGAACGACCACACGAACAGATGCCTCGGCTTTCACCTGGTCAAAGACCTGGGCAAGTTCGGCAATCATCGTGGCATTAAAAGCATTGTGGACCTCGGGCCTTGCGAATGTGATGCGGGCCACTTTTTCGTCAACAGCCAGCCGAATGGTCTGAAACGCGGTTTCCTTCATTTTACATCCTGAATATGCCGACTTTATAATCGGGAATGGGTGCATTCAGACTCATCGAAATCCCCAAAGCCAGAGCTTCTCTTGTCTCCAGCGGGTCGAGAATGCCATCATCCCAAAGCCGAGCCGTGCTGAAATACGGACTGTCTTCATGATCGTATTTCTTGAGGATGGGCTCGCGCATCTTTGCAATCTCCTCATCGGTCATCTTTTTCCCTTGAGCCGCCAGCCTCTTCACCTTCACGGTCACCAGCACATCCGCGGCCTGCTCTCCTCCCATCACACTGATCCGGGCATTCGGCCACATCCATAGCAATCGTGGAGCATAAGCCCTGCCGCACATGGCATAATTCCCGGCTCCGTTGGATGCGCCGACGATGATCGTGAATTTCGGCACGTCCGCATTGGCCACAGCATGGACCAGCTTGGCACCATCCTTGGCAATCCCCCCATGCTCGTACTGTTGCCCTACGATAAATCCTGTGATGTTCTGGAAAAAAATCAACGGAATCTTCCGCATGGAACACAGAGTCACAAAGTGAGCTCCCTTGACCGAGCTTTCAGAAAAAAGCACGCCGTTGTTGGCCAAAATACCGACAGGATATCCCAAGATGCGGGCAAATCCACACACGATCGTCTGTCCGTAATGTTCCTTGAATTCCTGGAATCGACTGCCATCTACGAGCCGCGCGATGACCTCCCTGAAATCGTAGGGTTTGCGTGTATCCTGAGGAATAATCCCATAAAGTTCTTCGGGATCATAATAAGGATCCTCGGGTTCAGCCATGTCTAATTCAAACTTCTTAGGAGGATCCAATGTTTCGACGATGTTCCGGGCTATTTCGAGAGCGTGGGAATCATTCTGGGCATAATAGTCGGACACACCCGAGATCCGACAGTGTACATCCGCACCGCCCAAATCCTCATCCGAAACGTCCACCCCTGTGGCGGCTTTGACCAGCGGAGGCCCTCCGATGAAAATGGTTCCCTGCTGGCGGACGATCACGGTCTCATCGCTCATAGCCGGCACATAAGCTCCTCCTGCCGTGCAAGAGCCCATCACGCTCGAAATCTGCGGGATACCGAGAGCCGAAAGCCTGGCTTGGTTGTAGAAAATGCGCCCAAAATGCTCTTTATCCGGAAAGGTCCCGGCTTGGAGGGGAAGAAAAATCCCGCCGGAATCGACAAGATAGATGCATGGTAAACGGTTTTCCAGAGCGACCTGTTGGGCCCGGATGTGTTTCTTTATAGTCATCGGGAAATAGGTCCCGCCCTTGACTGTGGCATCGTTGGCCACGACCAGAACTTCTCGCCCGTGAACCACTCCGATCCCGGTTACAACACCTGCGCTGGGGGCCTCGTTTTCGTATAAATCGTAAGCGCCGAGGGCGCTCAGCTCGAGGAAAGGTGTGTTTTTGTCGAAGAGTTTATCCAGTCTTTCTCTCACCAGGAGTTTTTTTCGCGACTTGTGAAGATCGCGGTATTTTTTTGGGCCGCCTTCCTGAATCTTGGCAAGTCTTTTTTTGTAGAGCTCGACTTCTTTTTTCAGATTCTTGTGATTTCCTTTAAATTCCTTGCTCTCAGTATCGACTTTGCTTTCGATTCTGTACATGGTCTCACTCCCAAAAAAAATAAATCCGCCTTAAATTATATGTTAGTCAAAGGATAAAGGCTAGAGGACTAACTTTACCCATAGTAAATTTATTGGCCTTTTTTTTACTGGGAGTTATATTCCCCCAAAGCTAGTTTCAACGCCTTTATGCATCTGGAACGAATTTATATCCGTAGCAGAGGATGCCGGAATCGCCCTCCTGGCAGACCTTCCGAAACTCCAACATCAGCCGCATCCCGATTTTGAGGCCGTCAAAATCACAATCCACGATCTGTCCGGTCAATTTTACGCCGTCATCCAATTCAACAATCCCTACAGCATAAGGCGCTTGATCGACATACTGATGGGGAGGGACACGGATGATGGTATAGGTGAGCAGCTTTCCCTTTTCCTCGATCTTAGCTTCTTCCATCTCTTGATTCTTGCACTCCGGGCAGATCAGCCGAGGAGGAAAAAATTTCACTTGGCATTTGGTGCATTGGTTGGCTTCGAAACGGTACCTTTGAGGGATCTCTCTCCAATATCTTGATGGTGTTGGCATTAATTCCTCCTTCCTTATTCCTTTTCAAAAATGTGAACCACGGAGCTTCCGCCGCTTCCGCCCATGTTTTGGGTCATTCCCACTTTTGCATTCTCGACTTGTCTCTCTCCTGATTCGCCACTCAGTTGTTTGGTGATCTCGATGATTTGAGCTACACCTGTTGCACCTACTGGGTGGCCTTTTGACTTCAGCCCGCCGCTGGTGTTTATCGGGATTTTGCCCTCCAGGGCTGTCAATCCTTCCTCGACGGCCTTGCCAGCCTGTCCTTTCTCAACTATACCCAGAGCTTCCATTACGCATATCTCAGCGATCGTGAAACAATCATGGACCTCCAGCACATCGATATCTTCGGGCTTTTTCCCTGCCATATCATAAGCTTTTTTTCCTGCTTGATAAGTGGCTTCGAGCCAAGTGATGTCTTTTCTCGAACTCAGGGCGATGGTATCGGTCGCATGTCCGGTCCCTGTAACTTTAACCACTGGTTTTCCCATCTCACGGGCCATCTCCACTGGGCAAAGAATCACGACCGCTGCTCCGTCGGTGATCGGCGAGCAATCCAGGATCCTCAGAGGATCGGCTACCATCACAGAATTCAGAACCGCATCGACTGTGATCTCGAATGGAAACTGTGCCAGAGGATTTTTGGCTCCGTTTCGATGATTTTTCACTGCCACCATGGCCAACTGCTCGCGAGTGGTCCCATATTTTTCCATGTGGGCCATGGCCATCAGCGCATACAGGCCAGGGAATGTGATCCCATGATAGCCCTCATATTCCTGGTCAGCGGCTGTGCCTAGCGCATAGGTTGCTTCATATCCGTTCACATCGGTCATCTTCTCTATCCCGCTGACGAGAACAACATCACTCATTCCTGATGCCACCTCCATGAATCCAAGCTTAAAGGCCAGCCCTCCCGAAGCACAGGCGGATTCTACCCTAGTAGAAGGAACCGGCGTCTGGCCCAAATAATCGGCCAAAAGGGATGCGATATGTTCCTGTCCGACAAACAATCCCGATGACATCGAGCCGACATACATCGAATCGATTTTGCCCACACCGGCATCTTTCAAAGCCAATAGAGCTGTTTCTACAAAAATCGTCCTGAAGGACTTATCCCACAGCTCTCCCCATTTTGTCATTCCTGTTCCGATAACGGCTACTTCTCTCATGTGGTCCTCCTAATCGGCTTTCCTGATTTTGTGGCGGAATTTGGCGTATTCGCCGTACTCGAGATAGTTTCTGTTCTTCACCAGAAGATCCCTTGTCTTGGGAGCCAATTCCCTCACCTCGTCGATCCGCTCGGTTACCTCAAAGATGAAGGCATCAGATCCTGCTCCTGATCCGTAGGAAACGATCAGGAGCATGTCTCCGGGCTTGGAAATATCCAGAGTCGACGTCAATCCTAAGGGAGACGATGCGGAATAGGTGTTTCCCAACAGGTTGACCAGCCATCCAGGCTCTATCTGTTCCCTTTGGAATCCCAACATTTTTCCCACCCGGAGGGGAAATTTACCATTAGGTTGATGAAAGATAACATATTGAAAGTCGACCGGCTTCATCCCAGACTTTTCCATGATACCTCTGGCTGCCCCGATGACATGCTTGAAATAGGCTGGATCACCGGTGAATCGGCCGCCATGCTGGGGATAGTACTGGTACTCTCTTCGCCAGAAGTCAGGCGTGTCCGTCATGTAAGCATAGGTCTCGACAGACTTGGCCACGAGATTTTCTTTGCCGAAGATAAATGCTGCTGCACCAGCTGCAGCTGAATACTCCAGAGCATCACCCGGTGCACCTTGAGATGTGTCGGCACCCACTGCCAGGCCGTACTTAACCTCGTCGGCCTTTACCAGGCTTAAAGCCACATACATGCCCTCGGTCCCGGCTTTGCAAGCAAATTCAAAATCAGCCGTGTGGGCCTCAGGGGTCGCCCCGAGCACCTCGGCCAGAACAGTCCCGCTGGGCTTGACAGCATAAGGATGGGATTCGGAACCGATATAAACAGCTCCGATCTCTGCCGGATCGATTTTAGCCCTCTTCAATGCATTCTTGGACGCCTCTACCGACATCGTGATCGTATCCTGGTCAGGAGAAGGCACGGATTTTTCTTCCAGCATCAAACCTCTTTTGTAACTCGGCGCATCTGCTCCCCAGACTTTGGCAATCTCTTCAACTTTGATACGATTGCGGGGAATGTAGGCGCCATAACCAACAATACCTTGCATTTCGAGCCTCCCTTGCTAAAGTGAGCCTGAATTATTCACAAAAACTGCCACTACCTCGCCACCACCTTAATGTTGGGGCGGGGCGGCTTGTGAATAATTCAGATAAGAAATGTTTCCTCTTAATTTGACAAAGTATCGTGGCATATATTCTTTTTTTAGTCAAGAACAAAGGGAGACGACAAAGGGGGACATCCCTTTTTAGCTCTTTTTGTTATAGAATGAGAGACGGAACTTTTTTGGGATATTTCTCGTCTACCAGGATGTGTTAAGTGCAATTAGAAAGGATTATTCAAGAATGTGTGCAAGGCAACGAAGGAGCCTGGAAAATGTTGGTTAATGCTTATTCCAAAAAAGTTTTCAACCTCGCCTATCAATTTGCCGGTAGCTACGAAGAGGCCGAAGACTTAACGCAGGACATTTTTTTCAAGCTGCATAATTCGATCGAAAAATACGATTTTAAAAAAAATTTCAGCGCATGGCTCCTCACTCTGGCACGCAATCATTTGATCGATCAGTACCGGAAAACCAAGTGGGAAAAGAAATCGCGTGATGAGTTTAACGAACATCTTCTTTCAGCAGACAGCAGATCCGGCCCAGAGGAAAGCGTGATAATCCAGGAGAGCAAAAAAATTGTTTGGGAAGGATTTAATCACCTTTCCTCAGAAATCCGGATGGCGATCATCCTCCGCGACATTCAGGGAAAAAAGTACGAAGAGATCGCAGAAATCATGGATCTTCCTATGGGCACGATAAAGTCACGTGTCAACAGAGGCAGGCTTCAGTTGGCAAAAATCCTCAAGGAAACCAGGGAGAAAGAAAATGCGATGTGAACGAATCGAAGAACTCCTGTCTCCTTATCTAGAGGACGAGCTCACCCAGGAAGATAGACAAACCGTCGAAACCCACCTCTACACCTGCGCTAGTTGTGCGGAACTTTTGTCGCTAATGAGAGAGGCTAGAGAGTCTCTCTCTTCCTTTCCAGAAGTCTATGTGAGTGAAGGCCTAACCGAAAAATTATACGAGCTTCCTCAAAAAAGAAAAAAAATCCGTTTCGTCACAGATTTCCTGCTCCGTCCATCATTCCAACCGATCATGACCGCAGCCACGATTTTGCTTGTTTTCGTCTCGTTTTACGTGTTCCATCCGGAGAGAAGCACGATAAACCAGTCGATCGAACGTCAATTTAAGATCGGCTTCAGCAAAGTCGAAAAACTGTATGCCGAAGCCGAATCCATAACCCACACGTTGGGTGAATACAAGGATAACTTTCTCATTTCCATCAAAGATTTCAAACCTTTTAGAGGAAATGAGGAAAAACAACCAAAAATATAAACTGGAGGAATAACATGGAAGAAAAAGTTGTAGTGATAAGACCACCAAAATCCCCGTTTCTTGCCGGGGTTCTTGCTTTCTTTTTTCCGTTTGGGGCAGGCCAACTTTATAACATGCAATACCGCAAAGCTTTGGTTTTTTTCTTTATTTTTGCGGGATTGGTCACGATGCAGACAACCGGAGGGGGACAGCCCTTCCTTGGACTGACGCTTGCAGGATTCTTGCTCTACCAGCTTTTCGATGCTGTCCAGACAGCCAAGAGCATTAACCGAAAAGCTCTTCAAGGAGAAGAGGATATCGTGGAAGTCGAAGAAATCCCGGAATTTGTCAAAACCGGGTCTATTTTCTGGGGAATCGTTCTTATTGCCCTCGGAGTCGTGCTCATTTTCGCCAATTTTGAGTTAATGAGTTATGACACCGTGTTCGAATTCTTGATTCCTTTTAGTGTACTTGTTGTTGGCGTGAAGCTTGTGGTGGATCATTTCACCAAGTCCCGAGAAGAAGAGTAGAGGAGGAAAAAAATGGCAAAACGTGCAAATGGCAGCAAATTGGCTTGGGGATTGGTCCTGATTGCCCTGGCCTTGATCATCTTCCTAAGCAATATGAATGTGTATATATGGGATCTCCTCGCCCGGCTCTGGCCGATCGTGCTGATCATCTGGGGAGGCTGGAAGCTCTACTACGGATTGAAAGAACGCCGGGAAGAGCTGGAAAAAGCTCAGGAATAAAAAAATGAAAGCCAAAGAAATCATCCTGCTCATCTTGATCATTACGGTGGGTATATTTTTTTACCACGCACAGACTGGAAAGATCTGGATCGATTGGGATTGGGATGAAGGCATCTATTTCGGACAGGAAGAGTTTGTGTACGAGGAAACAGAGGAGATCACTCCTCCCTTCCCTCTTAGCCTTCGGATCATCAATGCCCATGGGCATGTTGAGGTAGAAGGGACCGATCAGGATAGCATATCGATCATACTCGAGAAGAAGATCTTTCGCCGGAAACAAAAGCAAGCAGATGATGTGTCCGAAAAGTTGAACATGGTCGTCGAGAAAAATAGCGAAAGGATTCAGATCTCGACAAACAGAGAGGATTTCCAAAAACGGCGGTTCCGGACAAATTTCAAGGTCATGATCCCGAAACAAATGTCTGTTTACGTGAAAAATTCCTACGGAGAAGTAAATATTTTTCAAGTGGGAGAAACAGAAATCAGAAATCCGAATGGGAAGGTTTATGCTGAAAACATCACAGGAAATCTGGTCATTAAAAACAGCTATAAAGAAGTTGAAGTCAAAAACATCCAAGCGGACTGCCAGATCGAAAGCAGAAGCTCTACAGTAACTGTCATAGGTGTGGAAGGAAGCGCGTACATAGATCACCAGTATGGGAAGATCCATTGTGAAAATGTCGGCAAATCTGTGACCGTGGATGGATCGAACGCAGAGGTTTACGGACAGAATGTCACAGAATTGTTCGACATCCAAACATCTTATAGAAAAATCGACCTTTCGGATGTTGGCCCGGTTCAAATCAGAGCAAGGAATAGCCGGATCGAAATCAAAGGAGCAAAGGATTCCGTGGACATAGAAAACAGGTATGGAAAAGTCGAACTTTTCGATATCCAAGGGAATCTCAAGATAGATGGGAAAAACCTCGAAGTCTACGGGCACTCGATCATCGGAGAGAGGATTTCTATAACAACTTCTTACCGAAAAGTGGAATTAACCGGTTTCCAAGGAAAAACAGAAATCAAACACTCCAACGGAGATGTGAACCTGGATCCGTTGCCCCTCACCCACCCTATCGAAGTCAATGGCCAGTACACAGATATCAAATACTACTGGCGATCTGGAGGAAGATATCCCTTCGAGGCCCGAGTAAAGGGAGGCAACATCGAATGGAATGTATCCGAAGAATTGAGCCAGAGTTTCGATGAAGAAAACGGGAATAAAGTGATCAAGGCTTTTGACAAAGAAATCGACAAGCCTTCCATTTTACTGAATACGACTTATGGATCGATCAGAATTGAAGAATATTAGTCCTTATTTTTCCAGTTGTAGATCTTTGCCTGGAGACACCCGTTGATCTTGATGTTGAAATATGAAATGTCGTTTGCCAGGTCTTTTTTGTACTTGGTCACGTAACGGACAAAATCCATTTCCTTATTGAACCTCAAGAGGTTTTCAAACTCGGCAACCTCATCCCGCAATTCGATCATGTAATGGTTGATCGTGCGGTATTGGGCATTGATGTCGATCAGATCCTCACCGCTCAACTTACCAAAATCAAGATACGGCGGAAGGGACTGGAGGATTTGCAAACTCTCGGTGGATAACTCGTTCACATATTCCTTTATTTCCTGGAAAAAGGACTTGTAAACGAGAGGTTTCTTGAGTTTTGCTTCCGCTTTATCCAGAAGTGTGTCGTACTGTTCCTTACAGGAGATGATGAGCTCTTTTACCCCGAAGTATTTTCTTTTGAACTGGAACAGGTCGATAAAATCCCTTCCAATATAGATCTTGTCTTGATAATGGGTCATCAATTCTCTGGGTGAGTGGGTGTAAAATTTGATCTCATACCGTCTTCCATCCGAATCCCTCTCCCTCAGCCTTGCAAGGACCAAGCAGTTGTTCTGCTCGATGAAGTAGGAGTTCACATCGAGCAAGACTGAATAAACCGTGAGATTCTGGATGATGTATTCCTTGAGGTAATTCAGGATATTTTCTTGCTTCTGGATAAAGTCGTTGATGTCTTCGTTTGCCGTGGGATTGATGACTGAATAGGATGGGGAAAGTAGATACAGGACTGGGCCTGTTCCCAGCTCGAGGTAGAGGTGGCTGAGGGCATTCTGGTGAAGATCATCAAGCAGGAGGATTTTCAATGGAGGCAGATTTTTAATATCCAACTTGGAGAGTTCTTCGACTTCATTCATTTTCAGAAATTCCCTGAACGAGGAAGGAATATTATCACTTCAAACTAAAAAAATCAATACGCGAAGGTCCACTCGGGATTGTCATAACGCTCTTCTTGGATCTTTCGAATGGCATCCTGCTCTGTTGTCGAAAAAGCTTTTGGATTTAGACGAATACAAAAGTAGTCGGACATCCCAGATATGAGGTGTTCCACAGCCCAATCGAAATCCACTCTTTTTCCTAACTCCTCCGTCAGAGATGTCATTTTGACGCTACTCCCTTTTTGGTCCAAAAGAGATACTGACTTCAATAATCCTTCCTCTTTTTCCAGAGGTACTGAACCATGTTGAATGAATTTTTTCCCTTTCCTTTTCTGGGCGCTTCCGATTATCTTTTTGCCCTCCACTTCGATCTCATTTTGGGCAGGGTGTGAGAAACAAGGTAAAACCCCGCGGACATATTCAGACGGAGTTTCTTTCGCAAGCTGGGATTCGATCCCCATCCGCTGCAAACCCCGATTCAAAGCCTCAGAGATCAACTTGTAGGAATCCATGAGTTTCTGAGAGAAAATATCCGTATCCGATGAGCAGACCGTATAGGTCACTTCCTTGTGGTGCAGCACCAACTTTCCCCCGGTTATCCGCCTGACTATTTCAATGCTTCTCTTGCGGCAAAAATCCAGGTCCACGACTTTCTTCGCATTTTGAGAATAGCCGATCGAGACGGTGGGCTTATTCCACCGATAAAACCGGAGATAGGTTGTGGGCTCCTCTCTCAGGGACTGGAACATATAATCATCCACAGCCATGTTCCAGGCTCCGGGCCGGGGTTC
>RCNB010000691.1_pt1 | contig 22108 bp, 18 predicted proteins | sample 2041321 | NCBI WGS metagenome assembly RCNB01 (sample SAMN09708232, study PRJNA481090) | Marine sediment metagenome, whole genome shotgun sequencing project. | reverse complement strand
CTCCTGGAAGGTTTTTTTTGCTGCCGTGGCAATTGTTGCCATTTCGGATGAAGCTGGTTTAGTGAATCGTCCGGGGAAGTAAAATGCTTCCGGCTGTGTTACACAGGAAGAATCATAATAAATAAGGTTACCATTTTCATCGTATTCTTTCCTGATTTTTATTTGTAAAAATACAGGTTGAATCGCTGGTGTGCCAGCAAAATAAATCCTTTTAACCTCTTTTAACAATTTTTAATAATTCCCTGGCACAATCCGGCAAAATGCTGCATATTTTCACCAATTTGGGGTAATTTTAATTGGCATTAATGCTTCACGCCATGAAGATGAAAAAAAGAATTCCGGAAAGCCTTTTGAATAAAACCGGAGCCTTCATTACTGACCTGTTTTGGAAATTATTCAGCTTTCTGAAACCGGATCCGATAGTCTGGAAAGGTGCGGGCTGGGGACTGGCGGGAATGGTGATTATCCTGCTTCTTGTTATGGCTGCCATCATGTTGAAAGGCCTGGGGGTCCTGGCCGCTGTGTTACTTATTTTGTTTTACATCGGCAGTTCCATGCTGGCTGCGACCGGCATACATTTCGGATTGAAACTGATAAACCTCATTCCGGCCTTCTACCGGTTTGTGCTGTTTGCTGCCGTAGTTGCATTGGTAAAGTTCTGGATAGGGAACACCAGCGCCAGGATTTTATTGATTTTTTATACTGTACTTACGGGGTCCATCCTGGGTGGTGTATCGGCCGTATTGTTGATCAGGAAATGGAATGCCCTTGCCAGAGGAAAGAAGGTTTTAAACCTGGGCATTGTGGTATTTGGTGCAGCTGCACTGACATTCGGATTTACATGGTTGTTCGTGGAAGGATTTAAATCAGATCCCCCTGATAATGCAGCCCTCATGTCTGAGTACAGGCCGGTACATATCACGCTCCCGGACCCTTCCCTGGAAGGGGATTATACGATACTGGACCTTACTTACGGAAGCGGCAGGGACAAGCACCGGGATGAGTTCGGCAATACGGTGACCATCCGGACAGATTCTGTAGACGGTAGCCGTTATTTGTCAAACTGGGAGAAATTTCATGGATGGGTACGCACCAGGTACTGGGGTTTTGATGATAAAGCCCTGCCCCTGAATGCGAGGGTATGGTACCCCGGCGGCAAAGGGCCCTTTCCCCTTGTCCTGATAGTCCACGGCAATCATGCGGACCGTGATTTTTCTGATCCCGGGTATGAATACCTGGGAAGGCTGATGGCCAGCAGGGGATTTATTTTTGCATCCGTGGATGAAAATTTCCTGAATGGGGCCTGGTATGATGTCTTTGATCAACTGAAGAATGAAAATAACTGCCGGGCATGGCTTATTTTAAAGCACCTCGAATTGTGGAGAACTTGGAACAGGGATCCTAAAAATCCCTTTTACGGAAAGGTGGATATGGATAATATTGGATTGATAGGGCATTCAAGAGGAGGGGAAGCAGTGGCCATTGCTGCCTGTTTTAACAGGCTTCCCCATAATCCAGACGATGCTACCATGAAATTTGATTTTGATTTTAACTTAAAATCAGTGATAGCCATTGCCCCGGTGGATGGTCAGTACAAACCATCCGGGACCGGGACCACACTCGAAGATATCAGTTATTTTGTCATTCAGGGATCCAATGATATGGACCTGCGGACCTATGAGGGGACCAGACAACTCCAGCGAACAGAATTTACAGACGAAACACATCATGTAAAGGCTGGATTGTATGTTTTTGGAGCCAACCACGGACAGTTTAACAGCATATGGGGCAGGAATGACAACTCATTCCCCTATATGGCAATATTCAATAAACGGCAGATCATGCCCGGGGAGGACCAGGAAAAAATTGGTAAGGTTTTTATCTCCGCTTTCATGGAAGCCACCCTGAATGGGGAGGCTGGTTATTTAAATCTGTTCAGGGATTACCGCTCGGGAATTAACTGGTTGCCTGAAACGGTTTATCTTAACCATTATGAAGACCCTGCATGCGAATTTGTATGCACTTTCGAGGAGGATTTAAATGTAGTAAGCACCACTCTCGAAGGGGGGGAGATACAATCTGAAAAGCTTACGGTTTGGAAAGAGCGGGTTGTCCCGCTGAAATGGGGTACACAGGCAACCCGTGCAGTTTATGCCGGATGGAACCTGGAAACCACCGATTCAATGCCCGGTGTCCTGAGCATCCGGCAGCAGGGTGAAAATAAAATAAGGACAGACAGCCATTCACATCTCTATTTTGTAATGGCAGACGCCAAGGAGAGTGCCAATCCTCATCCCGATGAAAAGAAAGAAGGAACAGAGACAGAAAATAGCCATGAGCAAGCTGATGAATCAGGGAACAACGAAAAATCGGCTGAGGATGAGGAGGATGAAGAAAAGAAGGGCCCGATTGATCTGACCATTGTCCTGGTTGACTCTGCAGGCCAAACGGCAGCTTTACCATTGAGTGCCTATTCTTATTTATCAAGGCAGCTGGAGCCAAAGCTTATGAAAGCTGATTTCATGACGGATATAGCAAAATCAGACCTTGTTTTCCAGGTTTTCTTTTATCCACTTAAAGCATTCAGGGAGCAAAATACACAACTGGATATCGAGAATATTCAGGAAATCCGGTTCGTGTTTGACAGGACGGAGGAAGGGGTTGTCATAATAGATAATATCGGGTTCTGGAAAGATCAGATGAATGCAGCAATCTGAACGGTCGCTCGTCTTTAGGATTCAGTCTGTAACTATAATTAAAGAAAATCGTCATATTCAAAATTGTCCCGCACTTAAAACCGAAACATCATGAAACAGAAGATCATTATTAAAACGATTTCAACCTTATTCTTACTACTACTTGCTGTACCCATGCTATTTTCCCAGGTCAGGGGAAACGGGAATGTTGAAAAACAGGAAAGAAGCGTGGGTGATTTCACCGGGATAGCTGTCAGAAGCGGGATAGATCTTATTGTCAATCAGGGAGACCAGAGCAATTTGGTCATAGAGACCGATGAAAATCTCCAGGAATATATAATTACCGAGATTGAATCAGGTATATTGAATATCTATGTAAAGAAAAATGCCAGGATAAACAAAAGTTCGGCCATGGATGCCCATGTTACGGTGAAACAATTAGAGAAGCTAAGCGTTTCAGGAGGTGGAGATGTCCAGAGCCATGGCCTGATCAATGCAGATGATATTAGCATAGCATTATCAGGTGGAGGAGATCTACAGTTCGATCTGAAAGCTAACCGCGCAAAATGTGATGTAAGTGGAGGAGGAGATGTGAGCCTGGATGCAGATATCAGGGAATTTGAAGCAGCACTAAGTGGTGGAGGTGACCTGCATTTTGATGGGGATCTCGGATTGCTCGACCTGAGCATGTCAGGTGGAGGCGATGCCAAAATTAATGGAGGAAGTGGAGCCGAAGGTGTGATGATAGGCATGTCTGGCGGTGGTGATTTGATACTGGATATAGCATGTGAAAAGATCAAGGTATCGTCTGCCGGGGGCGGAGATGTATCAGCCACTACCGGATCTGATGTATTACAGGCTGGATTCTCCCTGTCCGGAGGAGGTGACCTTTCCCTGGAAATAGATGCTGGAGATCTGGCAGTAAGTATGGTAGGGGGTGGAGATGCAAGCCTAAGAGGATCTGCTAACAAATTTGCTGGTGAAATTAAAAGTGGTGGTGATCTGGATGCTCCTGATTTCAACATAAAGGCTGCGAAGATCGACTTATCCGGTGGCAGTGATGCCAGGATCCAGGTTGACGAGGAGCTCCTTATTAATGCCAGTGGCGGTGCACAAATCTATCTCAAGGGTGATCCGCATATTGACGCAAACCTGACCGGAGGATCTAAACTGCACAGGAATTAACCTATAAAATAAAAGGAATAACAGCTTTCCTTTCAGCAGGGTAATCCGAAAATGTATCCCTGTACCACCTGTGATGGTCCAGTGCCCTTGGCACCAGGTTGACTATGCTCCAGGTGGCGAAGGCAAGGGCGGCCGGACTCCAGGTCATAATTGCAAAACCGGTCCATTCCAGTAACTCCCCGAAGAAATTCGGACAGGATATGTATTTAAACAGACCGCCAGTCGGTATGGAATATCCATTCTTTGTTGAGTGCCTGAGTGCTAAGAGCACATTGTCAGATTTTATATTGATGGTCATTCCTAAAAAGAAGAGAATTCCACCGGCAATAAACCTGATATCATATAGCCACTCAATTCCGTATCCCCCTGAAATAGTCCCAAAATAATATCCATTGATAAAGCCATTAATGAGGTTAAAGAAAATGGCAAATATGGCTATGATCAAGGGCAATAACTTTTTTGATGTATGGGTCCGCAGGGGGAATATGATAGCCCGGTTGGAATAATGAATGGTATACAACAGGAAAAAAATGAGGGTCACAATATTTACCGGATTCGGTCCCACCAGGAAAAACGCAATGAACATGCCCAGGGCGGGGAGTTCCATAATTATCCATCCCAGACGGTTCGGGATCATGGGTCCCCAGCCCTTTCTTGAATGCCGCCCGTACGGTGCAGTAATGCTCAGAAGAACGGGGAAGAGAATGATCCCAAATGCAATCCAGATCTTTATGAGCAGGTAATATTGTTCGGTGTTCACTACGGCAAATTAAGCTACAGCGGCTAAAGATAATTATTCTCTTTAAACCACTCTATCGTATCCCTGAGTGTATCTTTAAAAGGACGTGATTCGTAGCCAAGCTCATTCCGGGCTTTTTTGCTTGAAATTTTTGTATGGGAAGTTTTCAGTATCTCAATAGATTCCTTTGTATACAATGGTTTGTTCCCGCTGACTCTTGCCCAGGTCTTTAAAAATGGAACGCCTACCTCCGCAAGCCAGAAAGGAATCACAGGTAATTTTCTATCTTTTCCCTGGATCAAAATTATCTGTTCATATAGTTCCGGGAGTGTTTTAAAGTGGCCGGATAAGAGGTAAGATTGTCCGGACCTGCCATTTTCCATAGCGCTGATTGTCCCGGCAACAACATCCCGGACATCCACCCAGTCATATCCGCCCGGGATAAGGGCTGGGATCTTCCCTTTGTAGAGCTGGATAATGGCCTGTCCGATGAGCGAGGGTTTAAAGTCATTGGGTCCCATTACAGAGGTAGGATTAATAATCACTGCATCCAATCCGGATTCCACATTATGTAACACCAGCTCTTCTGCCAGGGCCTTGGATTGGTTGTAAACTATATGATCTGATACGGCGAGTGGGCGCTCCTCATCCAGGGTCTGGTCAAGTGGTTGGTGCACGAGTGCATGAATGGAACTGAAATGCAGGAGACGCTTAACCTTGGAACTTTTGACGACATCAAGAACATTTTTAGTACCGACAACATTGGTATCAAGGACATGCTGATCCCCGTTGATAGTGATGGAGGCAGCAAGGTGGATCATCACTTCTGCACCATCGGCAAGTTCCTTGAGGGAAGTAATATTGAATATATCTCCTTTTACGAACTCTAGATCAAGTCCCTCAAGGCTGGCTGTATACTGGTTGGAAAGTACCCTGAGATCGTGATTATTATCCAGTAATTTACGGCAGAGATTTGTGCCAATGTGACCACTGGCTCCGGTCAGGGAAATTTTCATTAGTTGAAATTTGGGTCCTGTAAAATTAAAAAAAACTGATTAAGGATCAGGCTTTTTGGCCTGCATATTTAGGTTAGGTTAAATGGACAGGGTATCCGCGGGCCGTTGGTCCGCGGATATTTTCTTCAGACCAGGTCAATCTCTAACAGGTCTATTTTATCTAGGTTTGCCACTCCAATTCCAAGTTGTTCTGACAGCTGGATATGACGGGCCCGGTTGTCGATAATGCCTTTATTAGACTGCAATCTTTTTTCATTGATGATCTTCAGGCAAACCCGGTCCACTGCTACCGGATCAGTACCCAGGATTATCCCTCCGTATGGCCATGCATTTGCCGGTTTCCAGCTAACTCCCCCCTTGTAAATAGCCTGCAGGGCATTACAGATAACCAGTTTTTGTTTATTACGGACCACAGGTATGGCATTAATCTCAGGAATGCCAGGATCAGTGCAGGCACCTATATGAAAACTCGAGGGATTGTCTATGGTTCCATAATGATTCTTAAGGGCAGCAGTAATACCTGCCAAGGTGTGTGGTTTTATGACCGGAATATTGATCATGGCTGTACAGATATCACTCAGGATCCTGCTGATCCTGGTTGATTTCTTTCCGGCAGGGTGCTGTTCTGGATGGAATCCAATCCCGTCAGTCCCGCGATGATGTTTGTAAGTACCGAATATCCTCAGCCTGTCTGGATCATTGCCCGGGGTATATCCGAGGTTTACCAGTTCCGAATCACTGCGGTCCCATATCACGAACTGCTTTTCTTCAATTCCGGCTTCAGCACAGCTTGAAATTATGGCATTGGTCAGTACCGGGTAATGAGATGCCAGGGGTGTATTTGTCATTCCCCTGAAGCTGATAGCATTGATCTTCATTCCAATGATATCTTCCGTCCGGAAGAAGGGAAGCCAGGCATCGCTTAGATTTCCTGCAGCGGTTAACTCGGTGATCCCGCGGTTCACCATATCCAGAACCAGCTGTTGCCGGACATGACCGTCGGGACCGAATACATTTTTATGACGGACCACTACCACCCTGTTGTTTGCATTTACAAACAGCGGGAATGTTCTGGCAGCAAGTGATACACCCATGATCCCGGTCGCAGACTTCCTTATGAAATCCCTGCGGGATAAATAATTATTCTGTACTGATGCTCTGGTTTTCATACTACCATTGACGATCAATTTGTATTAAAGGTAGAAATTAATTGACATTGGGCAGATTATATGCTAACTTGAATATGAACTTATTATTTAATTTATAATCAAATACATAACATTATGAAAACAATATTTCCGAAAAGTTATCTCCTCCTTTTCATTGTTCTTCTCATCTCATCAGATTATATGATGGCTCAGGAGGGAAGTGATCTGATTACCGCAGTTGCATACCAGGATTTGGATAAGGTTAAGAATCTAATTGAGGCCGGTGTAGATATCAATTATCAGGAGGAGTCGGCGGGAGCTACTGCTTTAATAATGTCAGCCATGTATAATTTCGAGAATATTGCCAGGTATCTGATCGAGAAGGGTGCCGATATTTCAATTAAAAACAATACCGGTCATACGGCACTTATGGCATCTGCCGGGAGTTCTGAAGAAGTGTTTGATTTATTGGTAGCTAATGGGGCTGACATGTCTGTAAAGCTTGAAGATGGCTCCTCAGCTTTTACGTTATCAATATCTGGAGTAATGTCAGATTTTGTAGGCTTTGGAAATGCCAAAAAGCTTCTGGACAATGGAGCTGATGTGGATGAATCATTTACTTCTGGTCCCGCGGAAGGTTATACCTGCCTGATGATGGCTGCTAGGAACCAGCGCCCCGATATAGTTAAGTTCCTGGCTGAAAATGGAGCGAATGTAAATGTAAAAGCTGCCAATGGCAATACACCCTTATCACTGGCTCAAGAAGAAGAAGACCAGGAAATGGTCGCGTTGCTAAAAGAACTTGGAGCCAAATTATAATCCCCGGGAAATTAGATTTTCCATCACATGCTCAAATCTGGATTTTCAGCCCATTAAATGTCGTATCTTTTAACCCAAATTGAACGATCAAAATGGACTTATCAAACTCTGGGTATGGATGGGCGAAGACCCTGCCCTTAACGAAAAACGTCATGAATGGGTGAAGACACATCAAAAAGATGCCCAGAAATAATGGGTAGTTGTTTACTCCAGGAAATCATTTTTATACTGATCATTAAGATTTTCCTTATTCCCTTCAAACCAATATATCTTGCCAAGTATTGCTTTTTTTGAATAAGTAGGAATATTACCGATGTTTATAATGGTGTGCAGACAATCTGCAGGATGATGATCTGTAACATGCGATGTATTCTCCCAATGAATTCCACACACCCACGATTCCGACAAATTAACACGGGTAATCAATCCGTTATCAATTGGATCTAACATTTTTGCTTTATATGGACCTACCTCTGACATTGGCTGGCCATTTGTTCGTAAATCATCGATCTCGACACCCATGGGTGTTCTTGCCCCAGTCGATTTCTCATTGGCGGGGATAGCTTGCCATTTTTTATCACGTAAAACATAAGTAAGACTTTTCTTTTCAATGTTTGGCATTTGACTGTTCCATAAATCGTATTCACTGAATGCAGGGGTGTTTGCAATTTTTTTTCGCCATTCCTGATTTGTTTCTCCACTCATTCGGAAACATTGTTGGACTCCGTAATATTCCGGTAATCCTTCATCGTAGGTTTGAATGACCAGTAACATTTCAACCCCATCATGAACAGGTTTTAAATAATATGTCCAATCCTGTTTTGACCACAATGAATCTTTTTCAATTTTGTGCTCATAGATAAACACATTTGAACTGCTCATATAACTGTCCTCCAAAGTCTTAACCCTCTCAATATTGATGTTTGCGGCTTTGTTTGAGACTGGAATACTGCCATATGAAATCGGACTGTGTTCATGAAAACGATAACCTATTCTATTTCCTTTATGTAGTGCATTAATCATAGTCGCAAAATTAGGTTGTTGCATGGATATGCGTATTATTGACTTTTCTAATGTTGCAGCAAGTTTTGATAACCATTCCTCAAGGTCATTTTCAGGTATCTCCAGCTTGCGATATGTTGGTATAAAATCCGGGTAACCGCCAACATCTTCCTGGCTATCAATGATGCGTCCTTTCCGGTTTAGAAAATCCTGAATGATCCGCCTGTCAATATCATCACGGTCATTAGGCCGAGCTCCGGCATGGCTTAGTACATACTTTTCAACCTCCTTTGAAGGTAATGCCTGAAACTCTCCCGGCCATACAGGCATGCTGGAGAGAGTATTAATTTTTCCCTGGGTATGATCAATAAATTTACCAGCCTGATCATATGCCACATTATCCGATAAGTATGCATCTCCCCGATTTGCTACCATGGCCAGATCTTCCCTGGAATCAACTCCTTTATGAAGCACATTGCCTGCTATGCTTAACTTGCAGTTTTCTGGTTTAAACCTTGCATTTTTCCATTCTGAATCAACATATCCCAGTTGAATGGCCCTTCCTCCCGGATTATATATTAGGTTGTTGGCAATTGCTCCCGTTGTAAAAGCTTTGAAATAAGGATTTCTTTGGGCATTGTGTGCATAAAGATTTCCTACAATGGCTATATCCCGGCAAAAATCATGGATGAGTGTTCCCTTGGAATGAGGACCTTTTGAGTGGGATGAATTATCGAGTCCCTCGGCGATAATATTATTGCTGAATGTGATCTTATGTGAAGTGGAATCCGGACCTTCAGTCCTTGTGCCGGATGCACTCAGGTTTTCGTCAATTGCCCAGGTAAATGAGCAGTGATCGATTATAATGTTATAGGCATCTCCTCCTGATGTTGCCAATCCATCTGGTTCCCAGCCGCTTTTTCGGGGCTGTTCCGCATCACCAGGCCTGACCCTGATATGCTTGATGATGATGTCATGGGTCCTGATTCCAATCCCTCCGCGAATAATAGTTATACCCGGAGAAGGAGCAGTTTGTCCCGCAATCGTCAGGAAAGGTTCGGAAATCACCAGGTTTGATTTCTTAAGATCAATAATTCCCCCTACTTCAAATACTATGATCCGGGGACCTTTGGATTCTATGGCTTCACGGAGGGAACCATGCCCCATCGCATCGAGTGTTGTTACACGGATGACCTGACCGTTGAGTCCACCCTGAGTAGGTTTGCCAAATGCAAGGTTATCAGGGATGTGGTACTGGGCTGAAATATTGCTAATTGCCCAATTTAGTGCAATAAATGTCAGGGCATACTTTGATAACTTTATAATTAAGCTCATGGTTATGGATGAATGTTTTTTGTCGCATTATAAATGTATAAATAAACAGGAACACGACAAACCAACTCTTGTCATATGTCAGGGGAATTATTGCCTTTGAAAACGAAACTCATTCGTTTTAATATTTCTATATTTAGAGGTACTACTTAAAACTATTTAGTCATGAAAAGATCGATTATTACACTCATCATTGTAAGTTTTATCGTGCTTGGATCAACGATGGAACAGAAAAGACCGGACGCATTAATTTCCGACAAACAAATGATGCAGGTTGGTATTATAGTAAAAGATGTCGAAAATTCGGCCAAAGCCTGGGCCACTTTTCTAGGAAATGAAGAAGTTCCAGAAATTATAGTTGCCTCGGGCAGTGAAATAAATCCCACAAAATATAAAGGAAAACCAACGGATGCAAAAGCCAGGCTGGCCTTTTTCCAACTTGATAATATCACGATAGAACTTATTGAGCCTCTTGGAGGCCCAAGCACCTGGCAGGAATTTCTCGATACCAAAGGAGAAGGTATTCACCATATTGCCTTTGATGTTAATGGAATGAAAAACCACATTAAGAATTTTGAAGCTAATGGTATTCCCATGGTTCAACATGGCGGTTGGGACACCGGTGAATACGGCTATTTTGATGGCGGTAACGGCCTGGCCCTAATTATTGAACTGCTGGAACATTATAATCAATAGATTCAAAATGAGTGCTTAGAACAACTAAAAAGAATTGAGAGGTGCAATTAGATAACATGATATGTTATAGGTTGATCATATTGCTTTCATTTCAAATGTTTTACACATTAAATTGCAATTCTCAGGACATTTCATCTGAAGTGCAGGATTGTTGCAGGGAATCCATTTCATATCGACTAAAATATGGCATATTTAATATTGGCCGGGGAACCATTTCATGTTTTACAGATATTGAAGGCAAAGCTGGACAGATTAAGGCTGAAGTACATAGTACTGGCTGGATTAAAATTTTTAAAGATCTTGATTATCGATATGGAAGCCATATGGATCTTGATACCGGGTTACCAAATTCTGCCTTCATGAATCTTAAAGATGGTAGAAATACTACTTATTATGAATTTACTTTCGATCATGATTCAAGAACCGACTCAGCCATTGTATTCAGCCAAACGTCAGGACAGTATGTTGTACCCAAAAACATTTTTGATATTCTTACTGGTTTTTATCATTTCAGAAATAATTACATCGATAAAAGTAAGATGACTGGAGAAGAGGTGGTAATTAAAACCTTTTTCACCGATGAGTTATGGGATCTTAGGATCAGATATGCAGGAGATGAGACGATTAAAACAAAATATGGCCAGATTGAATGTTATAAATTCAATCCAACAACAGTTATTGGAAGATACTTTCGACATAATGATGATATGTCAATCTGGTTTACTAAAGATGAAATTCACATTCCGATTAAAATTCGCGCAAACTTAAAATTAGGATCTTTGGTTATTGAATGTGTCGAGTACCAAAAGCTAGGAGTGAATACATCTGAACTCACCGATCAAATAGTAAAGAACAAATAGAACAAATTGTCCGGGCTTTCTGAGGTATAGGATTCGATTTTCAGGGAAGAGATCATCCTGATGAAAAAGGTGTCTCTATTTATTTATATTTATGTGGAAATCATAAAACTCATTTGTGTGGACAAGAACAGTAATGTGAAATCAATTACTACCTCATTCCTGGTTGTCATCCTGTTGGCAGTTACATTATTATCCTGCAGTGATCGGCAAAAAGAGACAGTTAATCCTTCTTATTACCCGGAAAAACCAAATATTATCTTTTTCATTGCAGATGATATGTATCCGGAGATGTTCAACTGTCTTCCAGAGGGGAAAGGGAAAAACCTGACCCCCAATATTGACCGCCTGGCTGCCGAAGGTACCATCATGATGAATCAGTACGTGGTTTCCCCTGTTTGTACACCGAGCAGATACAATTGCCTGACCGGAAATTATGCAAGCCGGGCAACCAACAAACAATTCCTGGCAAAAACAGAACATGAAGAGGGACAGACGGTCATACAGTGGAATTCCTTCATCACGGATCAGAACAGGATCCTGCCGCATTATCTGAAAGAGATTGGGTATACTACCGGTATGGTTGGTAAGAACCATGTGATTGCGGCTGGGGGTTTGGAAAGCTTTCCTGATTTTAATGCCGATCCCAGGGATCCTGTGATAGCAGAAAAGATAGAAGATAATTATCTCAAAGTTGAACAGTCTATCCTGAACTGTGGATTTGATTTTGCCGGGGGGATCTATCATAATAATCCAAACTTCATTGGTGTTTCAGGACTGGCAGTGCAAAACCTTGACTGGATTACCCAGGCGGGAGTGGAATTCATTGATAAAAACCATGGAAATCAATTCTTCCTATACTTTGCCACCACCGTTCCGCATGGTCCTACTGAACCGGAACGTTCCTGGAATGCTGACCCGAAAATTACCGCGAAGGGATTTCTGGAAGAGGCTCCGGAGGTAATGCCGGCCCGGAACACTCTGCCGGAACGGCTGGAAAAAGCAGGCTTTGGCGGAAAAAGTAAGGAAAATGTACTCTGGCTTGATGATGCCCTCGGAGCACTGATCAGCAGGCTCGAAGAGCATAATATCCTGGATAAATCCATCATATTCTTTTTCAATGACCATGGTCAGCATGCTAAGGGTACCCTTTACCAGGGTGGGGCATTGAATCCAAGTATTATTTGGAAAGCTGGAGGCTTCCTTTGCGGAGATGCCTGTGAGGCTAAGATCTCCAATGTGGATTTTGCGCCTACCATTCTCGAATTGGCAGGTGCAGAGAACCCGGAAAGTGGTTTTGACGGCCGGAGTTTTAAGACCGCCCTTGATGAAGAAAGATCCGAATCACGTGAGTCCCTATTTTTTGAACTTGGTTATGCCAGGGCTGTGATCAAGGGGAATTACAAATATTATGCAGTAAGGTATCCGGAGTATGCAACCAACTGGAGCGCGCGGGAAAGAGCTGAAGTTCTGGACAGATATAATGAAGGGAGGGAATTCCGGAACATGGCCATCGTAAACCGGGACCCGGAGAAACCATTCAGCCGCCTGGAAGTCGTACCGGGTGGGGGACATGCAGAAAACCATAGCTACGGCAAGAAACCCGGATATTTTGACCCGGACCAATTATATGATCTGGCAGCTGATCCAGCGGAATTGAATAACCTTGCCAATATTCCGGAATACAAGAAAATCCTGCTTGAGCTGAAGGCCGAACTTCAGAAGTACCTGGATGACCTGCCAGGCAAGTTCGATCTCTGACATGGCAACACAAAAGCAATTCTAAATTATGAAACGCAGAGAATTTATCAAGACCAGTGCCATTGCTGCCGGGGCATTGACTACACCGGTTCCCTTATTTTCAAACCAGGAGAAGATTAAACTGGCGATCCTCGGTGCTGGCTGGTGGGGAACTGATGAATTGTTACCAAATGCTCTGGCTACTGGAAAATTCGAAATCATTGGATTGTGTGACGTTGATTCCCGGGCACTCAACCGTGCTGCCGATGCAGTTGTGAATGCTGGTGGCGAAAAGCCAGGGCTTTATGCTGATTATAAAGAAATGTACGAGATGCCGGGCTTGGAAGCTGTGGCTATAGCCACACCCACACACTGGCATGCCCTTCAGTTTATCGATGCCTGTAGGAGAGGCTTACATGTTTTTCTTGAGAAGCCCATTAGCTACGACATTGCAGAGGGTATGGCTATGCTTGAAGCAAAACAGAAAGCCAACATAGTCGTGCAGGTAGACTTCCCAAGAACTATGGTAGATACCAATGACAAGGTTAGGGCATTTATTCAAAGTGGTAAGATTGGTAAAGTTTTACAGGTCCAGGCGAATATCAACCGCCGGGAGGCAGTACTGATAGAAAAGGAGATCCCTGAAACCATGGACTTTGAAACCTACTGTGGACCAGCGCCCATTACCAGGTATCTCTGCTCAGAAGACGCAACAAAACCGAACTGGAGGGGACAACATGAGTTCAGCAGGGGATTGTTGATGGATTGGGGTATCCATTACATTCATAACATAAGAAAGGTGCTGGACCTGGATTTGCCTGAAAATGTATCTTCTATCGGGGGGATTACCCGGAATTTCACACAGCAGAACCCTGATCATCTGAGTGTACACTTTAATTTTGGTGGACTACCAGTCTATTGGACACATAAATCCTGGGGATTTACATCTCCTGTCCCCGATTATAATATTGGTGTATATTACTATGGGGAAAAGGGTACCATTTTCGCCGGGGATCTGGGATGGCATGTATTACCTGCAGGTGAAGAGGAAAAAGTAACCAACGGAGATGTTAGATACAACCCGGGAAAGCCCGGCATAACAGAGATATATGCGAATATGATAATCGGACTTTTCAATGAATTTGCTGAAGGGATCAGAAAGCACTCCAATGATGGAATCACCAACAACCTGGAGGAAGCTGTCAAAACAACTTCCACCGTAATCTATGGAGATCTGGCTTATCTTGCAAAATCTGGCATTTCCATTGATCCATCTACCATGGATATCCCAGACAATGAGGAAGCTCAGAAAATGCTCAAAAGGGAGTACAGGGCCCCCTATCATCATCCTTATACAGAAGGAATCTAGTATATCAACAATTAATATTTTCTGATCACTAAAAATGTGCGTCATGAAAAATAATCGCCGTTTTTTTCTGAAATCACAAGCGCTACTTGGCCTGGGTGCATTGGCAGGCACATTTGGATCTTCAAACTTATTGGCTGCAACCCAAAAATCCGGAAGGGTCAGTTCAGACTCATCAGATGCCATGCGTGAAGCTTACCTGGATTGTCTTGGCGGGCCCTTTCCAGATCCTGCCCCCCTGAATACACAAACAGGACAGACGATACAAAAGGATGATTTTCGAATTGTATCCCTGAATTATGAAACAGAGCCGGGTGATAGGGTTAAGGCATTGTTGCTTATTCCCGATACTGCCAGCGCCGCAAGCCCGGTACCAGGTATAGCAGTCTGGCACCAGCACAATGGCGAGTATCATCTAGGGAAATCTGAGCCTGCCGGACTTGCAGGAAATCCTATGCACTATACAGCTGTTGCCCTGGTCAATGAGGGTTATGTTGTACTTTGTCCCGATGCCCTCTGTTTTGAAGAAAGGCAGGATCCTACCGGAATTTTAAAGGGAGGAGAATACGAACGTTTTGAATTTCTAAGACAAATAGTACGAGGTCGGAGCCTTGCATGGAAAAACATATTGGATATGAAAAAAGCCATTGACCTGCTCAGTGAGCGTCCTGAGGTATTGTCAGATCAGCTGGGTTGCTACGGGCACTCTATGGGATCCACTCACGCCTGGTTGGTGAGCCCGCTCGAACCCAGGCTGAAATGTACCATTGGTAACGCCTGTCTGCCAACATATGAAGCAATTGAGCAGGAACACCTGCTGCATTGTTTCCCTAACTTCGTCCCGGGATGGACAAATTATGGAGACACACCTGAAATTGCCGCACTTATAGCTCCAAGAGCCCTTCATCTGAACCTTGGCGAAAAGGATGAAGGAAGCCCCATCGAATCTGCTCAACGAGGTCTGAAAAGGATTGCTGAAACTTATAAGAAGGCTGGAGCTGCCAATAAATTCAGTTACTTTATCGAGCCGGATAAAGGTCATGTTCTCAGTGATACTATGTGGCATCATGTGAAAGAAAACTTTAATAAACATCTCAAAACTTAATAGGCATCAAATACCCCTCTGCATCCGACCATTCCACTTTCCAGGATGGGAGATTTGGTTGCCCCGGAGATGATATCCACCACCAGCGGGAACTCCACCCAGGAACCACCACGGATCATGCGGTAGCCATCCAGTCCCACATGGAAAGAAGTTGTATACCAGTCAAGTGTCCATTCCTCAACGTTCCCTGCCAGATCAGCAACGTTATAGGGTGAATTATACTTTTCGAATGAACCGGCCGGAGCAGTGAACGGAAATCCGTCCTCAATACCATATGCATTGCAGCGGTAAATCCCATTTGCATCCGGCGGAGTTTCACCCCATGGGTAGGATCGTTTTGGATAAGGATTAGGATTTTCCCTGTAGGCATCACCGTCTATAAATATACCACCCTGGAACGTCTTTTCAAATTCAGCTTCCCTGGGCATACGCAGACCACACCAATGTAAAAATCCTCTGGCATCATACCAGGAGATCTGTGTAACCGGATGATCTTCGCGGCCCGGGGTTACGGAAAATCTGACTTTTCCTAAAAAGGCTTTGTGGCGCCTGATACCACAGATACTATCATCTTTCATTTTAAAATTCCATCCGATTTCCTCTGTTGAAGCAATTTCATTAAGATAGTCAGTATACATCCGGAGGGTTGTTTCATAGCGGGCTATGTGGAAAAGTGGCAAGTCAGGAGTCCTGTCGTGTACCTGGGTATCATCCTTCCCTCCTCCGGGAAGAGTTCGTATCACAAATTCTCCTGCAGGCACCCTGGCCATTTTTATCCCCCTGACCCTGAAATCGGCTTTGGCGAAATTATCGAATGCCATCTCATACCCTCCCCAAAAGTATGATTCTTTATGCCCGGGATAATCAATAATGCCATGTCCGTTCCCTTCCAGGAGTTCATGGTTCAATGTCTGCCAGGGTCCATCTTTTTCAGGGCGGTAACGGATGAAGATATATGCCGGGGTTTTCGGTGTGACATCCTTCTCGTTTAGATCGTACTCAATGATAACCCGCGGACCACCGTATTCGGTCCATTCTTTCCTGAAGGTTACATTTGTGATGTTAAGCCATGCGCTCTCGGTCATATCCTGGGTATGAACATATGTTTTTTCAATATTTTTATCACCTGGTGAAATGATCCTGATAGATGCTGAAGTGACCCCATCAATACTCGTCCGTGCGTATGATTTGTAGATTACCACCACTATACTGATAATAAGAGTAAGCACAATGGCACTAATCCATGCCCATTTTTTCATATTCTACGTATTATAATTTCGGATTTATACGTTTTCAGGAACTACCCAGGGCTCCCGGTAGCCTTTAGTGAAATACTTGTTTGCTTCCACATCATCCGTCTTTTGGGTGGCAGGATTAAAATCCAGTTTCCTGTTGCCGGCCCGGTACGAAATATTGCCCAGGTGCCCCAGGCCAGTAGAGATATGTGCATGTTCCACATCACCGGTAGGTTTTTCCCGGGTACGGATACATTGCAGCCAGTTCTCCAGGTGTTCGTCAGTGGATTGTCTTCCGTGGACAGATTTGATCAGTTCACCGTCATTGTTATAAACCTGCCATCCGCCTCCATGTCTTCCGAAATACATAAACCCCTCACTTCCACAAATTTCTATCCTGGTGCTGTTGAAAGGCCAATCTGGAAAAGTATCCGTATCCCTGATCGTCATTGGGGTTTTCTTTATGTACGGAGTCCATAATGTCGATTCCGAGAGAAGGGTTAGTTTATTCTCAAAGGCATAGGTCACCATCTGTGTATCTGGTATTTCACGGCCGTCATCAAAAAAATGAACACCACCCATGTGCTGAATGGAATCCGGCCATGTCCTGTTGATCAAAGCCCGGACTACATCCAGTTGATGGACCTGATCACCCAGCACACCTCCGGTACTGTATTCCCACCTGTTAAACCACCAGCGCCCCTGGCTGTATGGAGCTTTTTGGGAAGGCCCACACCACATATCCCAGTCCAGTCCATTGGGTACCGGTTCTTCCGGTCCCTTGGGAACAGGGCTGTGCTTCATCATATTAAAAACCCTTGCCACGTGAATATCCCCGAGGGTTCCTGACTGAATGTAGTCAACTGCATCCATGAAATAAGGGGCACTTCTGTTCTGTATGCCGACCTGTACCATGCGCTTATACTTCCGGGCGGCCTTCACCATCTGTTGCCCTTCCCAGAATGTAAGGGAAAGTGGTTTTTCAACATAGACATCTTTACCCGCCTGGCATGCCATTATGGTGCCCAGGGCATGCCAGTGATCTGGTGTTGCATTTACTATCCCGTCCAGGGTCTTGTCATCAAGCATTTCCCGGAAATCCTGGGTCATTTTTGGCCGGGTATTCCGCCGGCTCCGTACTTCCTCGGCTGCCCTTCCCAGTTTTCGTGCATTGGCGTCACAAAGATAGATGATATCAACATCCGACCGTTCTGCCAGCCGGGTATTAAGAAATGAACCTCGGCCTCCAAGCCCCATTATTCCCAGTCTGATTTTGTCATTCGCCGAAGTAGCCCTGGAGGGTTTGGGACTAAGCATTCCGGCAGCTGCAAGTCCCGATCCCAATACTGCACTTTTCCCGATGAATTCTCGTCGTTTCATTTTTTCATGAATTAAGATTGTATGTCAATAGTTCAATAAATATAGCATGGATCATCGATAAATCCGATTTATTCATACATCAAATTGTAACAAACCAGCGTCTGAAGGTAGCGCAGGTATAACTTTCCATTTGCAACTACCGGAACTGTCCATGCCAGATATTTAACTTCATTAAGGGCGTTTTCCATTTTGCCAATTAAATTGAAGGCCTCAGGATCAGGTTTAACCAGGAACAAGTTTCCTTTTACATCCATACAAATTAAATGCCCATCAACATAGGAGGTAGTTCCCTGTCCAATTTCCCTGGTCCTCCACATCTCCTTTCCTGTTTTAAGCTCAATACATTTAAAATTACCTTTGTTCATCCCACTATATCCAGTGTATCCATAAATATATCCATCAATTATAATGGGATCGGAGTGGTGAGCAGCAATGGCCTTATTCTCCCATAATACTTTATACTTATCCTTTGTAATTTGGATGGCCTGGCAACCCATTGTAAATGAGGTTATAAAGACTACATTGTCCACGACGGCCGGTGTCGTAGCATTCATATGAAATTCCCAGGGTACTTGCCATATCTCTTGGCCGTTTTCCGGTTCAATACATGAAAGTCCTTTCCCATGATAAATAAGGAGATATATATCATCCTTCTCTTTAATTAAAATTGGCGCTGCAAATCCTGCCAGACCAGTATTGGATTTCCAGATCAATTCACCACTATGTTTATTAAATGCCATGAACAAAGCATCTCCACCACCTTGAACAATAACCTTATCCTCATATACCAGAGGAGAACTGGAATGACCATGAATGGGTCCTTCACCTCCAAAATCATTAACATTTTTCCTCCAGATCAACTCTCCATTTGTTAATTGCCAACAAACAAGATCACCACTTCTTCCGAAAGTATAGACGTAATTGCCGTCAATAAATGGTGTTGCCCGTGAACCCGGTCCGTGTGCTGTTCCTGCCTCAGCTTCATACGAAGTCTGCCATATTAATTCGCCATTATCGGTGTTGATGCAAAAGACCAGGTCATTCTTTTCATCTCTACCCGGAATCACTAATCTATTTCCAACAATTACCGGAGCCGACCATGAAGCAGTAGCTTGCCCCTGGCATAAAAAATTAACCTCCCATAATTTCTCTAAACCTTCAGACCAGTTTGTGTTAATTCCAGTTAAGGAGCTTTTTCCATCAAAATGCTGGCCTCTCCAATTTGGCCAATCAGCATTTCCTTTATCAATCTCATTTATTCCAGTTATTCCGGATGGAATAGCCTCACGCTTTCCATCGATCTTTTCACTCTTATATATCGTTTTATATGAGTAGTAAATGAAAATAGCTATGGATAAGACCAGAACTGCCAAAACTGAAAGTATGATTTTCCAGATCTTTTTCATGTTGGATTGATTGGTTTGGAGTAGACTTAAAAGTACAAATTAATAGAGGAATGAAAGAATAATTAGCTCTCCCCAACCAGTCAACCATTATCGAAATCCCTGTTCACATATAACTGGTTCAGTCCTATTTGAGCCTGGAAGAATATAAAAGAAAAGTGGGTAATAATGGGTTTTTTGAAGATGGTAAATATTCAATCGTGATATTTCCTACCTGTCTGGAAAATGGAGAATCATTTTTTCAGTTCCTGAATCTTGGATTCAAGTTGTTCAAAAGAATAGCGATCGCGATTGTTCTTTCCAATATAACGAAAAACCTCCTTCCCATATGGGTCTAATAATATCAACGCTGGAAAATGAACAGTCTGATCATGAAAATCATATCCATCGGGAACATTGAACTGACTTGCAAGTTTTGCATCCGGGTCACGATAGATCGGGAATTCAGTTAATTCCTCTTTCGGCAGGTTACGTGACCAATCTTCGATCTCCTTTTCTGAATCAGGTTTAATAAAAACCTGTACGACATCTGGAAGCATCTCGGCCTTGCTGAAGTAATCCTGGGTATGTCGAATGCATACAGGACACTCTGTCTTTAAAAGAAAATGAAGGGCGACGTATTTTCCCTGCGCTTCACTTAACTTGAATTGGCTATTGTCGGTAGTAGAAATAAGTGTGAAATCAGCTGGATTCTGCCCATTTACAAAAGCTAAACAGAATAATAGAAGTGCTACAATTGGTAGTTTATGAATGAATTTCATCAGATTCAGAATTGTTTGAGAAATAAAAGATGAAAAGGTATGAAAATATATTGTTATTTCCTTATTCAGATATAATTTGTATCAACAGATGTTAAGCTTGCAATAATGATATTTCCAGGAATTACTTATTTAGTAATTAGATTTATAACCATAAACACAGGCAATTGCAGTTTTGTCTTCAATAAAATGAATGTTATTTTCAATGATGCAAATCACAAAGCTTGATGTATATGGAACCTTCTCTTCAAAGAACAGTTTCAATCCTTCTGGGATTTGGATCTCTGCTGTTCCTGATAGCTGCTTTTTTACCTTATTCAAAGGCATTTGTTGAACCGGATGCAGAAAAGAAACTTGAAATCATCCTGGGAATGAAGAAAATGTGGATTTTTGGACACATCCTTTTCGGCTTGGGTTCAATAATAACAGTCGTTGCTCTAGGAATACAATCTTATGGCTTTAAAGAAATACCTCTCTCGATGTGGTCACATCTCGGAGTATTTTTGATGTCTGTTGGTGCTATATTGTGGTGCTGGACTGTTATTGAAAGAATAATTGGTCCTGAAGATTTTGCAAATAGTATGAATACACCATACCTGTTCCCAGCGTATTCCGTGCTTACCCAGGTGGGAATAGTTTTTATAGGAATCATGCTTATAAAGACAAGTGTGGCTAATTGGATTGCATGGATGTTTATTATAGGATCCGCTGTAATATTTTTGTTGATGCTTATTTTCAAAGATATGCCACCCTTCGTTTACTATGTGCTCACCTTCGTCGCAGCTGTAGCATTGTATTTTGATTAATAGAGTCCCTTCCGGCCTTTTTGCCCCCTTTCCCATGAATTATTACCTTTGCTTTCCCATTAGGGATCAGGAGTTAATCCAGGTAGTTCAGAACGCAAGCTTGACGTGCTAAACCTACTCTGGAGAATAAATTGTAACTATTCCTTAATTGAAAACCTAATATAGTATGGTCTCATCAGAATATCTCGCATTCATACCTTTGCTAATCTATGGTATTGCTCTGGCAGATTTGCTCAGCCAATGGAAAAGGTTGTTAAAACCGAATCAACTATTCATCCCCTATTTATTTCTGACAATCATTTTAACCGAAACGGCCATATATAATGTCTTTGTTTATGGTAAATTGATTAATCAATTAGCAGGACAGAATTATTCAAGCTATCTATCATACCTTCTGCCTCCCTTCCTGTTCATGCTCACTACAAATATTTTTACTCCGGATCAGGATTCTGATACTGAGGAATATTTCATGAAAAACATGCCTGTTTTTTTGACCATATTTTCTTTATTTATTGCAAGTCATTTTTTGTATGAATTCGGGGAAAGTACTCCTACTATAATAGTTAGAGTAGTAGGCGGTATACTTGTGTTTATTGCAGGCGTATCCCGGAAGAAATGGATATTTTATACCTTTTGTACCCTATGGGTATTCTCGCAGTTCGTTAAATCCGGCATGATCTCCTCATAATAAATAACTCACCTTTGACATCCTCCATTCCGTAAACGAAATGGATTACAATGGCTTCTACGAAGCCACGGGCAGTACTTCCTCGCGGGTTCCTGCAGGTTCCTGCTGCCGACCACTTATGCGGTTCGCTAGACAGG
>RCNB010000690.1_pt1 | contig 22135 bp, 31 predicted proteins | sample 2041321 | NCBI WGS metagenome assembly RCNB01 (sample SAMN09708232, study PRJNA481090) | Marine sediment metagenome, whole genome shotgun sequencing project. | reverse complement strand
AAATCGTAGCTGCGCTCGGTAAATACGATGCTAGAAATCCCCTTTGTGTTGGGGCGGTAGTTGCTAAAGCGAATACCACAACACCAATAAATGCCTACGGTCTCTCCGCCGATACTCTGGGGGGATACCAAGACTTTATCAACCGCATCAGTTCTGTAAGGGACGTGTATGCTATCGTTCCGCTGACGTATTCTAATTCGTCTTTGGCCGCCCTCAACACCATGACTACCAGTCTAGCAGATCCCACCCACGTCCTGAATACTGGGATCAAACAAAAGTTCAGAGTTGTCATTGGAGCACTCGAGCTACCCGTGCAGAAAGAATTGGTAGCTGCGCTGAGTGGGGGAACCACTACTCCCGTTACTGGGGCGGCTTCAACGGTCATGAAATCCTTCACCTGGACACAAACGGGTGGTGCTGGTGTAGCCCCAGACTTTGGGACTCTTGGCATTATCCCCGGTGACCTCATCGAGGTAGAGACTCTAGCTCCAGCCGCAACGGCTACTTATACAGTAGCCGCGGTACGCGCAGCTGGGATCATTGAGGTCGATGAGGCGATAACGGTATTGCCTGATGCTGTCGATGACATGGTTACAATCACGAACGCTGCTGGGACAGCTGATCGGTTAGCAACTCAGACGTGGGTCGGTACTACATTTGAGTTTACGATCACCGCAGCGGCACTCGACCTCCCGTATCTCATCCTCACTGCGGCCAATGCGAACTTCATCACCAACGGTGTTGTACCTGCAGACATCCTCCAGGTTCCATCCACGCTCACTACGAGCGTGTGGACTACATACAGTAGCTATGTGGTCGACGAAGTACTCTCGGAAACACAAGTCCGAGTATACAACAACGGGACGGACACTTCGGAACTAGCTAACGAGCTACCCCACTTGTACCGTCGCGATGATGGTCTTGAGCTAGTAGATGGTACACTCTACCTTCGCGTAGTCCGAAACATGTCCAAGGACCAACAGGTCAGTGAGATGATAGCTGTAGCTTCCAGTTTTGGAAGCAAGCGCCTACTTCTTTGCTATCCTGACTCCGTTGATGTTTCCAGTCTGGTAGACGGAAGTCTGACTCGGACAGTAGCAGACACGCCTGAAGTAGCGGCAGCGCAGCCTGGGTACTACCTCTCTTGCGCCGTTGGCGGAATGACTGCGGGTAAGCCTCCTCAACAGGGCTTCACAAACCTGGGTATCGCTGGAATCGACAGAATCTACAACTCCAGTGAGTACTTCAGAGAAGAGCAGATCACAGACCTGTCGAATGGCGGAGTGTATGTCTTTGTACAGGAGACCACATCGTCACTTCCCGTCTGTGTTCACGAAGTAACTACCGACGTTACTGCACTTGAGTTCTCCGAGTACATGGTCATCAAAGACTTTGACTTCGTAGCCTGGACCTACCTGGATACCCTCCTCCCCTTCATTGGAGAGTGGAATGTCCTTCCGTCCACGGTGGAATTCATCCGTCAGGGTCTGATAACTACGGGTGACGTTCTGATGTCTCAATACGTTGAGAAAATCGGAGCTCCCCTTACCGACTACACCATTGACGACGTTTCTGAATCCTCACTGAGTACCGACCGTATCGAAGCATACGTGGATGTAGACTTGCCGATGACTTTGAATACCATCGGGCTACACTTGGTGGGATAATGGAAAAGTTGTCAATGGAAATACGAGCACAGTACCGCGGGAAAGCTCAGGCATTCCAGAGCCTGGGTTTCTCTGCGGACCAAGTGAAAGTAGCTTTCCTTCATGATGGCCTCCCCGAATATTACGCTGAGGTCCTGGTGAAAGAAGCTTTTATCGGTAGAGCTTTATCCATGGGTGCCAAAGGAGTGGGTATGGTATCTAAGGCTTTAGGCCGCGGAGCTGGTGCCGCCGCTAAATGGGGAGCTCAAGGTGCACGCCAGGGTGGAAGAATGGGTAAACTGCAGGGTAAAGCTGGCCTAATGGCCGGAAGATCTGCGAAAGGCCTACAAGCGGGTATCCAAGGTATGCAAAAGGCTCCCGGGCAAACCATGCTGGGTGGAGCTAAGAATTTCGCACAAGGGGCTGTTGGAATGGGCGGCAAAGGCGTAGGCGGCAATTTAGGAAGAGCCGCTCTAGCAAGTAGTTTTATCCCTACGGGTAGCAGCTACTAACGGAGGACACTAAAATGGCACAAGGAACAGCCCTTGGAATTACAAGAGGCATAGCATCTTGGAAGTCTACGCAGCAGCACACCGTAGAGAGATTTACGGACAACGCCGCCTACACCTCCGCACACCCGGACGACACTCTAGTACTAGCGGGGCCACCTAGAAAGTTGTCCTCTAGTCAAGGTTCTGCCAGCAATACGGAAGGATGGCAATCGCTCCTAGCGATAGGAATGCTTCAATCGTTCCAGTTTCAGAGCCAAAAGGCTACCCAGCCTATGCAGGCTATCGGTTCGGGACGTAGCTTTTTCGTATCTGGCAAGAGTCAAACAAGCTGGTCGATGGGTCGGCTGTTCTGTAATGGGCGTAATCTTCTTCGAGTTATGTACCACAATGCCGTTGCCGGCGGAATAGACGTACAAAAGTTTGATGATTCTCCCGTAAGCAGCAGTGCTTCGGACCAGTACTTCATCAATCTTGACTCTGAGCTGTTCTACGTTCCCTTTGGCATCGCTGGTATCTTCAAGGACAAAGCTTCCGATCTTATCGGAGCGGTATACCTTGAGTTATGCATGATCCAGAGCTACGGCGTAGGCTTTAACGCTGGGCAATCCATGATCATGGAGAACGTCAGCGGAATGTGTGACCGGGTAGTTGGATTCCTTCCATCCGCGATAACAGCAGAGGCTACAGTACCAAGGGCCACGATTGATAAGGTTATTGGATTCGTCAATAACGCCTCAGACTCAACGAACCTGCCTACTACAGGTACGGGTCTGAACGATTGATCCGGGCTACTTAACCGTGCTAAACTCTTCGTATGGGACACAAAGTAAAACATCTCGGAAGTGGCGGAGATACTAGGGCCTTAGCTAACGGCTCAGCACCTCTCGCTAATCCTGGTAAAGCCAAAACTATTGAGCTTGCAGAGGTGATATCCTACTCGTCCTCCCATAATACCTACGAGGTTATTACTAGAGGATCACCGGGGAACCCTGATCAGCCAGGGGGTAAGCTGTTAAAAGGGCTCCCTCTAAAAACAGCTAACCCTGGTATCGCAGCACCATTTACAGTTGGTACTTCTGTCATTATTGAGTGGGGTTTAGGGTTTCCTTTTATTGACGGCGCTCTACCTGTTGATGCTTCCAGGTCTTCCGAGGGAGGGGTCGGACCCTCTTCCAATATCGGAGGTAGTACCAGCTCAGTGGTCACCCCTGATGATACTACAGTAGAAGGTCACTCCGCCTACTACGGTAATCCCAACATGCCCAAGGACATTCTCGCGGGAGACCAAGTACTGATCACCCCAGACGGGAACAAGGTCGGAGCACTGCGGGGCAATTACAATGTAATGGATTCGGGGCCCCAGAATAAAGCCAAGGTAGAAACCTTTGGAGACAGGGACTTAGTCCGAGTAACCACAGAAGACTACGAGGCCTACACCGGGTTTGGCACAGTAAAGGTATTCAATAGCGAAGGACGTTGCGGTGTCATGGTACGCGGAGCTGCTGACCAGCTAACTGAGAGCGGTGGGTCAGATGAGCAGTGGACATTTAAGCTAGATATTGGAGAGACAGGGGACTACTTCACGCTGGAAGTGTGCTCGGCAGACGGGGCTACCCAATCCAAAGTAAACATGACGGCTAATGGTAGAGTAACTGTACTGGCAACAGACGGACTCGACCTAGTTGATGGTGGGAAAACAGCGTCACATAATGAGTATGCATCGAACCTAGTTACTAAAATATTAGGTGATGTCAAGGAGTTAGTAGAGGGAGCGGTAGCTGAGACGTACAGCAGTACCCGTACCACTACTGTGTCTGAAACAGACCAAAAAACGGTAGGGCACAACGAAAGTACCTCGGTAAACAACCACCAGATAACCAACGTCGGAGGGAACCAACAGATACAAGTCAACGGTGGAGGTCCCCTTGATGCCACCCCGGCCAACATAGCTGTGGATATGCAGGTGTTGAATGGGAGCTACTTCTTAGAACTTGGAAATCCTTTGGCGGGAGGAGTCCCCACAGCTATGGCAGGCTTCACTGTGGCTGTGAATAATGGGGACATAACCCTGGGGCAGAATCCAGATCTTCTTGCGCTGCCTGCCCTTAACGCTACGGTGAGTCTAAATACTAAGCTGCCCAACTCGGTTGCACTTGGGGGAACTACCTCACTATTGTCTACCAATCCAGCTATAATGCATGCAGTGATGGGTGAGCCTTTGTTGATGTACCTGTCAGCAATGATGGCACTCTTCGACACTCACGTACACAATCCCCCGGTTGTAGGTCCTCCTGCAGCTCCCATGAGCGTAGCACTCACCCCTATGCTGATCCAAATGCTAAGTATGAGAGTGCTAATTGGAGGATAAAACATTGTTGTCGTATTCTCTAGTTAGCCCTATAATTCTAATCGATTTTGGAAGAAACAATTCTATTGGAGGAAATGTAAGATGTTGAAAGTAACCATTACAGCATATGACAGCCCGGTGACCGTCCAGGATCCGCGGCCCGTTACGCAGAATAACAACGAGCAAGCTGTCGTCTCCGTGGAACCGAATACCACACGCGAGATGATTATGCAGTGGGGTCAACTGGAACGCATCCAGGGGCAGCTAACTGCTCTCGCCAACCTCAATCTCATCGCATTCACCATCGAGCCTGTTGGGCTTATTGATGGAGTGTCTGAATTTGCAGAGCAGAGTGAAGGCCTCGACTCTCCAGCAATCGATGGCATTGACAATGGTGGCGCTGCCATCACAGTAGCCGGCGACACCTTCGATATCTATGGCGCCAACCTCCTAGGCGGCCAGGTACAAGCCGATGCTTCCATCCTAGCGGACACGGTTGCTGGTTCTGTTCTGCTCGAGTCCCTCAACCCAGGTTACGCTGGCAATCTCTACGACTTTGAAGTAGTGGATTCTGGCTCCGGTGGTTTGGCAGCAACACACTCCACTATCGACGGTAGAATCGTGATGTCCATCGACCTCGGTGGAACCACCACTGAAGACTGTGATGCCGTAGTCGTAGTAGTCAATGCCGATATGGCCGGACTGGTAAAAGCCACAGCCGTAGGTGTAGGCGCTACCGTAGTATCCACCATCGCAGCGGTAACCCCGTTGACCGGTGGAATCGGTACGGGCGTGACAGTTATGCTAGCAGGCATTGCTTGTGTCGTTGACGCAATTGATATCTCCGGCACCCCCCAGTACAAAGTAACTGTGACCTCCCCAGCGTTGGGCGGCTACGGTTTGGCAGCGGGAGACACAGCAGTCCTTCGCGTAACGTCGAATACGAAGGTAGCTACTGCGACTTTGACACTCGTCTAGTAGCAAAAAAATAGAGACTGTGGGTTTGTGGGTTTCACACAGTCTCTGTTAGGGGATTTCCTGATCCTCTTTTGCCGGGCCCCCACTGTAGGAAACTATGGTGGGGGTTTTTTATAGTAATCCACGCTCTTCCGCTTCTTGCTTGAATTCTTCAAGCTTCCATGCGGCTTCGTGCGTCCCTACTTCCATCTTATCCAGGGGGTAGGGTACAGTCTCTCGAGGGGATACGAGTTCCTTTATCCAGGATAGCTTCGAGGTAACCCTCGTAAAATTAGCTTTCCGGATGGTCAAACAAGCACTGACCAATTCTGTATCGGAGAGAGCACTCAACCGTACACTGGCACCATTCAAACGCATCCAGCGATCCGGACGAGCTTCCCAACTCCAGTTTGCAGCGGGGGTAACATCCGGTTTCACCTTGGAGACGGGAAGGGGTTGGCTCCGTTGAGGTGGTGCAATGAATGCGACTCTGCGTTTAGACTCACTGCCTACCTGCTGTATAAAGATAGACGCGGTATCTACTAGCCCTTTTGCTTGAAGCTCTTTAGTAGTAATCCCTGCTTCTAACTCACGGACTGTTTCATCGAGATCGGTGTAGTGGCTTTCAATTAGACACACACCTAGATAATACTTTTGCCCTCCCGGCGATGTAGCGATTCGTTGTCTAACAGCATCCCTGTCGCAAGTAGGACAGGCACACATCTGAAACTTTCCTAGTTCTAAAGGTATCTGCATCTTGCCTCCCGTGGAAAAAAGAATAGCAAGCGGTTGCTTGGTATTCTTTCGAAGTGCAATGGACTAGTTGTCCTTCTTCTTCTCTCCCTTGTCCTTCGCCTTCTTTTCTCTCTTCTCTTCCGCGTCTGCGAAGTCTTCCAGATCCTTGGCTGCAGATCTAGCGTCTCGAGGACTCTCTACCCGGACATCCACTTTCACATGTGGATTGTTACCCAGGTCCATGCCCTCGCCTTTCTTACGGAAGAAGAGAGCCTCGCCGCCACGAACCAGAAGCTGTCCGACTACGAACGCTACAGTGGTTACGGTAGACGCTAGGACCATCGTCCCAAACTGATTGCTTCCTTCGGTAGGCAGAGCTTCGGTAGCTTCGCCCATGTCGGCTGTTACTGCTGCTGTTGAACGCGCATTGTAATTAACTTTCATTGGTTTCTCCTGGTAGGGGTGTAGAAGAATATCCTTTACACATTAACTTATACCAATTTTTACTAGCTCTTTTTTAAAAGGTAGGGTCAAAAAAGAACCTACGAATTAGTAGGTTCTTTTTCAGGACTATTTTTTGTTTAGGTCGCTGAGCCATAAGATTCCCGCGATGTAAGTTGCTACCACAGCTACGACCAGTAGCGTATTTTGTACTTTCTTCGTATTCTTCTTCGCACTTGTCTCTGTCTCTGTCTCTGTCTCTGTCTCTTCTACGTCGTTAATGTTCTTGTTCATTGCTGACTCCTTGGTAGGCGTGTAGAAGAATATCCTTTACACATTAACTTATACCAATTTCTAGTACCCATTTTTTAAAATGAGGTGGGCAAAAAAATACCAGAGCATACGGGCGCTGGTATTTTTAACTTTATTTTTTATTCTTCTTTTTCTTTGCCGTCCAAATGAACACTTACGCGAAAGTTGTCACCTTCAGTGTTCAGTACCTCATTAGATGATCCTGCCTTCCGAGCACACTTTTTCATGATTAGTTTACCCACCTCGTCTACGAGCGTGGTAACAAACATCTTCGTTACTTCGCGTGCCAACTTCTCATTCATTTCTCTCATTGTCACTACCTCCTCATTGGTGTACTTTTAATGCATGAGCTGGAGACAGGGACCACAGGACTTTTCTAAATTAAACATGTTGGGCAATCTAACTGCCCGACTAATACGGTTAACTGCGCTAGAAAAAATTAAAAGGGGAGAAGCGCAACTATGTTCTTACGGACTCCCTCCGGGGTTAGTCGAGAAGTACAGTGAGCATGCAATAGCGGAACGTTACGTACTCATACCCCAAAAACGTAAAAGTTTGGAAAACCGATTGAGTGTCGATGAGACGGAAAGAAGCGAGTTCTAATGACCCTTACGGTTCAACAGGGGCAGCAAGCTGCTACTAAAAAAGCATTAAGCTCGGACAAGTTATATCGCCAAGCGCAGCAGCAGTATGGTCGCACCATTGCGCCTTACCTAGGGGATGCCCCCAAAGCTTTAGGAGTAGCCCACCTTACGATGGTAAATCCTAAGCTTCTTTCTGCTCCTACCCCTACTAAAGATCGGCGCCGGGGATTCATGCTAGCTACCATCACAATGGCGAGAACAGCTGGGATTGAGTGGAAAGCTTTAGATGACCCTCTGACGTGCGCCTATGTGTGGGGTCGGGATATTAATGCAGATGCTCGGAGTCTGTACTCAGAGCAGACATCATTATTCACGACAGTAGACGATGATTTCTGGAAGTGTTCCTATCTCAAACATGCTTTTGGAGACGCTGCTTTTTCTATAATTTGGAATCAGCGGGACACCACACAAACAACGGTATACGATTCTCTCCTTTACGCTGTAAATAGTATGAAACGATCTCTCCCCGGCACGACTGTGATACGCCAGAGGCGCCTAGCAATGCTAGATTGTGCCTATGTTTTTGAGATGGCTAAACGGGGAGGGGGGCTGTACTCTTCTGGATACGGAATAGAGCCAGCGTTAACTCAGAGTAACTACCAGCAGGTATACGAATAATGGCCTGGAAAAAATTAGAGATATCTCCTCCGGACATTAATCCCGAACTCCTCACCGGCATTGTGGATGCCATGCGAGCTTTGCTGGAAACACTCGTAGGTATACTGGAAGGGATTCTTAATTTTGTAGGGGTGCTACTTGATCCCTTTGCTGCAGCTCTGAAAGCTTTAATAGATAAACTAAAGGCCATGGTGGAGAGCTTTCTGGAAGACCTAGGAGGGTACAGTTTATTTGTACCCATCCGAAAAAGGATCCAAACAAACTTCCTAGGCCTAGGGGACATTACTCCGTCTTGGGCAGGTGAGTTAGGAATTTTCGGGCAGGATTCCTCCAACATCAGTCCAGTAGATCCCCAACTAAATAAATTCTTGGCAGATGCCAATCGCTACAGTGGGGGAAATGCAGGGTTCTTTAAGACGGTAATTGAATCTCTCTATGACGAGGGAGATACCGGCCGACCGCAATTCTTTGATGAGGATGATTACGTAGGTGGGTTCGTTATCGTAATGGGAACCGATTTCGACCCTCTGGGTTTTTTAGATGACCTTTGGAAACTAGCGGGATTGTTTGACGGGCCTGACCTAGTTGCTAAAGTACCTAGACCCACGGGGCTTCAAGCGAGAACAATAAAAGGTATTAGTAACGGTATATTTTCAACACTACTTACTTGGGATCTTCCCGATACTCCGGTATGGACTCTTCCTGACCTAGGAGGCACGGTACTTATTCCAGACCGTTACGCTATCCTACGAGGGAAAAATACTACTGGAGCTCTGGGGGCTAAGAACGTAGTAGACCTGATGGGTAAGCGAGCATTAGAGGCGGGAGATACGTTCTCAAATGGGGATATGGAAGTAATCCTAGAGGATTCTTACGACATTACTATCGGGAGCCACTTGGACGAGGATGTATCCGGCAATGCGGATGACACCTTTTACTACGTTGTTGCCTGGAAATTAAAAGCCCTAGGAAGTAGTGAGGCTAATACTGAGGGTGCGGGACAACTCTTGGATTATTGGTACCTTTCTAACGTTGCTCGAGTTACCCCATACCCCACGCTTCCAGCGAGTACTCCTCCCGACTGGTATCGTACGCCATCTGTGGCAAGTATATTTCCAGAGTTTGCATCTTTGCTCCGAAAGCTGGTAGCTCAGATTGATGGATTCTCGTCCAAGCTGCTAGGCTCAGTTGATATGTTGAAGGACTATGTAACCTTCCTAAAATCTGAAATCGCTAGATACGAGAGGCTCGTGAGTGACATCCTAGATGCGATAGCTAAGCTCAACTTTAAGTTTTTGTTCCCTACGTCGGGTGTTTATATCCGGTCGTTCAAGGGCAAAGGTGGAAACAATTTCCTCATATCCGACCTAGCAGAGTCATTTCTTCCGAGTGAGGCCAATCGTCCTCCCTTTACGCGAGGTGACGAATTCGTTGCCGGGGCAATAATTATGGCCGGGGGGTCGGAAGTTGCAGTTGACGGTCTCATGGCGGGCCTCAGTTGGGTATTCGGATCTCCGGATTCGGGAGATGATGAGATGGGACAAATGCTGGCAGAGCTAGATGCTACTGTGAGCGATATGGAAGATGCTCAGTTCGGGAGCGGTATGAAAGTTACCCAGCCGGTGGTTGCGACTAGCAACATAACTACCCCTACAGAGTTTGGTCCAGATATGAGTGAGATAAGTTTCAAAGCAGTAGAAACCCCACAGTTTGGAAAGGACATGAAGGTAAACTAATGCCGTTGTATGATTACAAATGCTCTGCGTGCGGTCACTTAGAGGAAGACATTCGCCCTCCAGGAACTAAGGTAATTGAATGTGAGAAGTGTAGTTCCGCCTCTAACAGATTTTATGGGACCGCTCCCGCCTACCTCACTACAATAATCCCCAGCTACCCGGGGTGTAAAAAAGTACGTGCAGGTTACGTGCACAGCCATGGAGATAAGCCTAGTACTCGAGTACAGGGTCGTGGGTTTTCTTCTTCTTCCGACTAGTAAAGTCCCCTCCTCCGACCTATAATTCAGTAGACTGACGGAGAAACTAAATGAAACGACATTATTTTTATAAGGAAGGTGCCGCGCCCATGTGGATTCACGTCCCGGGCACACCTATTACACTTCCGGGAGAGCAGACGAAGTATGAGCGTCTACCTGGAATGACAGAGTGGGCTCCTCGTGAGGTCGTTGAACGTATGGGTAAAGGGCTAGCCGGAGGTAAAAGTGTAGCAGAGCTGTCAGACACTGAGGCACAACAGGGACTAGGAGGCGGGATGACTACGGGAGCGGCTGCTGGAGGAGCCGGAGGCGCAGCACTGGCTCGCCTAGCAGGGGGACAAAAAGCGACGGCCCCTTTCCGTGACATACTGAAGCGTGGCTTGAATAAGAGTTCCCTCAAGGGGCTCTCCAAACTTCCGGGAAGTGCTAAATTACTTCCTCTTTTAGGCCTGGGTCTAGGAGCAGCCGCTGGAGCTGGAGGTTGGGCTACGGGACGTGACGCACGTCAGCAAGAGGCACGCAGTGTAGGTAAAGGTCTCCTGTCAGAGCAGATACTGCAACAACACTCAATCGGACAGGCCCGACAAGGTCTAAAAAGAATACCAATAGAATCGGCGTCCATGCCGTCGCCAAAAGCTACGGTACTAAGTAGCTCAGGAGTATAGAATGTCTAACGTAATTACACCTATGGCAACCAACATTGCGGCGTCAGGTAAAGTCCTAAGTCTGTCTACAGGCATCGAGTTTGATGTTGGAGCGCATGGCGTTACTGGAAATAGAACACCTCTGATTCAGCTGGCTATCGACAGCATGCCTTTTGATCAGATGATTCCCCTTCAGCTTGATATTGAAGCTGCGCAGAGTGGGGTGAATCTTTGGGAAGCACCTAGTGCTGAGCTCAGAGCTCGTGCTGTCATCATCGAATGTATCTACGGTGCCGGTGGGATTCTTATCAACCCTGACGGAAACCCGATACCCTTTCCGTTGGCCAGTGATGGAGTAACACCCTCTTGGTTTATGTACGCCAACCCCCTGGGTACCTCACTTACGGTTACCGTGGCTGCAGCTCCCGTTACCACGGGACCGGGAATCCAAAAGATAACGGTCGACACAGAGAACGAAGCCCGCTTTCAAGCGTACGTCTTCATTTAGGAGCCACTATGTTACACAAACTAGCCCTAGCTGCGTCGGTAGAAACTCCGACACTGATTAAAGAGGCTCTCCCTACCCGTGAGCAACATATGGCGGGACTGGAGCGAGACAGGGCGAAAGCCGTAGCCCTCGCTGAGGCCAGGGGGGTGCCTATAAGTAACCCAACGGATGTTTCAACCGACCGTATTCGGATGAATCCGGATAAGCCCTCATCTCTTTTAGTGGAGAAGGAAATTCAAAAAGCTCACGGGGATGTCTCTAAAAGCAATTTCAAGAAGATGAAGCACACCTACGTAGGGGGTGCTAAACGTGCGTGGGGTGGTAAAGGTTTCCTAGGAGGGAAGTGGCGTAACCGGGCAGGAATAGCAGCAGGTGTTGGAGCATTAGGTCTAGGAATGAAGGCTTACTTTGACTCTAACAAAGCTCCGCAGCCTACTGCACAACCCCAACCACAACCACAGCAGCAGCGGCAGTACCAACAGTACCCGCAGTACCAGCCACAATACCAACAACCCCAGTATTCTAAAATGGGTTCGGATAAGTATAGTCCGGATGCCGTTACGATTCCTAAACCTACTGCACAGCCGACCGTACCCGCACTAGGACCCGGAGTTGGATCTGTCCCTAAAATAACCTCCAAGAGTTTCGGGGGGCCTTCGAAAGGAGGCTTGCTAGGGAGTAGTTCTCCTGGTTCCAATGCCGGTAGTACCTCTAGGGGTGGTATGGGGAGTAGCAGTGGTGGAAGTAAACAAGCTGAAGATGCTGGAGTACTTCCCCTTCTCGGAGTAGCTGCCGGCGGCGCCGGTGGATGGGCTCTTGGGAAGAAATACATTGCGCCAGCATTGGGGGGTAAAGCAGAAAGACTCGCGGCGGAGATAGCTAAGAAGCAAGAAGTCCTACATAGAGTGCAAAAGGCTACCCAAGCGGCCCCCCTCGGGGCGGCGGCGGCCGGAGCAATACTCTTAGCGGCACTCGCTGCGTTGTATGCTAGGAAGAAAGACTCTTCCATTAAGACGCAACCGAGAGAGATTTCTCCTTACGACCAGAGCGGGGCGGGATTTGCACCACAGGATCACAACCCCTACGGGCAATTCTATGGGTGAGCCAACGATTTACAAGACACCTCGAAAGTCTCTTACGCCTCGAAAGCCTTCCGAAAGGGCTAAGGCAAAATGGCGTAAACACCGCGAGGCTAGCGGAAAAGACCCCGCACTTCCTCAGTTAAAAAAATAGAGATTCGCAGGTATAAGTCAGTACTTTACTAAGCAATTGTTGATTGCGTAGTGAACACAACTTTGTACTAGACCCTGGTCCGTGAATCGCACAAGGTACCTTGCTTAATGTGGTTTAGGTGACTGGATAAAGGGCTTGGAGTGCAACACTCCAACATGGAATACAGCTAAGGCTGTGTCTCATGTGATCCAACAGATCGGAATGATCGCCGGAATTGAACGATGCCCACGTGCTCCGGTATCCAGGATCCCGCTGTCCCCTCTCCCGCGCTGGGGCCGAAATTATGACATGTGGAGCGTGATCAACGGTATCCTGGAGATCCTCACAAGGGGCAGCGACAATTCCCGCGAGCATTCCGACATATTGTTCACATACAGTCAGTAGTACGGTTGGGAAAAGGTGTCAGCAATTCTGCTACACCTTTTTTTTATTATAACGTAAGCTAAAGGGGAGGTTAAACATGCCCACATTTAAAGTTTTCTTGCAAAAAGAGGTTGTAGAAGAAGTAGCTGTAATCATTGAAGCAAACGAAGAAGAGGATATAACGGACAAGTGCCTATCCAGTATCATCTTTGAAGGCGTTGGCGCCGTAAAGAGTCCAGGAAAATGGAAAGCTATAGTTCATGATATTTATCTCGACCCCGACCGGGTAGAAGAAGTAAACAAAAAACCTGAGTTCATACTGGAGAAGTACGATGGAGACTGGGTGCTGTTGACTGCACCAAAGAAACCCCGGGTAGACCCCAGGCAACTACCCCTTATCGAAGAGTCAAAGGATGTCTAATGGCCAGTTATACCGTGACTATTGAGCAACGTTGGAAGCAAGAGGTCAAAATTGAGAACGTCGCCTCCAGGAGAGAAGCCTTGGTTTTAGCCCGCCAGGGACACTATACTATAGGTAGCGATCCTAGGTATGTCGATGACATCAACACCTTGGATTGGAGAGTGAAGGAGGCCAACGATGAGCATTAGAAACTCCTACCAGAGAGCTATGGATTGGTGGTCCGGTCTCCGCTGGTACTGGAAGATCCTAGGCGGGGTGCCCCTGCTCGGGATACTACTACTAGGTGGCGTGGCATTGTTTACCAAACAGCCGGTGCCCCTAATACTGGATAGGAGTGAGGGCGCCCTAGCGGAGCTGCGAATACACGAGAGGAGACTCGAGCAGTCCATCATAGATAAACAGCGATCTATAGCGGTGCGATTAGACGCCACGGATGTCCGCAACTCGGAAGCAGTAGCTAGGCTCCACACCCTAATGGAGGCTGAATCAATGGAAGAGCTCGATGAGCTTCAAAAGAAGTGGGGCCTATAATGCGATGGATAGCCATTATATTGACTATATTTGTCTGCTATTCCTCTCCGGTACAAGCACAAGACCCGCTTGAGGAACCTTCCGACGTCCGATATACGTTACCAGAGATTAAGACAAACGCTGCGGGGCAGAAGTGCTTGGGCTTCGAGGAGTGGAAGAAAGTCCTCATCGTTGCGTCGGAGTACAAAAAGAACTTTGAGTGGAGACTCTCTGTTAAACATGTATTACTGGAGTATGCAGCTTTAGATGGAATATACACCCTCCAGGAAGAGGACATGAGCAGAGTTATTGACCGGCTCGAGTACGACAGAGAGCATTTAGAACTACGCTTAGTCACGAAGGAAGAAGAACGCCTCAAGCAATTGAAAGGCTATCGAATAGAGCGAGGCTTGATGTGGGGAGTAATTTTAGTAGAGACCGCAGTCATAGGTTTTTTAGGGGTACGTAGCGCTCTATCTCCCTGATTGTACCTCGAGCATATTGCGCGTATTATTCTTCTGGGTAGGCATAACACCCGTTAGATAAAGGACCACTATGTCCCAGAAAGATAAATTGAAGCCGAGTGAGCATGCGAATCGAGCTATAGCCGCAATGTCGCAGGGGACTAGGGAAGCAGTCCTCCCGGGAGCAGCCGGCGTAGGGCTTTTAGCTTTGGCGCCATTGGTCCGAGACCATCTAAGAGATACGTCACATGTTCCAGAGAAGTTTAAAACAAAAACAGTAGAAGACCTTGCAAAGCTCACAGAGAAACTCCTTCGGGCGGGCGGGAGAGATCCAAATGTGGGGCGTACCGTAGAGCTCATTCCGATGAGTACTCCAGGGTATGCTAAGGTAGTGCAAGAGTACGGCAAAATTAAGGGAGGCAGGGCTCCTCGAGATTTCTTACATCTTGGTTTAAATGCCACCCCTGAAAGTATAGCTCACGAAGTGGGGCACATAACTCCCGAGTCATCCCTAGGAAAAGTCCTTAGTAGACTATCTCCTTTACTGCGTAAACCTATTGCGCAAATGGCCCCGGGGTTACTGGCAGCTACAGCTCTCTTGAGTAAGCCGGGAGAAGAACCCTCAGTAGTAGCGAAAGCCGCACCCTATGTTGGGGGAATTCAGATGGCTGCGATACTTGGAGAGGAAGTACGGGCCAATACACGCGCGATGAATCTCCTGAAGCGGATAGGGTACAATCCCACGCTAAAACAACAGCTCTTGAGGCACGCTTCTGCGTTGACCTACCTCCCCTACGGTGCTGCACTTATTGGAGCACCGCTAGGGATACTGGCAGGGATAAAAGCCTTCGACCGAGGTCGCGCTAAAAACCGACCTATGCCCACTAGCGCTATCCTGGCCAGAGGGCCTAAGCAATTGGCAGATGCTCCCTCTGCACAAGAGCTAAAAGAAAAATGGGTTCCGTTCTTCAAAAACCGTTAACGTCTGTTATACTCATACATAACTGGAGGACCGATGGCATCTGTCTATCGCAATTATGTGCATGCTCGCAGGTGTAGACTAAGAAAAGCTATTATTTGTACTACGTGTACGGGGGCGTTAACATTGGCGTTGGGGTTAAATCTGATCCACGCGCTGTTAATCTGTGTAACGACTTGGTTAACTGTATGGGGACTCAGTACTCCCCGTGTAAAACAGCTCCAGCGAATACACTTACTAGGAGGTAGAAGAACATGAAATCATTAGAAGAATGTATGCTAGAAGCGCTTACCGCAAAGAGAGAGCTTTTGAGTAAAATAGCGATACAGATGTCGGACGACGTTAACAATGGTGTGCTCTCCCCCGAGACAATAATGCAGCACTCTATCGCGGTAGACAACCTAGACGCTGCAGCTATCACGTTAGAGAAGTGTGAATACGAACAAGCGATGCACTTCTATTCCCGGGGTTGTTCCAACATGGGGGAATTCAAAGGACGCTCGGATAAAGAGCGTAAAAAGTAGAGGTATATTAAAGGTATAAGTAGGTAACAAAAGGAGTTTTAAAATGAAAAAGTTCATAGTAATTCTGGGCGTTATCTTCTTAACCACCCTAACGGGGTGTGAAGATATAACATACAACACCTGGCTGGAAGAGGAGGAGGACGCAGAACCAACAGAGGAGGAGCAAGATGTTCAAACCGGCCCTGCTGAGAATGAAATTGGTGCTACTGAGAACACAGGAGAAGACAGTGGAAGTGAGACTGAAGATCTTCCTATTGAAGACACAGCTACTACTGTTGAAGTTGAAACAGAAGATGTAGACACTGAGCCTGAAGAAGAGGGCGTCCTAAGCTGTCGATCTCGCTGGGAAGAGGACGCGTCGGATAAGACCTGCGTGGAATATTTGTCTCCTGCCTTTGACAGGGAAAGAGTCCCATGTAACTCAAGGCATTTCTTCGCTGAGCCTTGTCCCGTAGAAGACGCACGCGGCTATTGTGACATTCCAGGTTTTATGAAGACATTCTGGTACGGGGAAACGATATTCGATGACGACTTTGCCTGTGCAGCAATGTCTGGCACATGGGTGCCATTTAATTAAAAAAAAGAAACATTAGCGGTATAAGTTGATGTAGTAGACAAAAGCCCCCTCCCGGGCTTCTGGGGACCCGTGAGAATCGCCTCTCTTACGGGTCCTCTTTTTTTATAACCACAAAGGAGGAATAACAAATGACGGAACAGCCAGAGACTTTCAACGAAGTACTAGCGCAAATGGATTCTGAAAGAATTAGGAAGTTTATTATAGAGGCCGAAACTTTCCTAGCAGCTCGAATGGCTCAGACATCTAATAACATTTTGGCGATACTTAAAGTGGGAATTGGACTTGGACTGGACTGTGGGATTGTTACTCCCCCGGAGGGGAAGAGGGCGTTGGAAATTATGATCCATACTCCCGAAGATATGGTTACGGGGTGGAAAGCCTTAGGGAAGTTTATTTCCAGTACGGGTAATCTGATGGGGAAGGTGGGGGTTGACGTCGAGATTATTCTCGAGAGTATTCCGGGACGCCCTGAGGCTGGAAACTGTGCAGCAACGTTAAAGACCTTTCCCCCAAATTACTCTTTTCTTTTAGATGCGGATACTGGGGATAAGATTTCAGCAACGGATGTCCTAGCCTATATGGAGCCGGAACATGCATCGAATACCTGACCCAGACCCTACGGTAGATATGCTAGGAAAACTGCTAACGTTACATGATTCAGACCCTTCTTTTTTCTCGACAAAGGATAGTGCCACCCTCATACATATATCGGATGCCAGAGCAGTGGGCGCCGTTGTTGGGGACGAGAAAATAGCGTTACAAAGGCTATGGGATGAATACGCCGCACGACCCCTCTAGATTGGTAGAAATCACTGCAGCCCTCAAAGCCGTTATCCTAAGGCTTGAAAACAAGCTAATAGCTTCCACCGACAACAAGGGAATGCAGTATAAGATAAACAACCGAACCAACTGGGAATGCACTATAGGCTTACGGTGTAACCATGTGTTTATTGAATCCGTTGCCGGATACGTAGCCTGTGTAAACACAGAGCTATCTCTGCACCAGATACTGCCAATATTAGAGTACGTTAGCATCTCGAAGGCGTACGATACTGACCCTACAACTCTTCGAAAACGCCTGGTTCCTTGGAAACGTACAATGTTCATAACCTTCCGCCCCCCAAGAGAAGTGTTTGATAAGTTGAAACTAAAGCTCCCGCACGCAGTAGAAAACTACATGGTGTTGGATACTTTAATAAACGCCTTCCGGGAATTACAGGAGACTAACGATGGCTGACTATTATTCAGAGGCCAGTTTTAAGGCTGTTGAAAACCTGACCGACAATGAGGTAGACTGGCTCAACGATGAGCTGAGTGTGGACTTTGCTGAGCTATCCGAAAAGGAGTTAGAAGAGTGGATGGAACTCCGTGAGATGGAAGACATAAGTGGGAGTTGGGGGTTTGATCACGAGATTCAAACGGATAAAGAAGGTGACCGGTTTCTTTGGATACACAACGATGACTACTTCGAGCCCAGCAACGCTGCTGGATTCCTATACTACTTTATCAAGGCAATGCGGCCGGACTATACGATAGGCTTCGAGTGGTCTAACACGTGTTCAAAACCACGCCTCAACTCCTTTGGCGGTGGGGCGGTAGTGATTGACAAAAACGGCTTAGGGTGGATGAATACCGGTGAATGGTTAGAAACGGAGATGCGTAAACGTCTCCCTATAAAGGAAGATAAATGACCCAAGAAAAACTGCAAGGCATCAAAGATGCCACGACGAAGATTATTGAAAAGGCTTCGGAGGATAAGACCCCGTTCCAAGCCTGCGCTATTAATTGGGGGGACCTAAAGTGTAAGGATGTGGAGAGCGTCCACAGCCTGCACAACCTAGAGATTGAGTACCGAGTTTACATCGAAGAAGTCGATCCCGGAGCTGACGCATTTTCGGACTATGTCAGCAATAAGTTGTACGCCGATGGCTTCGGAGACGTGGAAGTTCATCTATCCTGGTAAGGGGTAGATTTACACTGTAAACGCTGTTAGAGTTCTTCACAGTTCTTTGACAGTTTGGGCCCGAATTGGTTTCGACAGCTATGAATGAAGCCTGCAGTGCATGTCTCGCCTTGGATGTTCGGCGAGTTAAAACGGATTTCCATTTTCAATTGCCAATAACGTAATTGATTTATTTCCGAAGGTTAGCGCTGCTCCGCAGCAACTAGCCGCTTGAGGAATGCTCTACTAAGAAGTGCCTGTGTACTTAGCCAGAGTATCATTTTTAATAGGACCGCAAGGTGTACACCTCTGGTGTCAGATGCATCTTGTTGAATTTCCAGAGAAAACCTTCTGCAGTAGGGAGTGCCCTTACCCAGCAGATTGTAGCAGTAGGGAAAAGCATGTAACGATCTGTACGCGGAACATAGGTGGACACGAGTTCAAATCTCGTCGGGTCCTCTACGTATTTTTAAACAGACGGATACGTAACGGGAACTCTGTTAGACTTCAGAGGGAGCAGGTGTAAGCCCTGCATTAAGCTTGGGTGGCGGAAATGGAAGACGCGCCAGGAGCGATGGTGGTAGCGGGCGAAACATGGACATGGTCGAAACTTGAGCTTGATCCGCTCAGGGTTGACTAGTACTCGTAGGACCATTAAGTGGAAGCACCGCAAGCTGTTTACAATTGGGTGTACGCTAGCGTACGATGGCAAACACATAAGAGTTTACAGTCCGTGTAGGTTCGATTCCTACCCCGAGCACACAGGGAGAAGTCAATGACCGAAAAAACACTAAAGAATTCAGACATCAGCGGCGCACGTGTAAACGTGAAAGACATCAAAGTTTTTGGAAACGGAGATATGTTTCAGTTGCTATGCAAAGCTCATTCGGAGGCTGAAGGCTGGATGAAGTCTACCAAAGCGATGGAGATTCCAGGTCGGGGCTGCATCGTACAGGTGACAACGCAGCAAGGGGATAACGTGGCGGAAGCTCTGGTACACGTGCCCGGTGTGAAGGTTGTTGATGATCCGGAGCATGCAGGTGGCAGGATGCTAGTTGCTGCTTCGGGTATTCTATAAAGTTTTATGTCCGAGTGGCGGAAGATAGACGCTAAGTAAGTGAGAGATTGCACGGGCTTTCTTATGCTGCCTTAATTGGCCAACACAGAGATTGCCCATTGTACGTTGGAGGGCGCAACTTGATCAACTGCGTATCACTCAGAATATCTCGTGCATGTATCGAACCATGCCTCGGGCTCCAAACAATCAAAATAATCGGAGTAAAAATGAGCCCTAATCTATTGGATACGATTGGTAGTTCTTCATCTGTCTGGATGTTCTCCCTCGTTGTGTTGGCGTTCGGTGCCATCGTAGCGATGTTCGTCGTCTCCTTTGTTAAGAAGTTGATCGCAGCGCAGGACGAGGAGGACAAGGACAAGCACGACAAGATGGTGAGACGGCTATGGTTTGTTACGTGCATTGAACTAGTCATTTTGTTCTGGGCAATGTGGATTGTGTTCAGTGCCTTCGGTCCTGGTCACCGACCTATCGATACTGTACCGGAGGACGAAGGGTTAGACTCGATGTTTGACTACGTTGTTCAACCCACACAGGAAGAAGTCGACGCTATTAACAAAAAGGACAGGCCAAAGCTGATGGATGAAATGGATGAAATTGGCGAAAAGAATGTAGATATCGATGCAGAGATGAGTAAAGCACTTGACCGGGCCGTGAAGGCTCAAGGAGGGAAAGCAGAAAGATGAGATTGTTTTTAGTCGTATGTACGCTGGTTGCAGTTGGTTGCAACGCGTCTGTTCCAGTAGGACATGTCGGGATGGTGAAGGAACCTGGTGGACTTAGTGGGAGCGTCTTGCAGCCCGGATTAAGGAGCTGCTTTGGTAGAGATCAGATGACGTTGATTGAGACGTCGGAGTCGGTATTCAAAGAGTCAATGCAGATTCGATGTGCCGACAAACTCAACACGAAGTCGTTCAACTTAGTCCTCCGGGTTTCCCCGAAGATAAGCAATGGGGCTGACTACATCAGAATCATGAAGGAGCAGGGAGCAAAGATACAAGGTAAAGTTGTAACGGCTAACATTCTATATGAGGTGTATGTCAAGCAGACTGCCAGGAACATCTCACGCCTGGTTGTCTCCAAATACAACAGTGATGCGCTGGTTGAGAACAGGGCAGTAATTCAAGCCGGAATCAATGAGGGTCTGAAGAAAGCCCTTAAAGGAACGCCCGTCATCCTGAAGGCGGCGCTGGTGAATAACCTTGATCCGCCCGATGTGATTACCGATGCCATCTCTGCTGCGAAGAAGCGCGAGCTTGAGATTTCGAAGGAGAAGGCCAGCCAAGCTATCAAACTACTGCAAGCGAAGAACAGAATGGCAGTTGCAGAGCAGGAGAAGCTAACGCTGGCCAAGGAAGCGGAGGCTGAGGCAGCGTACATGCTGATCATTGGCAAGTCCCTGACGCCTGAGTTTCTTGAGAGACGACGACTCAAGGTTCAGGAGCTTAGGATAGCAGCTGAGCTTGAGGCGTATAAGCGGGTTGGAGAAGGTGACAAGATAATCATGACTGGAGGCGCTAACGTGACCCCTCTCATCTCTTTGAAGTAGATCATCTCACAAGGATCTGCTTTAATGTGAAGTAGAGGAAGGAAAGAAAAATGACCCTAAAGAGAATGAGCGCAAAAGAGTTCAGGGAATTAGGCTACCTGCAAGAGCTGAACCGGCAATTCCTACATCCGTTAGGTCTTGCTCTTATGATTAGCATAGATGATGCAGGGAACGAGAAATTCAGTGACGTTTGGGATGCTCGAGAAGATAATGAGGGTATTCGATTCGATTATTTGAATCCTGATTTCACGTCAGCAGAGGACCTACAACAGGCAAGAAAGAATGCCGAATTCATTAATGAGGAACAGGCCAAGCGGAGTGTCCCGCGAGATGAAGCCGTTGGCTTTTGGGTAGAACCTCTAGAAGAAACGTCGTAGACTGACGCTAAACAGTCTTGGTGGAGGCGTCGGTGAAAGCCAATGTCCCGTGGGCGGACTGTGTGCCCACTTTAATCCGGACGGTACGTGATACCACAGCAAAACATCCTGCAGCTGGAACAGTAAAGATGGATGTGACAGCCGGGAGAGACCGGCAACTTTAACAACCACTATAGGTATACCCATGACAGAAAAACGTAAAGAAGCCCAAGAATGGCTCCGTGGATTTATGCGCGAAGTCAATGGTCAGGATAACAGAGCTACTGCTAATCCTTACTATTTTGAGTTGCGCTATATTGACGAAGATGATCAACACCATGAGGTGGGCCACTGCCGGACTATCTTCTTTACGTCGAGAGCAGCGGACCAGTATGTGGCCAATAACGGTTACAATCTCCCTGAGAGTGTGTATGTCTATGCTCAGTGGGGCGGTAGAAATCCGGAACTAAAGCAATTGTTAGAAAACATTGGGACGCTTGTTGGCGTCCCCCATGAGAGAAGGTAATAAAAGATGGCGAAGAAGAAAGACGACAGACGGTTTGTAATCATTAGGTCCACTAACGCCGGCGTATTCGCTGGCTACTTAGCTGATGAGAGAGAAGCTAATCAGGTTGTTGTGATGGATGGCTGCATACGCCTACATGCTTGGTTTGGTGCGTCGCTGTCCCAGCTGGCCGTGGAGGGCACGCCCAAGTACTCTGAGTGTCGCTTTGCGATGCCGGTGGACAACCACAAGATTTTCGAAACAATCGAAGTACTTGAGT
>RCNB010000687.1_pt1 | contig 22189 bp, 23 predicted proteins | sample 2041321 | NCBI WGS metagenome assembly RCNB01 (sample SAMN09708232, study PRJNA481090) | Marine sediment metagenome, whole genome shotgun sequencing project. | reverse complement strand
TGACTTCAGATATATTAGGATATACATAAAGACTTGATTAATCCTCGATAGATGCGATATTTTATTATTGTACTAATGGCTCTATTTTTAATTGCAACCGTGCAGACTAATCGTGAGCCTACAAAAAAGTATAGCCTTAAAACAGTTGGTTTTTATAATGTTGAAAACTTGTTTGATACAATTGATGATTCCTTAACTATTGATGAAGACTATACCCTGACAGGTAAAAACAATTATTCAATAGAAGACTACAAGAATAAAATCAATAATTCAGCCAAGGTATTATCTGAAATTGGGTCGGGGAAAATCGGTCTTAAAGCTTCGATAATAGGATTGGCAGAAATTGAAAATTTCAGGGTTCTTCATGACCTGGTAAACTCGAGTAAATTAAAAAGCTTATCATATCAAATTATTCATAAAGACTCTCCTGACAGAAGGGGAATTGATGTAGCCTTACTTTATCGTGAAGAAGATTTTCTACCATTAGATACTGAATATATAGAAGTAAAATTATGGAATGAGCGAGGTGAAAGAATATATACAAGAGATATTCTTTACGTGAATGGTATTCTCGACAGTGAAGAGTTCCATATTATTGTCAATCATTGGCCCTCAAGACGCGGTGGTAAATCTAGAAGTGAACCCAAAAGAATGAAAACAGCTTATTTGGTAAGACAATTAACAAACCGAATACGCTTAGAAGATCCTGATGCCAAAATTTTAATCTTAGGAGATTTTAATGACAACCCCACTGATAGGAGTATCAAAGAAGGTCTTCTTCAACCTATTCAAACTGAAAATAATGATTTTTATCCATTCTATAACCCTATGGAAATCATGTTTAAAAAAGGATGGAATTCATTAGCCTACAGGGATGGCCTACATTTATTTGATCAAATTATAATCTCGACCAATCTAAAAAAAGATACGGCTGAAGTCAATGGATATTTTTTTTTTCGGGCAGGTATCTTTAACCCTTCTTACTTGATTTCACAAAAAGGAAAATATAAAGGATATCCATTAAGGAGTTTCAAAAACAATCATTACGCTGGAGGTTACAGCGATCATTATCCTGTATATATTGAATTGATAAAACCCTTTTCCCAATAAAACTAAAAAGTATTCATTCTATATCCAATTCTTCTACCTCAACAATCTTGTTTTTTTCGTATACCACTTTGGTCTTTTTATCCATGAACCAATAATACCAGGTACCGACCTTCTCTCCATGATCATATATAGCAACACATTTTCTGTTGCCATTGGAATAATAGCTCTCCCATGAAGCATGAAGTTTATGATCATTTGTCATAAAGCCATGTTGCATAATCGCTCCATCGTCATAATAAATAGTAACTTCTAACAAGTCCCCTACGGGTTCAATTTTTTGGTTCTTTGTTTCTTGAGCAAAAGTAAAATTGCAAGTAATTACAAAGAACATGGAAATGACTATCTTTTTCATTAAATTAGACGTTTAAAGCACTTGATAAATATAGGTCGCTTTAGATATTTTTCCTATGACAATTGTCATCAATTAAACCATTACAATTGAGCTTATTATATTTAAAAAAATCGGTTTCCTGCTTATCGGCTCTGATATTTTATTTCAGTTGTACAGTATCTTCTTTTGCCCAAGATGACTGGATTGAATATGTAACAATGAAGGAGAAAGGTGTCATGTCAATATCATTAGATCTGAGTCTGGATCTTGACAGGCCCAATTATAAAAACATGTTGATTGTAGGTGCCCAATTTAATAAGTGTTTAAAAAATGGCTTCCCAACAGAAGATGGTCTGGAAGATGTTTTTACATTTTCAGATTCAACAGCTATTATTATCGATAAAACAACTCCAAACAAATTAGTCGGTTTCTTAACTTATCAATGCATGGGGTTTGACGTGTTCTATGTTAAGGATACTGTTGGACTGCGAGATGAACTGACAAAAGTGCTTGAGAAGAATTTCTCAAATAGAAGGCCATATATTGAAATCAGAAGGGATAAATCCTGGGATTATTATCGAAATTACCTTTACCCAAGAGATTTTTCCGCTGAGTTTTTGATTGATCAGGATTACCTTCATGATCTGGTTCTTCAGGGAGATGATTTGAAAGGCCTTAGAAAAGTTAATCACTGGCTCTATTTTAAAAACGTAGAAAAAAGAAATCTTTTCGGTAAAAAAATGAAAAAACTTGACTTTTCTCTGGATTCTATTGCCTATAAGAAGGATAAGGCCCTTCCCTACGAACTCACTATTTCACGCAAGGATTCAATAGTTCCTATTTCTGTTTATAAGTTAACATTTATGTTGCGAAGTTTTTCTGCCTCCATGAGCGGACAATATGATGGCTGGAGTACTGAGGTGATTTCAAAAGACTAAATTCATCAAATTTGAAATTATGGAACAGATATCTTATCCTATGATACTTGATGGTGGATTATCCAATGTTCTTGAAGGAATGGGCTGCAATCTTGAACACCCGCTATGGACCGCTCTCTTGGTTCAAACAAATCCTGAACTTATCATTAAAGCACATTTGGCCTATCTTGAAGCTGGAGCAACTTGCATTACTAGTTCAGGATATCAGGCCTCTGTAGATGCCTACATGCAAATTGGTGAAAGCAAACTAAATGCAGAACAATACATTTTAAAATCCCTTCGTTTGGCTTTGACTGCCCGCCAAATTCATCAAGAGAAGCATAACAATGTCCATAATATCTCAGTGGCTGCCAGTATGGGGCCCTATGGGGCATTTTTGGCAGATGGATCTGAGTATACTGGGGATTATAATATTAAAGATCATGACTTGCATTTATTCCATAAATCAAGAATTGATTTATTACGAGAAAGCTCGGCCGATTATTTTGCTTTTGAAACCATTCCAAGTCTGCAAGAAGTAATGGTATTGTCAAAGCTGTTGAAAGAAACTTCTAAACCGAGTTGGATATCGTTTTCTTGTAAGGATGAATTACATCTTAACGATGGTCATAAAATAAGTGATGCTGTGACTTTAATAGCTGATCACCCTAATGTTTTCGCCGTTGGAGTTAATTGCACAGCCCCAAAATATATTACAAAAATTATAAAAACTTTGAAAAAATACGCTCCTGATAAGAGAATTATTGTCTATCCAAATTCAGGTGAAGTTTATCATGTTAAATCCAAATCATGGTATGGTGTTTCTGACCCAGAGGGGTTTGAAAAAATGGCGCTTGAATGGAATGAAAGCGGAGCTGATATTATTGGAGGTTGCTGCAGAATAGGGCCTGAACATATTTCTAGACTAAGAAACCTGTTTAAACAGGATAGTTCAAAATGACATTAACATTTATACCTGAAACAGTACTCTGATAACCTCTTCTATCTTGCTTACTTTAATTATTTCTATTTTATAATTCTTTTTGGCAATCTTACTGAATTTCGATAAAATAATTTTCTTAAAACCCAACTTTTCAGCCTCCTGAATTCTTTGCTCAACCCTTGAAATTGCCCTAATCTCACCGGCAAGCCCAACCTCAGCTGCAAAACAAATATTTTGCGGGATTGATATTTCACTATTTGAAGAAAGTACAGCCGATACCACGGCAAGATCAATCGCAGGATCCTCTACCCTTAGGCCCCCGGCAATATTTAAAAACACATCTTTAGCCCCTAATTTGAACCCGGCTCTTTTCTCCAATACTGCCAAAAGCATATTGAGCCTTTTAATATTATATCCAGTACATGATCGTTGAGGCGTGCCATAAACAGCTGTACTCACAAGAGATTGAACTTCAATCATCAATGGCCTCATCCCCTCAAGGGTTGCAGCAATAGCTGTCCCGGTAAGGTCTGAATCCTTTTCTGAAATCAATATTTCAGAAGGGTTGTCAACTTCTCTTAATCCAGTATGCTGCATTTCATAAATCCCTAACTCAGCAGTTGATCCGAATCTATTCTTTTGTGCCCTTAAAATCCTATATGTATGGTTTCTGTCTCCTTCAAATTGCAATACCACATCTACCATATGTTCCAGAATTTTAGGTCCTGCAATATTCCCTTCTTTGGTAATATGACCAATTAATACCACTGGAGTATCTGTCTCCTTGGCATATTTAATTAATTCTGACGCGGTTTCACGAATTTGAGAAATGCTTCCAGGAGAAGCTTCAATATATTCTGTATGCAATGTTTGAATAGAGTCAATGACTATAACATCCGGAGATGTTTCTTGGGCAACATTAAATATCTGTTGGGTTTTTGTCTCGGTAAGAATAAGGCAATTCTCATTAGAATTTTTCAAGCGATCGGCCCTTAATTTAATCTGTGTCATGCTTTCTTCTCCAGAAACGTAGAGAACCTTATTCTTCATTCTCAATGCAATCTGAAGTAATAATGTCGATTTTCCTATTCCCGGCTCACCGCCCAATAAAACAACAGACCCTTTGACCAAACCACCTCCCAGTACTCTATTCAACTCATTGTTAAAGGTTCCTATCCGCTCCTCATTTACAGCTGTTATTTCCTTTAATTTCAGCGCTTTTATTATTTTCCTTTCCTTATTTGGGATCTTCCAAGACTTGTTCTCTTCCTTTTGAATGACTTCTTCAACTATGGTGTTCCACTCATTACATGAATTGCATTTCCCTACCCATTTCGGAAACTGAGCCCCACAATTTTGACAAAAAAAAGATGTTTTAGTCTTGGCCATAAGTATTATAAAAAGTAATTACTGATAGGTTTTTAAAGCAAGTTCTTTCCCGTCAAAAACGGCATAAGTAAAATGCGAAATCCAATCCCCAGTATTGATATAAGTACTGTTTTTACCTACCTTGATTTCCATTGGTAAATGTCTGTGACCAAACAAGAAATAATCGTAGTGTTTTTGTTCTAGCTTTCTCTTCGCATATTGAGCCAACCATTCATTCTCCTCTCCTAAAAACTTAATATCCTCATCCCCTGAAATAAGTTTATTCTTGGTTGATAAATATTGACCCAACTTCACTCCGATATCCGGATGCAGCCATTTGTAAAACCATTTTGATACAGGATGCGAAAATACTTTCTTCATTCTTTTATATCCTTTATCGCCGGGCCCTAAGCCATCTCCATGACCTATCAAAAAGTTCTTCCCTTCAAACTCATATTCTTTAGGTTGACGGTAAACCGGAATTCCTAATTCTGTTTCAAAATAATCTATCATCCAAAGGTCGTGATTCCCTACAAAAAAATAAATTGGGATGCCACTGTCTCTTAGTTCAGCAATCTTTCCTAATACTCTCACAAAACCCTTGGGAACAACGGTTTTATACTCAAACCAAAAGTCAAACAAGTCACCCAACAAAAAAATGGCCTTGGCGTCCGACTTTATTTCATCTAACCAAGACATAAATTTCTTCTCCCTTAATTTACTGCTTTCAATATCAGGGATACCAAAATGTTGGTCTGAGGCAAAATATATTTTTTGTTTGTTACTCATTCGATTCCTTCTTTTTCAATGCTTTAAGGATTATTGGTTTTGATCATCAGCAAACCATTCTGCATATGAATTCGCCGTCTCGTATAATTTTAACGAATGTAACAAAACATTTTGAGGTAATTGCTTTTGAATGCGTTCTGAAAAATCAAGCAACATGTTCTCACTTGTGGGTTGATAAGGCACCAACACAACTTTATGTGAATAATCATTTATAGTATTTGCCAACTCTTTATGAGGTGAATTCCCATTTAATACCACTGCATGATCAAACTTTGTAACAATTTCTTTTTTAACTATTACTTTCAGGTCACCAAAATCCATAACCATGCCATTTTTTGAATTTTCAGCATCCATAATTGGCTCTCCAATTACAGTAACATGTAGATGATAACTGTGTCCGTGAATGTTTTTACATTTTCCGTCATAACCATAGAGGGCATGCGCTGATTCAAAATCAAAATGTTTAGTAATTCTTATTTTATTCATGCTTTCTAATATATAATAATCTATTTGACTTCAATTTTAAATCACTTTTAAGGCTTTCCCAACTTTTATAAAAGCCCCTATGGCCTTATCTAAGTGTTCTTTGGTATGGGCCGCACTTAATTGTACTCTGATTCTTGCTTTTTCCTTAGGAACAACTGGGAAAAAGAACCCAATAACATAAATCCCTTCTTCTAACAAAGCGTTGGCCATGTCTTGGGATAATTTTGCGTCATATAACATCACGGGAACGATAGCGGCATCTGCCCCAACTAGGTCAAAACCAGCTTCCTCCATTTTAGTTCTAAAATAGTTGGTGTTTTCCTCCAGCCTATCTCTTAAGCTAGTGTCATTTTCAATAAGGTCAAAAACTTTCAAAGAAGCGCCAACAATAGCAGGAGCCAAGGAATTAGAAAACAAATAAGGTCTTGATCTTTGTCTTAAAATTTCAATGATCTCTTTCGGCCCGGTTGTGTAACCTCCCATGGCACCTCCAAGTGCTTTTCCAAATGTTCCGGTAACGATATCTACCCTTCCCATCACATTTTTGAGTTCAACAGTTCCTCTTCCTGTTTTGCCAATAAATCCGGTCGCATGGCATTCATCAACCATTACAAGGGCATCATACTTATCCGCCAGATCACATATTTTATCTAACTGAGCTACGATTCCATCCATTGAAAAAACACCATCAGTAACGATAATTTTAAAACGATGTTCTTGCCTGTTAGCTTCGATCAATTGTTTCTCAAGATCCTCCATGTTATTATTCTCATAACGATACCTTGAGGCTTTGCAAAGTCTTACTCCATCAATTATTGAAGCGTGGTTTAAAGCATCTGAAATAATAGCATCCTCTTTTTGCAATAAGGGCTCAAATACACCTCCATTAGCATCAAATGCAGCTGCATACAGAATTGTGTCTTCCGTTTTATAGAAGTTAGCCACCCTTTGCTCTAATTCTTTATGAATGTCTTGGGTTCCACAGATAAACCTTACCGATGACATACCGTAGCCATGAAGATCCATTGTGTCTTTTGCAGCTTGGATAACCTCTGCATTATTAGATAATCCTAAATAATTGTTAGCACAAAAATTAATCACTTCTTCTCCAGTTGAAATCTTAATGACCGCATCTTGAGCACTCGTAATGATTCTTTCCTTTTTATACAAACCCGCATCTTCGATAGATTTTAATTCTTTGACTAGATGATCTTTCAATTTATTATACATGGCAATAATTGGTTTAAAGTATTTCGCTTATTTCAGTATGAGGAATTCAACAATATCTTGCTTGATACCACAACTGTGACTCGCCCTTTTGTGAATAACAAGTTATTCAGTTCAGCGCGCTCTGGCAAAAGTATGAAATTATGGGGTATTTGTATTTCGTAATTAGTATTTTTGGCTTCTAAAATATACTAATGGCTAGAGACGAAAAAGTCAAAATGCAGTGGGAAGAAATCCAAAAAAGTATTTCAGAAAAATTTGGTGGAGGTGAAAAAATGGATCTTGATTCTATTGTATACCTTATTGGTATTCAAGAGTTAGGCAAAGGATACCAAAAATTCAGCAAAGACGAAAAACTGAACATTATGCATATCGCCATTTGCAAATTACTTGAACCTTTTGGTTATTATGAGTTTGATTATTTTGATAAAGATGGCTGGCCTCATTATAATACTATTGATGAGTTGCCTACTTTAAAAGGCGGTGAGCAGTCAGTATTAATGAAAGAAGCCATTGTTCTTTATTTTGAAAATGCAAATTCATAGTTATAAATCTAACGTTTCAAATTGCCTGATACCATTTCCCCGGATGGCTTTTGACCAAACCTTTCAACTCCAGTTGAAGTAGGAGCATCAAAGTAGATTGAATACTTAGATCAGTTTCTAAAGCCAGTTGATCCAATAATATTTTTTTCGAATCAATTAAATGTTCGTAAAGCAACTTTTCATTCTTCTCAAGATGGGAAGATAGTGTTTTTGGGATCTGTTGCTGTTTTGTTTCCATGGTAGACCACCCCAATACATATTCAAGGTCTTTCACTGAGCTGATCATAGCTGCTTTATTGCTCTTTATTAGCATATTACATCCCTTGCTAAATTTATCATCAATACGCCCTGGTACAGCAAAAACATCACGATTATACGAAGCAGCGATTTCTGCCGTAATTAAAGACCCTCCTTTATTAGCTGACTCAATAACAATGGTAGCCTCAGAGATTCCTGCAATAATCCGGTTTCGCTTCACAAAATTTACCTTTTCAGGAGCAGTTCCTGACCAAAATTCAGAATATAGTCCTCCTCCTTTCTCCAACATCATTTCAGATAGTTTATAGTGCGGCCTAGGATAAATTCTATCGAGACTATGAGCTAAAACTCCAATGGTACAGACATCGTTTTGTAAGGATTCATGATGGGCACAACTATCAATTCCGTAAGCAAGACCACTAATAATAATCGGATCGTATTTTTTAACTTCCTGTATAAAATTATTTAAAAACTCTCTACCGTATTGCGTCATACGCCTGGTTCCAACAATACTAATAATCCTCTTTTTTCGAATGTTGAAATTCCCTCTTTGAAACAAAACCAACGGAGCGTCTTGACAATGTTTGAGTTTTGAGGGATAATTGTGATCATCAATACACGAAACGCCAATATTATTTTTTTCAATAAAGCGAAGTTCCTTTTCAGCCTTTTTAAAGATTGTTTGACTATTCAATTGATCAAGTATTCTAGGACCTATCCCTTTAATGATGGCTAGATTCTTCCTTTTTTCTTCTAAAACTTGCCTCGCACCTCCGCAATGTTCGAGAAGTTTTCTGGCGTTAACAGGGCCTATGCCTTCAACCGATTGAAGGGCCAAATAATATAATATGTCATCTTTTATCATGTTAAGCGTTTGGTTTTCAATTGTGCATGCTTTTGTTAATAAATATGGCATCAGCTATGTCAACCATGAATGTTTTTTTTTAGATTTGTTTAAGAAAACTAAACTCCCTTAATACTTGAATCTAGCGAATTACATTAGTGATCTCTTATACCGATACGAATGCGTTATCGTTCCGAAGTTTGGAGGATTCGTAACCAATAACAAATCGGCTAGAATCGTTGCTTCAAATAATACACTGCATCCTCCCTATAAGCAAATAACCTTCAACAGTCATCTTACAAACAACGATGGTTTGTTGGCAAATTATATCGCGTCTGTTGATAATATTTCTTATGATTGTGCCTTAAACTATATTCAGTTTGAGATCGATGCCTGGAAGGAAAAGGTAAAAAATCAGGAACTCACATTGAACGGATTAGGAGAGTTCAATCTGATTAATTCCAAGCTTCATTTTGAGCCACAGGAAAAAGTTAATTATCTAACTTCATCATTCGGCCTGACTCATGTTGTTAGGAGTGAAATTGAAAGAGAATCTACAGTCAAAGCAGATAAAATCATTGCTCCAAAAGTGATTCCTTTAGCTGAGAAAAAAGCACCAAACTACCTTAAATATGCTGCTGTATTGGTCATTGGATTATCCGTCATAGGTTTTGCTGGAAAATATTATCAAAATAATATCCAGGAAAAACAATTGGTAGAAGCCCAAAAACAACAGGATTTGATGGAGGAGAAAATTGAAAATGCAACATTTATGATTGCAAAACCACTTCCGACTTTGAATCTAGAAGTTTCATCGAGGAGTAAGAAGAGTTTTCATGTTATTGCAGGTGCTTTCAGATTTTCTGAAAATGCCAATCGCAAGGTCAATCAATTACTTCAAGAGGGCTACGATGCCAGAATTCTAGGAGTTAACAAATGGAATCTTACTATAGTTTCTTACGGTAGTTTCTCAAATAGAGATGAAGCTATTGAAAATTTATCTCAAATCAAGAAAAATGTAGCTAAAGATTCTTGGTTATTGATTCAAGATTTTTAATTTTTCTCCATTCCTTATTTAGATATTCATATTACTAATTTAGTTATTCACGTTTATCATGCAAAGCAAGACCCCAAAAGATTCTTTAACTATAATGACAGATCTTGTATTACCTGGAGAAACCAATCCTTTAGACAACCTATTTGGCGGGGAACTACTTGCCAGAATGGATAGGGCTTCAAGTATTGCAGCCAGAAGACATTGTAATCGAATTACCGTAACAGCCTCTGTAAATCATGTGGTTTTTTCTAAAGCCGTTCCTGTAGGAAGCGTCCTTACGATAGAAGCTAAGGTCTCTCGGTCTTTTAATTCTTCTATGGAGATCTTTGTAGATGTTTGGATGGAGGACAGAGAATCTGGAGCAAAAACAAAAGTAAATGAAGGCATCTATACCTTTGTGGCTGTTGACCGAACTGGTTCGCCTATAAAAGTCCCGGAAATTGTTCCTCAGACTGATTTAGAAAAAGAACGATACGAAGGTGCTCTAAGAAGAAAACAACTGAGTCTGGTACTTTCTAAAAAAATGGATCCACAAGACGCTACTGAACTTAAGGCTCTTTTTCTTTAAACTGATCAGATCTTTTCCAAAACACTTTCAATTCCTGCTAAATATGATTTACCAAACAGGTTAAGGTGAACTAAACTCGGATAGAGATTGTGAATTTCTATGCGTTTTTCCCACCCTTTTATTAAGGGGTAAAGCTCGTTGTACTGGTATAAAAATATAGGGTCAAACCCTCCAAACATTTTAGTCATTGCAATATCTACTTCTCTATGTCCATAATAAACAGCAGGATCAATAAAAATTGGCACCTGTCCGATTCCACAGAGTAAATTTCCTGACCAGAGATCTCCGTGCAATAAACTGGGTTTTTCTGAAGGTATTAAATCTTGAAGGACCTTGAATAAGGTTTCGAATTTTAGCAGGTGACCTTTGTGTAATAAGCCTTTATCAAAACCTTTTTTAATCAATGGCTTTAGTCTGTTTTCAATAAAGAATTTCTCCCAGGAACTCATCACTTTGTTCTCTTGATCCAAGGAGCCAATATAATTACTATGTTCAAGCCCAAAATTAGCAAAACTATTCTGGTGAAGCCTTGATAGATCCTCCGCAAATCGAATCCAAAATTTCTTTCCGGGCGCTTCCTGATTTATATAATTAAGGATGAGTAACTGAAGATCATCCGATTCAAATTGATCAACGATAATTGGTGATTCTACCCTTCCATTTCTAAGTAATTCAAGTCCCTGAGCTTCTTTATGAAGCATATTTGGAAACTTATTTTTATCGTTAATTTTAACGACATAATTCCCCTTAGAAGTATTTATAGCATAAACCTCATTGATGTCTCCTCCAGTAAGTTTTGAATTGGATAATATGTTAGTGGAAAGTCTTTGCTCAATGATCCTTTTAACAATCATGATCAGTTACTAAGTTTCTAATTCTTATAAACCCATTCCTCAGGGTTTTGTCTATGAATCTCTTTGAACAGTACAAAAGCTAAAATAGTTTTCCCTGTCGATTTATCCGTATGGATTTTACCTAATTGTTGTTTGGTAGAGACCAGGTCTCCTTTTTGAACCGTCACATTGTCCAAATTCTTGTAAACAGAGATATAATTCCCGTGCTGAACAAGAATTGCTTTCTTTTTTCCGGGTAATACCTGAATTGCCAATACTTTACCATCGAATATTACACGAGCATTAGCATTTTTTTCCGTCGCATAAAACACACCATTGCTTTCAATAGTGATTCCTTTTAATGTTGGGTGTGATTGTTTACCATAACGTCTTACAATAACCCCTCTTTCAACAGGAGAAGGTAGCTTTCCTTTATTAGAAATAAAGTCTTTCTCCAATGCAATAGCCTCAGGAGTCAAAGCAAAACCAGAGCTTTTTACATTCGATTCCTTTTTCGAACTTGCAATTGCTTCCGCTATTAATTTTTGAATCTTTCCGTCAATTTCTCTTTCTTCCTTTTGCTTTTTATTTATTTGAGCGATGTATTTCTTCTCTTTATTCTTAACCGATTTTACCAAGCCTTCTCGGTCTTTTTTCTCCTCACTGATACTGTCTTTTTCCTTTAGATTAATGGCTATCAACTCCTCTTTTTCGTTTCGAGTTTCAACCAAATAATCGTTTAAATTCTCCAATTTAACAGTTTCTATTTTAATCTCTTCTCCTTGCCTTGCTCTATAAGAAGCATATTGCTTCAGATAATCAAGTCGTTTATAGGCTTGTAAAAAACTCTCGGAAGACAATAGAAACATCAAACGACTGTTCTTGGTTTTACTCTTATAAGATTGAACCACCATATTGGCATAATCCTTTTTAAGTAATTCCAGTCTTTCTTCAAGCATTCTTACTTGTCTTTCATTCTCTTCAATCTCAATATTCAGCTGATTAGTTTCCTCATTAATGGTGTTGATCAATTTTGTTCTTACACCGATTCGCTGAACGATATCAGAAAGATCCGACAACAAAGTTTTTTCCTTTTTCTGAGATTGAAATAAGAGTGTATTGATTTCTTTGATTTCATTTTGAAGTTTAACTCGCTGCTTTTCAAGCTGCTGTCTGTTTTGAGACAGAGCAGTAAAAGGTAAAACTACAAGAAACAAGAGTATAAGAAGTAACGATCGAAAATCAATCAAAGAGTATGATGGAAGTTTGTATTCCTCTATGTTAGCCCGAAGTACGATCATTCAAGTTTAATATTTCTATAACCCGCAGGTATTTCAAAGGGGAATTTCAAAGGGACATCAAATTGCACATTTTTGTAATTTACATCTATGATCGTAATGATGTCATTTGTCATCGCTCTGATCATAAACCCTTTCGGGAACAAAGATTCACTTATTTTATGAAAATCCTTGTATAAAATTGTTAAATTTTGATTCTTTTCAGCGTGGCTTATCTCTTCCTTAACAACTTTAAAAACAATAGGGTCTATCCAATATTTAATATCAAAAATAGGGTTTCTTTTCTTTGAAAGCAATTCATATTTACTATCCTTGACGCTAACCTCGTATTTTTCCTCTTCTAAGCTTAGAATCGCCTCGCCTAAAAAAAGATTCTGAACCTTTACAAAATCAAAATCTGCACCCAGCCAACTACTGATCAGTTTAAAGTCTCCCTCAAATGAGGTTTTCCCTATTTTTTCATAAAATTTTACCTCCTGAGGCGTAATTTTTAACTTTGCTACCGGAAATCCAAGTTTAGAAAAATTCAACCATATAATCGAATCTTTTACCATTCTAAGAGAAGCACTAATATTAGGTAATTCTTCCTTCCCCTTATATTTAACAGACATTGAAGCCTTAACTGTTTTTTTATTGAAGCTAGCAGCTGTGTTTTTCTTTACAATTGCTCTTGCGGGTAAATAGACGATACTTTTATCAGAAACTTTACTAGTCTTACAAGAAGCAAAAGACAACACAATTATCAATAAAGTAAAGGTTCTATTCATATATTTTCTTCTTATTTGCCTCTCAGCTCAACTGCCTGATTATAATATTCTGATGCGCTCTTATTGTTACCCATTGCTTTATAGCTAAGACTCATTTCTTCAAATATATCAGCTTTCAAGCTATTATCATCAATAATATAGTCTAAACCTTCTTCCAAGCTTTGTTTAGCATCCTCATATCTTCTCAAACTATTAAGCGCTTTACCATTCATTAAGTATAAAAAAGGTTGAGCAGGGAACAAAGATAAGCCCTCTTCGCTATCTTTAAGCAGGTCTAAATATTGTTTTGTTTTCAATTGTCTTTCAAGCAACAGCTTTAAAGATTTGTAGTCTTTGTTTAGGTTGTATTTATCTTTCAATACATCTACTTTTCTCTTTGGTAATTCCTCAATGATAGGTTCAGGTGCCTGATCTGTAGGACCGTTAACATCTTGTACCAATGATTCTTTTAAAGATTGAAGTCCTTCGGGCAATTTATGAAGATCATCCAGCTTTTTCAAAAGTTTTATTGCACTTTCAATTTCACCTGCTTTAATATAAAGTATAATCAGATCAGCCTCTTCCTCGGGTTTTAAACTGATGATTCTATCTTGAATCTTAATGGCTCCCAAATAATCATTTTGCTTGGTCTTTATCTCTTTAAGGTGCCTTAGCATATATAAATTTCTCGGGGCCTTTTCCAGTCCTTTTAAGATATAGTATTCTGCTTCAGTATATTTGATCAATAATGCATAATTCTTTGAAAGCTCAAACAATACAGCAATATTTTCTTTTTCAATATTGTTACAGGCCTCTAATGCATAAACAGCCTTGTCATAATTACCTATTGATTTTTGCTGTAGCGATTCAAAAAAGAAGGTTTGAAAATTAATGTTTTGCTGCTCCACCAGCATCTCTTCGCTCGACGCCACATCTTCTTGCCCCATAGCAAGAATAGAGCAAAACAAGGCTCCAGTCAATATGATTATATGTCGAGAAACATTTTTCATTCTTACTTTAAAACCGAATAATCACCAATGCTAATTGATTTGAATTCTCCATCAAAATAGGCATTGTTACCTATCATAGCTTCCTTTAAGTTAGCATTTTTTATGGTTGTTTTAGTCTGGATCAGTGAATCGGAAATATGAGAATTTTCTACGATACTATCATCGCCCAAGGAAACATTTGGCCCCAGTGTAGTATTTCTCAAAACAACGTTATCTCCTATATAACAAGGTTCAATAATCTCAGAATTCTCTAAAATTACATTTTTAGATACTAAGTTCTCCTTTTCTTCCTGTGAATATTTTAAAATTTTAGTATTGGTATCAACTGTGATTTCCTTGTTCCCACAATCCATCCATTCATTAACCTGTCCGGGAACAAATTTCAAGCCTTTTTGCTTCATATTCTCAAGCGCATTGGTCAACTGATATTCTCCTTTGTCTTTAATATCATTGTCAAGTAAATACTGTATTTCGTCCCTAAGTATCTCTCCATTTTTAAAATAATAAATCCCGATTATCGCAAGGTCAGAAATAAATTTATCCGGTTTTTCAACAAAATCAGTAATGATTCCATCACTAAGTTTCACTACCCCATAAGAGCTTGGTTCATCAACCTGTTTAACCCATATTGCACCATCAGTTTCTCCATCCAGAGTAAAATCTGCTTTGAACAAAGTGTCAGCAAAAGCAACAACACATGGCCCTGACAAAGATTCCTTTGCGCACTGAATAGCATGAGCAGTTCCTAAAGCGTTTACTTGCACTGATACCTTACCAATAGCTCCCAGGCCCTTTGCAATTGCCAACAATTTTTCTTCTGTATCCTTAGGGAATGATGGCCCAATGACAAAAGCAATCTCATCAACTTTTTGATCGACTACTTTCACAATATCTTCAACCAATCTTTGAACTATAGGTTTCCCTGCAATCAAAGTTAGTGGTTTTGGAATAGTGAGGGTATGTGGCCTTAGTCTTGAACCAATACCCGCCATGGGGACAATAATCTTCATGTTTAAATATTTTTTATTTTAAACGCCCAAATATACATAAAATTGTAGGACACTTAAGACTCATCAGCTAGGATGAATGCCCCGTCTTTAGAGGTGTCATGAAATAATACACCTACTGCTTTTGAAGTTTTTTCCCAAAGTAACTTATAGGAATAGTAATTTGAGCCATCGGCAACGACTACTGTGGGATGCATGATCTTTAAGATTCTAGTTAAATTAAGCTTTGGTGATCCTATTAGAACAATTATGTCTGGTTTGAATCCGAAATCTGTTTTTATCAATTCATGATCAATCACCATAATGTGTTTATTTCGAAATCTATAAAAATGCTTTATACCCTTTTTCTCCTTTAATTCTATCGTAAGATGCTTTATGCTATAATTTGCTAACATTTTCTCAATTTGGGAGGCTCTTTTCCCTTCATTAGAATAAATCGACGCTATATTCCCTTTTCTGTGCAAGAAAACACTTTGCTTATACTGATTGAACACGATAAAACTTGATTTTGTTTGACCAAGCTTATGTTCCAGCATTAAAAAAGAAACAGTGATCATTAAACATAAAAAGACCTGTAAAACTTGTTTCATTGAGCGAACCTCAATCAATTTGACTATAAAATAGATGCTGATGTAACCTATAAAAACAAGAAAAATATTAAAGTATATGCCCTTGTAAATAAAGAATTCCATTCCTCCTAAAAAACCAATGACATCATTCATCAACCCAATCAATTTACCATACAATTCTGCATATAATTTTGGCAGGTAATTGATTTGATCTAAAAAGATCATAAGGTATCCCCCTCCAAGAACAAGCCCTAGCAAGGGAATAACAATTAGGCTGGAAGCCATAAACACTCCTGAAAATTGATGAAAATAATATAAGGTTAAAGGCAAAATTCCTAATTGAGCTGAAAAAGAAATCACAATAAGATTCCAAAAATAACGTATTATTTTATGCCTTGGGGCCCACAATTTTTTTAGAATTGGGCCAATTCCAATAATTGAGATGACTGCTATATAACTCAACTGAAAACCAATGTCGAATATATTTAAAGGTTTAATCAACAAACTTATAAAAAGGGATACGAATAAGTAGTGATCAAGTTTTGAAGATCTCCTTGAAACAATTCCTATTGTCAATACACTAAACATCGCAACTGCTCGAATCACCGAAGCAGATAAGCCTGATAAAAAGGCGAATGACCATAAACACAAAATAAGTAAGAAGAGCTTGAGTCTTTTTCCATACTTGATTCTCTCGATAGGCTTCAATATCCTATGTAAAATCATCAACAATATTCCAATATGCAGGCCGGATATTGCAAGGATATGCATCGCTCCAGCATTTTTATAATTTTGAGTTATTTCTTTAGAAAGATCTTGCCTTTTTCCCAATAATAGAGCCTCAATAATCATAAACTCTTCTGGAGAAAATTCCTGTTTCCTTAGAGATTTAATGATCTTTTCTCTGAGCATTAATGCCTTAGATCGAATATTCCATTGTTCCTCTTTAATTTTAAAGAACTGTCCTTGAACCAATTTTAATTGAAAATTTAACCCCTTTTTCTTGGCATATTCTTTGAAATTAAATTCTCCTGGATTCATCGATTCCTTAAATCCTGTCAAGTTTGCATGTGAATATACCTTATCATCAAATTCGATCTCTTGCAACGAATCCTTTCTTGAGACTCTTATCAATATTTTTCCGCTTGTCCTCAACCCATCAACTCCTTTGATTTCGCCTAAATAACTATCATAAAAATCGTTCCTTTTTAAACCTTCAAGAATTTTTATTTCGAGCAAGGAGCCTGACTTATAATGATTGGAAAAATGAAAATTATTTTCTTGAGGTTTTGATCTCGTACTTATGGTGATCCCTAAAAAAACAATTAACATTAAAGATGTAACCACAAAGAAATAAGGTGGCTTAAATGATTTGTTCGCTTTGAAATAAGCAAAACTCAAAACGCTAAAAAAGAAAAAAATTAAAGAAATAAAATGAGGCTTAGAAAAGTCAAAAAAAAACCCATCCCTATTCCTATGACAAGGCTAATTGAAAAATGCAAGGGAAGAAATTTTAAATCTATCAAGACAAACTGGTTTCCAGTTTAATTGTTTTATTTTCGTTTTTGTAAACATCCAAATCATTGAATAAGATCCCAAAAATTTCCTTTCGACGAATCAACAAACTGGCAATTCCGGCTATCATTTCGGGAATCGCCGAGCCTTTATTGTCGATTACCGATACAGCGATTGTAGGAAATATTGATATTAGTCCTACTGAAGCCTTGGCTGCCGTGGGTATAGCGGGTTCCTTTATTTCAGCCATTGTTTGGATACTCGCCCAGACCAGATCTGCTATTTCTGCTATTATAGCACAGTACTATGGTGCAGACAAATTAGAAGAGATTCAACAGCTTCCTGCTCAGATCATAGCTATTAATGTTGCCCTTAGCTTCGTAATTTTCGGCTTAACTGTTTTTTTTATTCAAAATATATTTCAACTCTATAATGCTAGTGGTTTAATCCTTGAACAATCTGTCGCTTATTACAAAATTAGGGCGATCGGCCTTCCTTTTACCTTATTTGTTTTTTCGGTATTTGGCGTTTTCAGAGGTCTTCAAAACACCTTTTGGCCAATGATTATTAGTATTATCGGCGCTTCTCTAAATATTGTGCTTGATTTTATCTTAGTTTTTGGAATTCAAGATTACATCCCAGCACTTCATGTTGAGGGAGCGGCATGGGCGAGTGTTATCGCTCAAGGTGTCATGACAATTTTGGCTCTTATTCTTTTACTAAAGAAAACTCCTTTTACATTAAAATTGCATTTGCCTTTCCATCCTGAAATTAAGCGATTGCTTTCATTAAGTTTGAATTTAATCATAAGAGCTATTTCTTTAAATATTGCACTGTATTTAGCAAATGCCTACGCAACTAAATATGGAGCCAACTTTATTGCTGCCCAAACCATTGCCTTCCAAATATGGTTGTTTTTTGCTTTTTTTATAGATGGTTACGCAAGCGTTGGAAGCATTATGTCCGGAAAATTTCTTGGTCAAAAAAATTATTCCCAAATATGGAAACTAAGCCGCCAACTTAATGCATATGCTTTTGTGATCTCCGTTTTACTCGGAGGCATATGCTTTTTTTGGTACAAAGAAATCGGATCACTTTTCAGCCAAGATCAAGAAGTCCTTTCCTTGTTTTACAGCATCTTTTGGATTGTTATCATCATGCAACCTGTAAACGCTGTAGCTTTTGTATTTGATGGTATTTTTAAAGGCTTAGCTGAAGCGGTTATCCTCAGAAATACCCTTTTGGCTTCAACATTTTTAGGGTTTATTCCTGCCCTACTTCTTGGTGATTATTTCGATTTGAAATTATATGCCATATGGATCGCCTTTTTTGTTTGGATGTTAATACGCGGTGGTATTCTTGTTGTTATTTTTAACAAACGTTTCTCTTCCAAACCCCTAACATGATATAAGTTAGTTTTTTAGCCATTTTCATTGCCTAATTTTACCATAAATTTTAAGCAATCAATCATGAAAAAATTCATTTTTCTTCAGTTTTCTTTAGTTGTCCTTTTCTTTTCAGTAAGCTTAGTAGCTCAAAAAATAAATCCTTATGTATTGGTCGGTGAAAGTCCGGAGTCACTTGAAAATACTGAAAAAATTGTCATTGATCAAATGAAAGCCGCTGGATTCGAAATTATCGGTCAATACCATCCCGGAAATAATGAGACACTGAAAGTAATCGTCTATTCCAGAAAAGATTTACAAGAAATAGCTTTAAAAATTAAAGAGCGAGGGGCCCTAGCTGCCGCCTTAAAAATAGGGCTCAAAGCCGACGGATCCGAAACAAGCATTAGCTATCTAAATCCTGAGTATCTTTTCCAAGGCTATTTTAGAAACTCCTATGACACTCATAGTAAGGGCCTTGAAAAAATAGCCACTGATGTAGCCGCCGCACTATCCCCTTTAGGAAAAGAAAATAAAGGATTTGGTGGTGCCCTTGAGAAAGAAGATTTAAGGGAGTACCATTATAAAATTATGATGCCCTATTTCACAGATCCGGTTGAACTCAAGGAATTCAGTAGCTTTGAGAACGGCGTTAAAACTATAGAACAAAATTTGAATTCAAAAAAAGGCGGAGCACAATTGGTTTATAAGCTTACATTTAATGAGCAAAAAGTAGCCGTATTTGGGATAGGATTTTTAGATGATGAGAAAGGGGAACAATATTTTCTTCCCATCATTGGCGAAAATCATCTTGCAGCTTTGCCTTATGAAATAATTATTCAAGGTAAAACCGCCACCATGTTACATGGGAGATACAGAATCGCTTTGCATTGGCCTGAGCTTACTATGGGAACTTTTATGAAAATCAGAAGCACTCCCGGCGACTTTAAAGATGTCTTTGAAGGCTTGTGTGAATAGTTACTGTTTTTGATTCATTTATCTGAATCAAAATCACGGCAATCTGTATTTCTAAGAATTTTTAATGATCAATTTGGCAGTTTTATCGCTTGCACCTTTGCCTCCGAGAGCCTGTTCAAGTTCATAATAATGATCAAACATTAATTCCCTCTCTTTGTGATCAAGAATTTTGAACAACTCATTTTCAAGATTAGTTTCATTGAATTCATCCTGAATCAATTCGGTAACAACTTCCTTATCTAGAATAAGGTTTACAAGAGAAATATATTTGACATTTACCAGTCGTTTTCCTATCTGGTATGAAATTTCATTTCCTTTATAACAAACTACTTCAGGAATTTTAAAGAGCGCTGTTTCAAGGGTTGCCGTTCCTGAAGTTACTAATGCCGCAGTAGAAACGGATAAAAGGTCGTATGTCTTATTTTCTACAATCGCTACATTCTCATCGTTTAGAAAGGTCTTATAAAAAGAAAGTTCCTGGCTTGGAGCTCCTGCAATTACAAACTGATGGTCAGGAAATTTAGGAGCCATGAGAAGCATTACCGACAACATTTTGGTTATTTCCTGCTTTCTGCTGCCTGGTAAGAGCGCAACAACAGGTTTGTCATTCAATCCATTTTCCTCAGCAAATTTCACCGGATCCATTGGTTTTCTATTGGCAATAGCATCTAACAATGGATGACCTACAAAATGAACAGGAAAATTATGCTTGTCTTCATAGAATTCCTTTTCAAAAGGCAGAATCACATACATTTGGTCAACATCTCTTTTAATTTTGCTGATCCTGTTTTCTTTCCAGGCCCAAATTTGTGGTGAAATATAATACTGAACCGTGATTCTATTCTTTTTTGCAAATTCTGCTATCCTTAAATTAAATCCAGGATAGTCTACTAATATCAGCACATTCGGCGCATATTCTAGTAGGTCTTTTTTACAATATTTAATATTATTCAATACTGTTCTTAGATTCATAACAACCTCCGCAAAACCCATAAAAGCAAGATCACGATAATGCTTTACCAAAGTTCCACCTACGGCTTGCATGAGGTCTCCTCCCCAAAACCTGAATTCAGCATGACTGTCTTCAGTTTTTAAAGCCTTCATGAGATTTGAGGCATGAAGGTCACCGGATGCCTCTCCTGAAATAATATAATATTTCAATTTTCTATCACTTTTAGGTTATAAAAATTTACTTGCTAAAATCAAAAATGCCACAAAAAAACAAGCCACTAAAACGCCTCTTGCTCTTAAATCTTGTTTCTTTTTCAAAAAAATAAAAAATACAAATAAGTTCGGGATAGCAGCTAAGCCAAGAACTTTGCCATATAAGTTTCCTTCATCAAGAATTTTCAGTGTTTCATCAAAACTATACGTTGATACAAACTCTACATAGATGTAAAATCCAAATGCTGTAGCGACCAATCCAATTACAAAACCTATTATTATTTCTTTTTTCATTACAATTTCCAGTTGTTTAGAGCAGGTAAAAAATGATGGGCTGTAAGATCAAATCCCACAGGGACCACCGCAATATAGTCATTCTCGAGAGCCCATACATCAGTATCTTCTCCGTTATCCAAATTGACAAATTTACCCGTTAGCCAATAATACTCTTTTCCTTGAGGGTTCACTCTTTTATCAAATTCTTCAACCCAATTAGCTCTCGCTTGTCTACAAATTTTGACTCCCTTAAAAACTTTAGAATTAATTTTTGGAAAATTCACGTTTAAAACTACTCCGTCTGGAAGCCCTTTTTCAAGAACATTAAGCGCTATTTTTTTTATGTCAGCTTTGAGATTGTCAAAATCAGCATTCCAAGAAAAATCAAGTAGAGAAAAACCTATAGCAGGAATACCTTCTATCCCAGCTTCGATAGCAGCGCTCATCGTCCCTGAATAAATCACATTAATTGAGCTGTTAGCTCCGTGGTTCACTCCTGAAACGCAGAGGTCTGGTTTTTTATTCAAAATCTCGCTAATTGCCATTTTTACGCAATCGGCAGGAGTTCCTGAACATCGGTACTCCAATTGGGGGCCGTCATCTATGGTCACAGCATCACAATAAATTGTTGAATCTAAAGTTATAGCATGACCCATTCCACTTTGTGGACTGTCAGGAGCAATTACAATTACATCTCCAATTTCAATCATTATGGAGATCAATGTTCGTATTCCAGGTGCTGTAATACCATCGTCATTTGTCACTAGGATCAAGGGCCGTTTTTGCATAATTATAGAATTTAAAACAAAAATAAAACTTTTGTCGTTACCGTTTGGGATTTATGTTTAACATTTAATTATGAGCCAATTCACTAATTATTAGCTAGTATTGTGTTCATTTTTAATGAAATTTGTTGACCTTTGTCAGAATTATTTATAATTAACGTAAAAAAAAATACGCTTTTT
>RCNB010000686.1_pt1 | contig 22194 bp, 19 predicted proteins | sample 2041321 | NCBI WGS metagenome assembly RCNB01 (sample SAMN09708232, study PRJNA481090) | Marine sediment metagenome, whole genome shotgun sequencing project. | reverse complement strand
CGCCGGCCTCTTGTCGTGCATGCCGTTCCAAATTGTGCGCGCACCGTCGTAGTCGGGATGACCGGACAACAGCACCGGCCCGGTCATGCTTTCGCCGAGCTCCTTGATGGCGGCTTTCTCGAGCTCGATCTCGGCACCGTCAAGCGAAATGCCACGGATACTCGTATCGGCCTGCGTGGCTACCGGAGCCTTCTTGCCGCAGCCCGGCAGAATCGGAATGGCAGCAGCCACACTGGCAGCGACTGCCGTGCGGCAAAATTTACGTCGATCCATGGTCTTTCCCCTTTTTACTTAGTTCTTGTTATTGGGCGGAGTGACACTGAGATTAGCACAAGGTCACTATTCTCCTGTTCATGCGGGCTCTACGTTGCTGTTGAGGCGAAACAGATTGCCTGGGTCGAACTCGCCCTTGATCTTACTCAGTCGTTCATACGCCGGGCCGTAGTTACCGACAGCCTCGGCGCCATCGAAATCGATGTTGTTGTAGTAGCCGCCCATAAACGGCTCGAGCTTGTAATACCACTCGCGCGATAAAGCGATGCCTGATTCATCGTCCGCCGGATCCATCCAGCCGCCACCAACACCGAGCATGGTCTCGGCATTTCGATGCGGGAAGGCGGTGTCGTTCTCGCCGACACGCCTCGCGGCGCCGCCGAGCGTATGCGTGAACATCGCCAAACGAGGATCCGCCGTGAACGACTCGATCATCATATTGACGAGGCCCTGCGTAATTTCGCTGACCATGCCGTTCTTGATGTAAGAGCGAACGCCGTGGCCGAATGCAGCGTCCTCCTGGGTCTGCATAACATTGTAGTCCTGCATTTTGACGCCATCGTCCAGCATAGTGCCGATCTTGCGCAGCGGCTCCAGCTCCTTCTCGCCAACGACAGGGTCGCCGTTGTAGACAACCTCCATGATCACAGCGCCAGTACCATCCGGTAAGGTCACCATAGCCGGGCCGACGTACATTTCGTCAGAAAGCCCCTGATACCACTCTGCGTAAAATTCCAGCACATCTTTCGCTTGCGCAATTGGCCACACGAGGCCGCCGGAAAACACATTGCGCTCGAAAGCATGTAATGCAAATTCGAATTCGGTAACGACGCCGAAGTTGCCGCCCCCGCCACGAACACCCCAGAACAAATCGGTGTTTTCGTCATCGCTGGCGCGCCGAATCTGTCCGTCCGCGGTGATGATCTCGGCTGAACACAGGTTATCAATCGCAAGACCATACTTGCGATTCAGGCGTCCCATGCCGCCGCCCAAAGTAAAGCCGCCGACACCCGTATGCGACACGACGCCGGCTGTCGTTACAAGGCCATGCTCGAGGGACGCCGCATCAAGCGCACCAAGCAGGGCGCCGCCCTTGGCGTAAGCCCTCTTCTTCTCAGCGTCGGCCGTGACCGTATGCATCTGCGACAAATCGATCATGATGCCGTCATCGCAAACCGACTTGCCCGGCCAGCTGTGGCCACCGCCACGGACGGCAGTGAGCATCCCGCGTTCGCGAGCAAAGGTAACGGCGTTGCTGACATCTGCACTGTTCATGCAGCGTGCGATCAGTGCCGGGCGCTTGTCATGCATGCCGTTCCAGACCTTGCGGGCGCCGCTGTAGTCCGGATGACCGGACAGTAACACCGGCCCCGTCATGCTCTCGCCGAGCTCCTTGATGGCGGCTTTCTCGAGTTCAATTTCGGCACCGTCGAGAGAGATCGCGCGAATACTGGTGTCCGCCCCTGTTGCAACAGGGGCCTTGCGAGAACACCCTGGCATGAACGGAATTGCGGCGGCAACACTGGCGGCTACCGCGGTGCGGCAAAATTTACGGCGGTCCAAGATTATTCCCCTGATTCTTATTGTTCTGGTTTATCTGACCAAGCATAGACCATGACGCTGCAGCCTGCAGGCGGTGCTATTGAAACAGCTGTGTTTTCGGGTGAAACGTGTACCAGGCAAACCAGAAAAGGCGAATTGGCGCGTACTGGGCGCCGGAGCTGCCTAGCTCGAGAATAACGGAGCCATCATCTTGCATGGTCACGGCAGCGGCCTCGCCATCGATTTCATGTTGGTACGTTCCGTGCTCGCGCAACAGGTCTTCGGTGTAGGCAAACGAGTCGCCGTCAATGTCGAAGCCGTACACAACAGTCTTCGGAAACACGTCATTGTCGCGCCGGGCAACAGGAAAAAAGAGTCGGTCGGTGCTGCGATATTCTGCGTACGGGTCGCCTGAATAATCCTCTTCAAAACCGGTGTCTGTCGACAAGACCAGCGTATCCGGGTGTGCCTCGCGCCAACGCGACCACCGCGTCATGGTCACAGGAACCAGGTCAAGGGTCTCCCCCGTCAACGGGCCAACGATCCCTTTCGCTTCAACCTGATCCCACAGCGTTTCCGTTTCCCGGTCGTAGAAAACCAGGTCGCTGTTGTACAAAACACCTGACACGCCAAACTCGGTGATCGTGTCGCCGACATCTCTTCGTACACCGACCGCTGAACCACAAAGCGGGCAGTAGGTAATTGCCAGCGGTGTGTCGGCGATTGTGTCGTTTACAATTTCGTGGTGGTCGAGAATTCGTGTTGGGTAAGCGCGATGCTCACCGCCAAATGAGATCGCAATTACGATGTCGTCATCGGCAACGTAAGTGGCATCAGCAGCGGAGATAAACTTCGGATCGTCGATAGACGGTATGCAATCGCGAGCTGGACAGCCCTGGTGTAAGTCATCGAGCGAGACTGACTTTTTGGTGAGTGAACTAAAACGAAATGTGTCCCGAACAATATCGACTTTATAAACACGCTGCGCCTGCACGCCTACCGCGAGCAGCAACAACGACAGTATGGCCAGGCGAATTACTACTTGATGCTTACTCATAAATCAGATGCTCAGCTGAATTTGTCACGCCTACCTTTATTAGACAGGAATCGCGCGTGATTTATTACATCATTATTGTTCAGCTTTCGGACTTTAGGTCGCGTCCCATCAGGGCTTCAACGGCTTCACGCGGCTCCGCCCCCTCATAGATAATGCGGTAGATCTGATGACAAATGGGCATCTCGATCGCGAGTTTCTGTGCAACTTCGTAAACTGCCTCGGCCGCCATAACGCCCTCGACGACTTGCTGAATTTCCTCTTTTGCTTCTTCGATGGACATGCCGCTTGCGAGCGCCAGCCCCATACGCCGGTTACGAGACAGGTTGTCGGTGCACGTCAGCACGAGGTCGCCCATGCAGGCGAGCCCCATGAAGGTCTCTTGTTTCGCGCCGAGCGCCACGCCCAGGCGCGTCATCTCAACAAGGCCGCGGTTGATCAACGCAACGCGCGTGTTTGCGCCGAACCCGAGGCCGTCTGACATGCCGGCGCCGATGGCGAGGACGTTCTTCACTGCACCACCGACTTCTACACCTATCATGTCGTCGGACGTATAGGCGCGGAAATTGTCTGCAGACAGCGCAACAGCAAGGTCGCCTGCGAATTCTGCATTGTTTGCAGCGATAGTCATCGCCGTTGGCAGGCCGTCGCCAACCTCCTTGGCAAACGTTGGCCCGGACAACACAGCCATCGGGCGGTCGGGCCCCAGAACCTCGGCCGCGACCTGATGCGGCAGCCTGCCGGTGTGTAGCTCAAACCCCTTCGTCGCCCAGCAGACTCGTGAATCAGGCCCGAGAAGGGGCTTGATCGTGGTCAGCGTTTCCCGCAAACCGTGGCTGGGAACGACGACGAGGATATTGCGGGCATCGTCGACGCATTCCTTGATGTCGGCATACGCAACCATATTGGGAGGAAAGTTGACGCCAGGAAGATAGCGCTTGTTTTCGCCGTCGACCGACATGGCCTCAAGCAGGTCGAGCTCACGCACGCCCCCTAAGCGCACATCGGACCCGCAGCGGGCAAGCTGTAGCGCCAGCGCCGTTCCCCAGGAGCCAGCGCCGACGACGGCGACGTTCTTCGATGTCGTCGCGGCGGCGATTAGTGTGTCTCCGCGCCTTCCGCTTGTGCTGCGGCTTCCTTCTGCAGAGACTGCAAGTACAGTGCGTCAAAATTGATGGGTTGCAGGACGAACTCCGGGAAGCCGCCCTTCTGTATCGTTGCAGCGATCGCTTCACGAGCGTAAGGGAACAGGATGTTCGGACAGAAGCTGCCAATAATGGCGTTGAATTCTTCCTTTTCGTAACCTGATATGTCGAATAGTCCGGCCTGGTGTAGCTCGATCAGGAACAGAGTTTTATCTTCGTCTTTGGCCTCGACAGTGATGGTCAAAACAACCTCATGCACATCATTTTCGATTTCATTGTGGCTGCTGCGCAGGTTGAGGTTCGTTTGCGGCTTCCATTCGCCCGAGCGAAAAATAGCGGGTGATTGCGGCGACTCGAAAGAAAAATCTTTCATATAAACTTTTGCGATCGAAATACGCTTACCGTCGCGACCCTGTTGTTCGTCAGTCATGTCTTCGTCCTTAGTTAAATAAAATATCGTTGTGAGCTGCGCACAACGAGCTTAAGCGTCCAACGGCTTTTTCTTGCCCTTGGCCTTGGCCTTGCCTTTGCTCTTGGTTTTCTTGGCCGTGACAACCGGCAGACCAGCCTCCGCCCAGGCGGCCATTCCGCCTTTCAATCCGTAAACGCTTTCGAAGCCGGATTTGCGGAGAGAGTCCACGGCCTTGTTTGAGGATACGCCCGCATCGCAGACAGCGACAATCGGCTTGTCCTTAAACTTGGCGACTTTTTCGATCTGCGCACCGAACTCATCAAATGGAATGTTCTTTGCGTTAACAATGTGGCCGCGTGAAAAAGACTCAACGGTGCGAAGATCTATGATCATCGCGTCGTTGTTGATCAATGTGACGGCCTCCGTCGGCGCGATGTTAATCAGGCCGCTGGCTTTGCGTCGTAGCTCGCTAAAAATGAGCACGAAAATACTGACCGTGAGAGCAACCACCAATAACGTGTGATTGGCAGCGAATTCCAGATATCTGTCCATGAGTTTTGTTTTCGAGGCCCGCGATGGCGCGCCCAGCTTGTAGCAAAGGACGCATTATACCAAACTGCCGAATCATGAAAGCGCTCATGCCGATCTTATTTGTACTTCTCCTTGCCCTGCCCTCATTCGCCCAGGAATCGGGCGGTGAGCTGGCGACGATCAAGGAGCGAGAGCTCGAGCAGGTTCGCGACAAGATCAGTGACCTTAAGAAGAGCATGGATCGGAGCGCCTCCGACAGGGACCGGCTAACGGCCGAGCTGCAGGAAGCGGAAGTCGAGATTTCCGAGAAGCGAATCCGGCTCAAAGAGCTGCAGCGCGAGCGTGATTTCAGCGCCCGGCGAAAAGCGGAGCTTGACGCACAGCTTGCGAGGCGTGAAGCAGAGCTTGACGAGGAATCAAGGGGGCTTGCGACCCAGGTACGCGCTGCCTATATGAGCGGCTCCCAGGAGAGAATCAAACTGCTGCTAAACCAGCGCGATCCGGCGACGATTGGGCGCCTCATGGCCTACTACGGTTATCTGAGCGAGTACCGTTCCGCAAACATCGAGCTTGTTACCGCGGCCATTCACGATCTCGCGCAGCTGCACAGCCAGGTTGCGGCTGAAGAAGCGCGCATAGCTCAGCTCGCCAAGGCTCGCTACGATGAGCTGTCGAAGCTTGGCGTGGCCCAGGACAAGCGAAAAGCTTTGCTTACCAGCCTCAAGGAGAAGATCTCCGGCGAAGGTCGTGAAGTCGAGCGCCTGGCGGCACAGGAGAAAGACCTCTCGAGACTGATTGCCGAGCTGACAAGCATTCTTTCCGACTATCCAATTAGCTCAGAAGCGCCATTCACGACGCACAAGGGTCGGCTAACCTGGCCGGTAGCCGGAACGCTGACCCATGATTTCGGGCAGCCTCGTGTCGCGGGTCAGTTGAAATGGAATGGTGTAGTGCTTGCGGCAGCAAGGGGCAAGGAGGTGCGCTCCGTGTATCACGGCCGCGTTGAATTTGCCGATTGGCTCGCCGGTCTGGGCCTGCTGGTCATCGTTAACCACGGCGAGGGCTACATGACCCTGTACGGCTACAATGAGACGATTCTCAAGAACACGGGTGACTGGGTTGCGCCCGGCGACGTCATCGCAACAGTCGGTGATAGTGGCGGCCAGGCGCTGCCCGGGCTGTACTTCGAGATCCGCAAAGGCACCCAGCCGATCAATCCGCGCCATTGGATAACGCGCCGCCCAGGGCAGTGAAAACGTGACTGGCGCATGGTGCCGCTATCTCGGCCTATGTTATCGTCGGTGACCCTGCTCGAATATCGGCTACCAGCGGGGCGCCAGGAGAAGAGTATGTCATTGAAAACCAGAGCGATTCTGGTTTTAGTCATCGGTACCGTGATGGGCTTGGGCCTGTCTTTTGGCGGTGGCTTTCTGGCGCAGCAGCGACCCGCCGGGGAAGACCTCGCCTGGGACAAGGCGCGCCTGCTCGCCGAGGTTGTGGAGCGGGTCAAGCACGACTATCTGGAGCCCGTTGACGACAGCGCGCTACTTGAGGCCGCCATCCGCGGCATGGTCAGCGATCTTGATCCGCACTCACAATATCTCGACGCCGATGAATATCGCGACATCCGCATCAGCACAACGGGCAGTTACACGGGCATCGGCATTGAAATCACGGAGCTCGATGGCGTCGTGCGCATCATCACGCCAATCGCGGGCTCACCGGCGGCGAGATCAGGGCTACGCAGCGGTGACCAGGTAATTGCCGTCGATGGTACGGCTGTAGAAGCAAATAACCTGCAGGAAGTTATCGGCAGTATGCGCGGCAGGGCCGGGTCAAAAATCAGCATTACCGTCGCACGCAACGATGACGCCGTCGTTTACGAAATGCGACGAGAGGTAATTCGAGTCGCCAGCGTGCACCATGAAACGCTAAGCCCGTCGTATGGTTACGTGCGAGTCAATCAATTTAGCGAAACAACGGCGCGGGAATTGAGCCGGGCTATCGACGAATTACAGGACAGCAAGGGCGGCATGCTCGAAGGCCTTGTCCTGGATTTGCGCAACAACCCCGGTGGCGTGCTGGACGCCGCTGTCGATGTCTCTGACCTTTTTCTTGATTCCGGCATCATTGTGACGGCGGAAGGTCGCACGGCGGATTCGCGATTCAAGCGCTCGGCACACCGTGGTGACGTCCTCGACGGCGCCGACATAATCGTGCTTGTTAACGAGGGCTCAGCGTCTGCCTCCGAAATCGTCGCTGGCGCGCTACAAGATCATGGTCGTGCGGCCGTGCTGGGCACCGCCACTTTCGGCAAGGGGCTTGTGCAAACGGTCATGCCGTTGTCCAGGGGACGCGCTATCAAGCTAACGACCTCACGTTACTTCACACCATCGGGTGATTCGATTCACGAAACGGGCATCACGCCGGATGTTTTCGTCGAAGACACGCCGGGCTTTCCCGACCTGAGCCTGACGGGCACAATCGATCGTGAGAAGGATGCGCAATTGGTCGCGGCACTGGAGCGACTACAGCATCGCCAGGTAATGCACAGCAAAGCGAAATGAGCCGCTGTCGGTTCCTGCTTGCGACAATCATCATGTCGCTAACGGCGCACAGTGCGGCGTACTCGCCGCCGCGAATAGCCATCATCATCGATGACCTGGGCTACCAGCTCGCTGCCGGGCGGCGCGCAATAGACATTCCCGGCCCATTGGCCTTCGCCGTGCTTCCGGGAACCCCAAGAGGTGAATTGCTGGCGAGGATCGCGCACGGCCATGGCAAAGAGGTCTTATTGCACTTGCCGCTCGAGCCGGTCGAGTACAGTGGCCCGGCAGAGCCCGGCGGTATTCTGCTGGACATGAGTCGTGCGATGTTTCGGAGCACATTCGCGGACGCAATTGACTCAGTGCCGTTTGCGATTGGCGTCAGCAGCCACCGCGGTAGCCTTCTGACACGACACCCAGGTCACATGGAATGGTTGATGGAGGAGATACTCGAGCGCGACAACCTGTTCTTTATCGATAGTTACACGACGCACCATAGCGTCGCATTAAAAGTCGCCGCCGAAGCCGGGGTTGCGGCAACGAAGCGGGATGTGTTTCTGGATCATGACCCTTCCGCCGAGGCCGTGTCGCGGGAATTCAAGCGCCTGAAATCGCTGGCGCGCAAGAACGGCCAGGCGGTTGGTATTGGCCACCTCAATCCAGCAACACTCGACTACCTTGAGCGTGAACTTCCGAACCTTGAAGGTGAAGGCTTTGAGCTGGTATCGATTAGCCAGCTGTTGTCGTCACCTCAGTACGGAAAGGAAATCTGATGGGCTGGTACGACGATCGAATACTGCCAAAACTTGTCGATCTTAGCTGTGGCACGAATTCGATCCATAAGCAACGCGAGAAGGTCGTGCCGCTGGCCGCCGGTGATGTCCTGGAAATCGGTTTCGGCGGTGGACTAAACCTGCCCTACTATGATCGCAATCACGTGAGAAAGGTTTGGGGTCTCGAGCCGTCTGCGGGAATGCGCAAGCGAGCCAGAAAGCTGATCGCAACAACGGATATTGACGTTGAGCTTATCGACCTGCCAGGGGAGGACATTCCGCTGCTCGACAATAGTGTCGACACCGTCCTGGTGACGTACACGCTTTGTACGATTGCCGATGTTTCGGCCGCGTTGGCAGGAATGCGAAGAGTGCTCAAGCCAGATGGGCGCCTGTTGTTCACTGAGCATGGGCGGGCACCTGATATCGGTGTGCGTCGTTGGCAGGACAGGTTAAACCCCGGCTGGAAAAAATTCGCCGGCGGCTGCAATATGAATCGGGACATTGCCGGGACCATTGAGGACGCAGGTTTTTCCCTGGCTGAGGACAATCGAATGTACATTCCGGGCATTCGCATCCTGAATTACCACTATTGGGGAACTGCGAGGCCACGCTAGGTCAAATCGAACATGACGATTAGTAACATGAAGATTCTGGTCCTGATGCTTGCAGCGTCGTCTGCGAGCATGGCACAGGAAGACGAAATTGCCTGCACCATGCAATACGAACCTGTTTGCGGTGCGGACGGGCAGACGTATAGCAACGAGTGCGTTGCGGGCGCCGCTGGCGTAGAAATCGCGAGTCAGGGTATGTGCCAGACGGGCGAGTCCGGCTGTGCTGAGGCTTTCGACCCGGTTTGCGGCGCGGACGGAAACACCTATGTTAATGAGTGTTTCGCAGAAGCATCCAACGTACAAGTTGCTGGCTTAGGTGCTTGCACGGCAAACGGCTGCCCAAGTACTGGAGATCCTGTATGCGGCATGAATGGGCGCACCTATGTGAATCGCTGCGATGCCGATGCCGAGCGTGTACCGGTGCAACGCAAGGGCTCGTGTGACGTGCAGAATTGCCCGAAAGTATTCTCGCCTGTTTGCGGCGCTGATGGCGAGACCTATGAGAATGCGTGCAGCGCCGAGAAAGCTGGAGTAACGACTTTCACTGTGGGCATCTGCAACGTGCGCGCCTGTCCGGCGTTATTCATTCCGGTGTGTGGGTCGGATGAGCTTACCTACAGTAACGCGTGTCAGGCAGAGAGGCGGGGAATGCGCATTGATTACGCCGGCATGTGTGAGGGCCAGGGTCGCAATTGCCCGCGCGAGTATGCACCGGTTTGTGGCCTCGACGGCGTTACCTATGACAATGAATGCCAGCTGGGCAATGCCAATATCGACAAAGCCTATGCGGGGGCGTGCCTCGGCGATTAAGGCAGCTACCAGGCGGGCCGGAGCCGGCCGTTCTCGTCGGCCTGATATGGCATCCAGGCAAGCCCGACCAACGGCACATGGATGTCTGTGCTCTTCGCGCGAATGATGACCTCATCCAACGCTTCGGCCTGAGCGTCGAAAGAGCTGTCCAGCGTCTCGACTTCTTTGCTCAGCTCCTGGTTCAGCGCTTCGATGTCCGTCTTTACCTTGGCCGCGGTTTCCTCGGCGCGCTTAATGTCCGCAGACTCCTTGCGAGCACCACTGGCTGTTTTTATCGCTGTGCCAATACGCGTGGCCGAGGATGTCGAGACGCGTTTTCGGCCAAGCAACGCGCCAAGGATGGCGGTGCCAAATGATACGGCTGTGTCGAGTTTCTTCTTGGTCGCTTGTTGCGTTTCACGGTCGATAGCTTGCTGCGCACGCAACAGGCGGTTCTCCAGCGTGGTGACCTTGCTCGCGTAGCGCTTACGAATTTTGGCAACGGCCTGATCGCGCTTTTCATTGGCAACGGTTTGCAGGCGCGCGCGAAAGTCCCCCTCCGCTTCACCCGATTCCGAAGACAGCTTGAAGCGCTTGCTGCGATACAGTGAAATCGTCTCGTTTTGCCGCAACCAGCGTTTGAAGTCCCTCTTCCACGCTGTGTAGTTCTTCGCAACAGAAGCACAAGCGGGACACTCTACGTACGTCGCATCCTCTTCGCCGCGATCCTCAAGGTCGTCGATGTTGATTTCAACGGCGTCACTATTGTCCCAGTCGACAGTGACAGGGCCATCCTCGAACTCCACCGTGTAAACACAGGCGCGCTCGTCTTCGATGTTATTGCGTACGCTGTTGTAGGCGATCTCAGCCGCAGCGATGAGCCGTGGGTGATAAACAACGCCGTCGCCCGTGCCCGGCACGAAATATTGGTCAACAGATGGCGGCAAAGCGGGCGCGATGGACTCGCTGCTGCGCTTGGGCTTGCTTATCTTGCGTACCGCAGCAGCGCCTTTCGCTTTAATATTCGACATCAGGGCCTTGATGCTGTCGCGCGTCAACGGCCCGGCAAGATACGACAGGACCCAGCGCGTGTTGAACACGACGGCCTCGTCTTCATGCACGTTGTGTAACAGGAAGCGGCGTTTGCCGAGACCGGCGAGCGTTCGCTCCATTTTTTGTTTGTCGAAATTTCCGTCGCTCGCGCCTTCGAGTCCTTCCATGACCCGCGCTTTGTCGCGCTCGGTTTGTAGCCGGCCGATAAACCAGGTGCCGGTATTGGAAAGCCCCTTGTAGTCGAGGTCGACGGGGTTTTGTGTCGCGAGCACCAGCCCCAGCCCGTAAGCGCGAGCCTGTTTGAGCAAGGTCAAAAACAGTCTTTTGGACGGCGGGTTTGCGACCGGCGGCATGTAGCCAAAGATCTCGTCCATGTAGAGAATTGCGCGCAGGCTCGACGTGCCCTGCTGTGCGCGCATCCAACTGATTAGCTCGTTGAGTAACATCGAAACGAAGAACATGCGCTGCGCCTCATCGAGGTGCGCGATCGACATTACCGAAATTCGCGGCTTGCCCTCGGCCGTGTAGAGAAGGCTCTTCGCATTGAGCGGCTCACCCTGCATCCAGGCCTCAAAGCCCGGTGCCGCCAGCAGGTTGTTCAGGCGCATCGCTAGCGCGAAGCGGTCTTTTGCGGGGAAAAAGGAGTCGAGTGTCATGACACCGACTTTTGTTATCGGTGGATCCTGGATCTCGCCGATCAAGCTCGCAACATCGAGGCCTCGGCCTTCGCGCCAGGAGTGATCCAGCAGCCGTGAAATCAGAATGTGTTCGCGACTCGCGACGGGATCGGCATCGATACCGAGCAAGGTCAGGATGCCGGTGGCAGTAGCCTGGACTCGCTCGCGATAGAGATCAGCGTCATCAATGAGCGCCGCATCCGGGGCAGCAAAGGACTGCAGCACAGAAATCGGCAGCCCGGCATTGCTGCCGGGCGTGTAGATTGCCATGTCGACGTTTTTGCGTAGCTGACCGATACGCGCTCCGGTCTGGCCCCACTGCCCGAGCCCCTTTTTCCACAACGCAGCCTGGCCTGCGGCGAACTCGTCTGGCGTTTGGCCGTTGTCCGTCGCGCTACGAGCATTAACCCATGGCCGGAAGTCTTCAGCCCGCAGCTGCGGGAACGTGAGCATGATGTTGCCCATGTCCCCCTTGGGGTCGATGGCGATAACCGGAATGTGATCAAGCGCGGCTTCTTCAAGAACACCAATACCGAGCCCGGTCTTCCCCGACCCCGTCATGCCGATGATGACAGCATGCGTTGTCAGGTCTTTGGCATCGTACAAGACCAGCTCTTCGGTGAGGCGGTCTGCCTCTGTGTCGAAACGTTTACCGAGGTAGAACGCGCCGAGTTTTTCAAAATCCTTCATCTAAAGACCTCTAGCTCGCCGGATAGGTGTAACTCGCCTGGATGCCAAGCGGCAAGCCGATCATAAAGTACAGCAGCAGGAAGATCGTCCACGTGAGCAAGAACCACATCGAGTAAGGCAGCATCATTGCAGTAACGGTGCCGATGCCGGTGCTCTTCACATAGCGCTGACAATAAACCACGACCAGCGGGAAGTACGGCATCAATGGTGTGATGATGTTGGTGCTTGAGTCACCCACACGATAGGCAGCCTGAGTCAGGTCGGGCGAAATTCCCAGAGACATCAACATGGGGACGAAGATGGGTGCGAGCAGCCCCCATTTGCCACTTGCCGAGCCGACGAAAATGTTGACGACTGCTGTCAGCAACACGATGCCGACGATCGTGAATGCGGCCGGCAGCGCCAGTGCCGCCAGGCCGGCGGCACCTTGTACCGCAAGCAAGACCCCCAGGTTCGAGACGTTGAATGCATAGACGAACTGGGCAATGAAAAACATGATGACGAGGTAGTACGCCATGCTGTGCATGGCGTGGGTCATGCCGTCAATCATGTCCTTTGCGCTTTTCATTGAACCCGAAACAACACCAAACACGAGGCCTGGTACGAGAAACAACAGGAAAATCAGCGAAACGATGGAGCGCATCATTGGCGCGGCACCGCTTGTCAACTCGTCACTTCCCGGGGCGCGCCAGGCCGAACCTTCGGGCAGGGCCGTCGCAAATAACAGGACGATACCAAGAACCATTGACACCAGCGCCCAACGCAAGCCCTTGCGCTCGTTGTCCTTGATGTCGTGAACTTCGGGTAAGTCCTCCGCGTCACCGTCAATTTCCAGGCCCTGCAGCCGCGGCTCAACGACTCTGTCTGTCAGATACCAGCCGAGGCCCACGATCAGTACCGAGGAAGCGGTTGTGAAGAAGTAATTGTTCAGCGGGTTTACAAGAACACTCGGATCGAGGATCTGCGCGCCTGCCTGAGTCAGGCCCTGCAACAGCGGATCAAGCGATGACGGCACGAAGTTCGCCGAGAAACCGCCGGAAACACCGGCAAATGCGGCGGCAATGCCGGCAAGTGGGTGGCGACCAGCGGCATAGAAAATAACACCGCCCAGCGGAATAACCAGTACGTAACCAGCATCAACCGCGGAGTGGCTGACGATGCCGACGAGAATGACCATCGGCGTTAGCAGCCATTTTGCGGTCACATTCAACAAGGCGCGAATGCCGGTTGTTATAAAGCCGGTGTGCTCCGCGACTCCAATGCCGAGCATCGCGATGAGCACGACACCAACTGGATGAAAGTGCGAAAAGTTAGTGACCATGACCGAGAGAAATTCGGTGAAGGCGCGGCCAGACAGCAGGTTATTAATGACGATTGGCTGGCTCGTGCGCGGGTCGATGGCGGCGATGGAGACGTAGGACATCAGCCACGACAAAACCCAGACCGCGAATAGCAGTACGATAAACAGCACCGCAGGGTCAGGTAGTTTGTTGCCGATGCGCTCAACCGATGCGAGCATGCGTGTGCCAAGGCTGGCTTTTAGTTGTTTTTCTGACATGGGAAGTTCCCCGCTTTTTTTGTTTTGCAGAGTTTACGCAATCCGGCCAGCCGCGTCGCTACCAGCCGCAGCTACGACCTTCGTTCTGCTCCTGCAGATAGCCCATCAGCGGCTGGAAATAGTCGATGATTGCGCTGGCATCCATTTCACGCGTTCCGGTCAACTTTTCCAACGTATCAGGCCATGGATCGCTGGCACCGGCTTGCAGCATTGCCTGCAGGCTCTCACCCGCGGCCTTGCTGCCATAGATTGAACAAGCGTGCAGGTCACCCTCGTGTCCCGCAGTTTCGCAGAGCGCCCGCTGAAACTGGAATTGCAGAATGCGCGCCAGAAAGTAGCGCGTATAAGAGACATTGGCCGGGATGTGATACTTCGCTCCCGGGTCGAAGTCTGCTTCAGTTCGTTCGACGGGTGGCCCGACACCCTGGTACTTGGTGCGCATGTCCCACCATGTCTTGTTGTAATCTTCAGGAGCAATCTCGCCAGAGAAAACCGCCCAGCGCCACTCATCAATCAATTTACCGAAAGGCAGGAAGGCTATTTTGTCCAGCGCTTGCTGCATCTGCCGGTTGATGATCGCTTGCTCGCTTTGCGTCGCTGAACTGATCAGACCCACCTCGGCAAGATAACCGGGGGTCATCGACAGCGTTATGGTGTCACCGATCGCTTCATGGAAACCGCTGTGCGCGCCGCCTTGATACAACGATGGCTGATCTTTGTAAGCGCCTTGGTAATAGTTATGCCCTAGCTCGTGATAAATCGTACGTAGCTCGTCGTACGTTTGTTTGATGCACATCTTGATGCGCAGGTCGTTGCCGCCGTCCAGACCCCAGGCACTTGCGTGGCAAACCACATCGCGGTCGGCCGGCTTGGAAAACATTGAACGCTCCCAGAATGTATCCGGAAGCCGCGGCATGCCGAGCGACACGTAAAAATTTTCAGCAGATCGCACCATTTCCTGCGGCGAGTAATTCTTGGTCTTTAGTGTGTTGTCGACATCGAGATCCGAGACGCCCGGGTACGGTTCCATGATGTCGTAAATGAAACCCCATTCCTGCGCCCATAAGTTACCAAGCAGGTGTGCCGGAATCGGCGCGTCCTGCGGTACTTTATCTTCGCCGTAGCGTTCACCAAGTTTGGCGCGCACATGGCAGTGGAGCTCGTCATAAAGCGGTTTGACCTGTTCCCACAAGCGCGTCGCTTCGACGTCGAATTCTGCGGGGCTCATATCAAAGCCGGCACGCCACTTTTCTCCGAGATCGCCGTAACCGAGCTCGCGCGCGCCCTCGTTCGCCAGCTCGACGTAGCGAGCATATTGGTCGCGCATCGGTGGCGAGATCGTGCGCCAGCCCTTCCAGGCCTCAAGTAGCTGATCGTAGTCTCGACTTTCGGCGAGGATCGTCTCCAGATCAGCAAGGCTGAGACAGTCGTTGTCGCTACGACAATATTTGCCCGCGCCATACGCACCCTTGAGATCCGTCGCGAGCCGTGCCAGTTCTTTGCGTTTCGCGGCGTCATTCGGGCTCGGCAACGAGGCGCCCAGCTTTATGAGGTCTAACGCACGGCGGGTCTCGGCAGAGAGCTCCTGTCCATCGTACTGCAGCGCCTCAGCAACGGTGCGGCTGTGCCACTCAGCATATCGTTCACTGGCCGCGGCGCTTAGTATTGCCGTGTCCTCGGTAATATAGGTCGCGCGCACCCAGCCGGCGGCTCCCAAGCCCTTGTTGAGTTCCTCAAGCTCCTCGTTGACTCGAGCGATGAACACTTCGGCGGACTCTTCTGGTGCTGAACTAACCGCTTCCTCCGGCGCCTGCTGAGAGCACGAGGCCAGGCCCGTTGCGAGCAACAGGCTCGCAAGCAGCATCAAACAGTTTTTCATTGTGATTTCCTGTTTCGTTAAATCGCTCAATGCACGCCGTGCATGCCGCGCTTCAACAGCGGAGAAACGAGCAGAACTAACACGCCTACCCCGAGGCCGACATACATCAGGAACTCGAACAGCTGTGTGTAGGTCGCCAAAGCGCTAGCTGAGTCTACGACTTCACCACCGTGGGTGTTGACTGCTGCCATCTTGCCGAGCCGAGTGGCGACAGTTTCTGAAAGCGCCGTCGCCAGGAACCACGTTCCCATACTGACACCGACGACCCTGCCAATCGACAGCTTGGTTACGGCGGACAAGCCGACCGGTGACAAGCACAGCTCACCCGTTGTGTGCAGCAGGTAAGCAAGAACCAGCCAGATCATCCCAACTTTGCCCGCAGCGTCCGGGAACTGTGCGCCGAAAACGAGGGCGCCGAAACCAAGGCCTGCCTGGATAATGCCAAGACCAAACTTGACCGGTGTCGGTGGCTCGAGGTTGCGTTTTGCGAGCCATACCCAGAGCCACGCGAACGGTAGGGCAAGCAGGAATATGAAGCCCGCATTCAGTGAACCGAATTGCGCGGCCGTAACCGTTACACCGCCGATCTCCCGATCGACAACGCGATCTGCGAACAAGGTCATCGAGCCGGCGGACTGCTCGAACAGCGCCCAGAAAACCACGGTCGTCAGGATCAGGAACATGAGCACGACCGTGCGGCCAAGCTCATCGGAGTTGTGCGTCTTGAAGCCGTACACCACAAAGGCCACGATCAGCGCAATCGCCGCGTAAACGGTGTATTCGACCACCATTTCGTTGCCCGGCAGGAAGCCGAGGTTAGCGGCGGCAGAATAAGACCCGAGAATTATCGCAGCGGCTGCAAAAATATAGGCGAAGGTGTTGCTGCCCGCGGCCTTCTTATGAATCATCGAATACAAAATGATGCCAACTACGGCCGAGATCAGGAACACGTTTTGCGTCAGGAGAACAATAGGTTCGTGCTGCACCAGCAGCCAGAACACGCCCAGGACCGGCAGGCTCATGAGATAGATCGACCACTCTCGGTTTATCGGTCCGAAGACCTTTTGCTTCAGTTGCTCGGGATCCGACGGTTCGGCGTGGCCGTGGAGAAATCTCTGCCCATAGGAAAATGAAATCAGACCGATGATCATGCCGATACCGGCCGCACCGAAGCCATACTTCCAGCCAAATGTCTCACCAAGCCAACCGCAAAGCAGCGTGGCGGCGAACGAGCCTATATTGATGCCCATGTAGAAGATCGTGAAGCCCGAATCACGACGCGGGTCATCTTTGCCGTACAGCTTGCCAACGATCGTTGAAATGTTCGGCTTCAGGTAGCCGACACCCATGACGATAAGCGCCAGCGCAAAATAGAAAACGTTGAGGGCGGCTGTGTCTCGGAAGGTCAGCGCTTCGGACAACATCGTGCCGGCGACCAGTATCTCGCCGCTGGCGAGCGTCAGGCTTTCTGTGAGCACAGTTCCGGCGGCGTAATTGATGGCTTTGAAGCCCTCTACTGCCATCAACAAATGACCAAGTGACAGCAGGATACCGCCAAACAGGACGGACTTACGCATGCCGAGATAGCGATCCGCTATCAGGCCGCCGATTACCGGCAGCGCATAGACGAGACCGGCATACGAACCAAGCACGTCCAGGCCGTCGCCATCGGAAAACAGGTGATACTTGGTGAGATACAGAAGCAGCAGGTATTTCATTCCGTAGAATGAAAAGCGCTCCCAAAGCTCGGTGGTGAAGCAAACGTAAAGGCCTTTCGGGTGGCCCCAAAGGTCGTCATTGCTTTGCCCGTCCACCGCGGCGGCAACCAAGTCAGTCATAAATTCCCCCGAACATTAACCGGCACTGCGGAAAGCTCGCAGCTTGGGTTAGGCATTAAACACTATTTAAGGCGTAACGTGCTACTTGACGGGCGCGCTTTCCTCGGCCTCTTCGGGCTTTCTTGTAAATACGCGCGACATAATAATGCCGCATTCGTAAAGCAGGTAGACAGGAACAGCGAGCAAGGTCTGGCTGATGATGTCGGGAGGTGTCAGAAACATACCGACGACGAATGCGCCCAGGAACACATAGGGTCGTGCCTTGCTGAGCTTGTCGACGTTGGTGAGCCCGGTCCAAACGAGCAGCACGGTTGCCACAGGCACTTCGAACGCGATGCCGAATGCGAGCACGATCATCGTGATAAAGCTCAGGAAGTGGGAGATGTCGGTCATGACCTCCACGCCTTCCGGCGCTACCGAGGTAAAGAAACCGAACATTAGCGGAAAGACAACGTAGTAGGCGAAAGCAATACCGAGATAAAAAAGTAAAATGCTGGTCGCCAGAAGCGGAAAGGCGAAGTGCTTTTCTTTTCTGTACAGCCCCGGCGCTATGAATGCCCAGACCTGGTACAAGACCACTGGCATGGCGATAAAAAGCGCCACAAAAAATGTGAGCTTGAAGGGCGTTAGCAAGGGTGATGCAACCTCGGTCGCGATCATCTGTTGGCCGGGCAAAAGTTCGCGAAGCGGCGCGGAGACCAGCGAGAAAATTCGCCTCGCAAAAGGCAGCAGCGCGATAAAAACAAAAACCACAGCGGCCGCAACTTTTAAAAGTCGACCACGCAACTCGATGAGGTGCGACAGCAAGGTCCCTTCCGCAAGGTCTTCGCCTTTGTCGGGCTCTTTACTCACGCGCCTTTCTTTTCTTCGTCGTCGACCGGCTCCGGGTCGGGCGTTGCATCGACCTCCGGCTCGACCTCCGGTTCGGCATCAAGCTCGGCCTTCGCCATCTTCGATGGCTCGTGCATAGGCGAAAAGGTGTCGTCGTCATTTGGTGTTGGTTGTGAGGCGCGCGGCTCTATGCTCAACGGGTTGCCGTCGAGATCCAGCTCTTCCTCCAGTTGCCGCTTCATAACACGCGTCATGCGCCTGGCTTGTCCAAGCCAGGTGCCAAGCTGGTTCGCAACGCGCGGCAATCTCTCGGGCCCAAGTACGATGAGCCCAATCATAAATAGAATAAGGAGTTCCGAAAAGCCGATCCCGGACATATCAGAACGACTCAGGATTTGCGGTCGTGGGTCTCGTCAACCGGCGTATTGTCAAAGTCAGCGTCCTTGTCCGATGACTCCGAAAGTTGCTCGGTCGTGGCTTCGGCGTCACTCACTGCCGAGCGAAATCCCTTTACAGCGCTGCCGAGATCGGAGCCCAGCGTGCGCAAACGTTTCGTACCAAAAATGGCGAGTACGATGGCAAGCACGATCAGCAGTTGAACCGGGCCGATGTTGGATAACATCTTTTAACTCCTGGGGCCTCGCCCCGTAGTGATTCTTCGTGGTTAATAATAGCGCCAAAGACCGCACAATACCGTGTCGGCGTCACACCGCAATACCTCTGATCAGGTTTCAAGCCAAAACGTCACTGGACCATCGTTGGTGAGCGTAACCTTCATATTGGCACCAAAACGTCCTGTTTCAACGCTATCGAGTCGCTTTCTGCATATGTCCACCAGGCGCTCGAAAAACGCTGCGCCCATTTCTGGCGCCGCTGCCTTGGTGAAGCTCGCGCGTGTGCCCTTCTTCGTGTCTGCAGCCAGGGTGAACTGCGGAACCAGCAGCAGCCCCAGATTTTCGTCGACGAGGCTGCGGTTCATGCGGTCGTCGGCGTCGGGAAACACCCGGTAGCCAAGAATCCTGTCGGCGAGGCGCTGGATATCGGCGCTAACATCGTCCCGATGCACCGCCACGAGCACGAGCAGCCCACGCCCGATCTGGCCGATCAGCGCTCCGTCCACGCTGACGCTGGCTTGCGTCACTCGTTGCAGCAGTCCAATCATTTGTTGGTGATTTCCCTAAAAACCCGGCAGTCGACGCCTTTATTAAGGCATCAACGAGATATGAAAGCCATAGTGGCGAGCGAAAGCTGCCAATGTCACCGGACCGGCCAGTGGGTGGGGTTTCTCCAGCGTGGTCAGGACGAGCTCCGCCACAGGATCAAGCCATGGACGGCCGATCCGGGGCGCCGCCCCTCTGGCCGGACCAGGGACGGAACGGGCCCCGGTCAGTCGATCGGGGCCTAATTTGTACTACAACACCACGGTCGGGCAATTAACTTAACGAAAGCATGCCGTTTGTCCCACCCGAATAGAAACGACGACAGAGTGGGGTTTTTGGGGCGATATTTTGTGAACTTCGATCGCAACGTGGGGCAAGATGCGGGCGCAAGGATGACATTGGCTTAACGCGCGACAGCCAATACACTTGAGCGCAGTCAACAGGAACCGCAATGAAAAGAAGACAATTCGTAGGCGGCCTTGCTGCGGCCGCTGGAGTTACGGCGTGCAGCCCGCAAAGCGTTGAGTGTGAAAAAGGCCTCGGTCAGCCCGCAGAGATCTTTGAGTGGTCGTGCGTTACATCCTGGCCGCCCAAGTTTCCGGGGCTGGGCATCGCTGTGGATAACTTCGCAGAGCGCGTCGAGGCAGCGTCGAGCGGTCGTCTCAAAATCAAGGTCTACGGCGGTGGCGAGCTCGTTCCCGCATTCGAGTGTTTCGATGCGGTGAGTCGTGGCACGGTAGAGATGGGCAACGACGCATCGTATTACCACAAGGGCAAGATTGCCGCCGCGCAGTTCTTTACGGCAGTGCCTTTTGGCATGAGTCACCTCGAGCTCAGCGGCTGGCTACATTACGGCGGTGGTCTGGAGCTGTGGCGGGAACTCTACGCGCCTTTCAACATCGTGCCGTTTCCGTGTGGCAATACCGGCGTGCAAATGGGTGGCTGGTTTAACCGGGAAATTAACTCCATTGACGATCTCAAGGGACTGAAAATGCGCATTCCGGGGCTTGGGGGCGAAGTCATCAAGCGAGCGGGCGGCACACCGATAGCCATGCCCGGCTCCGAAGTATTTACCTCCCTGAAAACCGGTACGATCGACGCGGCCGAGTGGGTCGGCGCCTACAACGACATTGCCTTTGGACTGCATAAAGCAGCGAAGTACTACTACTACCCGGGTTGGCAGGAACCCGGCGCGGGACTGGAGCTGATGATCAATGCGACCGCGTGGGCGTCACTGCCGCCGGACCTACAGGCGATAGTCGAAATAACCTGCCAGTCGATCACCACAGACATGATGGCGGAATACACTCATGGCAACGCAATCGCCTTGCAACAGCTCATGGACGATCCGGACGTGGAAGTGCGCCCTTATCCCGATGAGGTCTTGCGCTTGCTGAAGTCGCATACGAAGGACATTGTCGGCGAGACCTCTGCGGTCGATCCAGTATGGAGAAAAATCGCAAAATCCTATTACGCGTTCCTCGAAAAGTCGACGGAGAATCAGCGCACCACAGAATGGGCCAACCTGAAGACACGTGATTTGTAATCAGGCTCAATTTCGAACGTGTTAGCTACCGTAGATCTTGTTTGGTAGCCAGGTAACCAGATCCGGGAAAAGGCTAAGCATCAGCAATGCAAAAAGCTGAATCGCCACGAAGGGGATCACGCCGCGATAAATCTGTGCTGTCGTAACTTCGGGCGGCGCGACGCCACGCAAATAGAACAACGCAAAACCGAAAGGCGGCGTCAGGAACGAGGTCTGCAGATTTATCGCTATCATAATGCCGAGCCAGACCGGGTCGAGACCCATTGCCAGTAACACGGGCCCGACGATCGGCACGACGACAAACGTGATTTCTATGAAGTCGAGTACGAAGCCAAGCAGGAACATCACAAGCATTACAACGATAACAGCGCCAACGACACCACCGGGAAGAGAACCAAGTATTGCGCGCACACCATCGTCGCCGCCGTAGCCGCGAAACACGAGAGAGAAGATCGATGCACCGATCAGAATCAGGAACACCATGCTGCTGATCCTTAGCGTGCTTCGCATAATCTGTTGCAGCCGCGCGAGATTTATCTGGCGACGCAACGCGGCAAGAACCAATGCACCTATCGCACCCACGCCGGCTGCCTCGGTCGGCGTGGCAACGCCCAGGAGGATCGAACCGAGCACAGCGAAAATCAGCGCTAGTGGGGGCAGCAGTGCACCCAGTATCTGCTGAAAGCCGATGCTTTCTCCTGGCTCCCGCTCGTGCGCCGGCATGATGTCCGGCCGCAGGAAAGCGACAACGACGATGTAGACGATGTAGAGGAAAACGAGCAACAAACCAGGGATCAGTGCGCCGGCAAAAAGGTCACCGACCGAAACCGTTTTTGGCGAGAAGACGCCCATTTCAAGCTGCGCCTGCTGATACGCCGACGTCATCACGTCACCAAGCATGACAAGGATGATTGATGGCGGAATAATTTGGCCTAACGTGCCTGAAGCGCAGATCGTGCCGGCAGAAATCTCAGGTGAGTAGCCACGACGGAGCATTGTGGGAAGTGACAACAGACCCATTGTCACGACGGTTGCGCCAACAATGCCCGTGCTCGCCGCAAGCAACATACCAACCACTGTCACTGAAATGCCGAGGCCGCCACGTAAAGACCCGAACAGCCCACTTAGCGTTTCGAGCAGCTCTTCGGCAATACGTGCTCGCTCGAGCGTGACGCCCGGTTCAATCGACACGTTCGGGCCCACGCGCACGGACGCCTCGATCTCGTGACGACCCGGCAGCCGGCGCATGACGAAGCGGTCCGGAGTGATCAGCCAGAGGGGCG
>RCNB010000814.1_pt1 | contig 22226 bp, 14 predicted proteins | sample 2041321 | NCBI WGS metagenome assembly RCNB01 (sample SAMN09708232, study PRJNA481090) | Marine sediment metagenome, whole genome shotgun sequencing project. | reverse complement strand
CTCAAGCTGTACTGGATGGAAAATTAAATTTAGATGATGATATTAGAAAATATTTGAACAATGACTATCCAAACTTTCAGTATAAGAATGAAGTCATCACCATTAAACATTTAGTGACGCATACAAGTCGCTTGCCCGCTAACTGGACAGGTGTTGAAGACGCGTTCAAAAAAAGAGGCGACAATATGGCTCAAGAAATTAATGAGATTGGAAAGAATTATAATGAGGAGATGTTTTTCGAGCAAATGGAAAATGCTGTGCTTGATACGATCCCTGGTGTCATTTATGAATACAACAATTTAGCTCCCAACTTAATGGCCCATATTCTTGAAAATGTGTATCAAAAATCATTTGATGAATTACTCAATGATGTCATATTCAAAAAAAATGGGATGACCAGTACAAAGATAAGGTTATCTGAAGATGAATTGAGCCGATTTGCAAACGGCTATAATGGTAAAGGACAACTGATGCCACATATGCCTATACCTTTATGGGGAGCTGCTGGGGGAATGAAATCTACAACTTCTGACCTTATCAAATATATGAGACTACAGTTAGATTCAACCAACACAACTATAGTAGAATCTCACAGGCCTAACTTTATTGATAATCCAAATCTTTCATTAGGCTATTACTGGCTGGTGAAAAATAATAGCGAAGGAATTTATTATAGCCACCATGGAGGAGCAATGGGAACACAAAATTGGTTTTTTGTTTTCCCGGCATACAATATGGGTGTATCTGTCATCACAAACTCAAGTGCAGCGCCTACGGGAGATTTGCTTTACAATACCGCGATGGGATTAGTGAATGATTTAAAACCGAATGGCAAGAAATCAATTAGAAATGAAATTACAGCCAAAACCATGCAAAATGTAGATGAAGGAATCGCTTTATATCATCAACTAAAGAAAGACAATATAGATGCATATAATTTTGAAAATCAAAATGAATTGAACAATGTTGGATATGCACTATTAGCAAAAAACAAAGTGAAAGATGCAATAAAAATATTTGCTTTATTGGTTTCCGAATTCCCGAAATATCCGAACCCTTACGATAGTCTTGGAGAAGCCTATTTTATAAATAAGGAATATGAATTAGCTATAAAAAACTTCAAGATATCTTTGGAGTTAAATCCAGAAAACACAAATGCTGCTAAAATGATTGATGAAATTGGAAAACTAATTCAATAAAAGCACACAACAATGGCTATAAGTAATTGCTTGTTCTCGCATATTTACGAAAATCCTTACGGATTTTCAGCTTGGTGTGTACTTGCAAAGTTAAATGCTAATGCACGTAACTACCCATAGCCGAGATCGTTAAACGAAACTTCTAAATTTCATTATAAAAATTCCTTTGTACCTTTAATACAAATAATTTTAGCATAATGGCCTACGACGCATACTTTGGTGAACGAATTACCAAAATATTAGAGTCTAAAAAAGTAGATTTCTTTTCAAAACCCATGATGGGTGGTTTATTATTTATGATGGACAATAAAATGCTTTGTGGCATCCATATTGATAAAAAATATAGTGATAGTCTGCTCATGGCTAGAATTGGAGAAGCTGCCTATGAAGCAGAATTCAAAAAAGAGGTGTGCTTGCCTATGGATTTTACTGGACGGCCAATGCGTGGTTATATTTATGTAACACCAGAAGGTTATGATCTTGATGAAGATCTAGAACATTGGGTACAGTTATGTATTGATTTTAACCCACTGGCAAAACAAAGCCCGAGTAAAAAGAAGAAAAGAAGTCAATGAATACACAGATTAGATATACTATAAATTATTGACTTTATGAACTTTACCCTTACAAAGCTGTCTGTTCGAGCGCAGTCGAGAACTATAACTCTTGACACTTGACAAGTAGGTTTCGACTGCGCTCAACCGACATATTTAGCATATTTTAGATTATAATTTAAACAACTATCAACTGACCTCTAAAAAAGAAATAGAGTTATTCTTTAAATCCACTTCTCGACACTAAATTCATGTTAAATTTCACTCGAAGTGACAGTCTTTATTAACTAAGCAGTATTGATATTATTTAGCCAAGCTCTTTTGAATATTACGTAATAAATCTTCTAAACCATTGATTTTCAGCTCATAAACTGTAGCCAGCATATCTCCAATTTGACCTTTGGGAAATCCTTTATTTCTATACCAAACCACGTAAAACTCGGGTAAATCTATCATAAACCTACCTTTATATTTGCCATAAGGCATTTTGGTTTGTGCTAATTTTATTAAAAATTGTTTGCTCTTAGTATCGTCTATCATTATGAACTGTAATGTCCTAATTTATTAAGTTGCAACACAATTTTTTTTTGCCAAATTTGCTGCTTTTCTGTGTTTTGGGAATGGTTGGTTTCTGCATCGTACAAATTTTGCATTTCCTCAAGCTCTTTATTTATGGCATTGTGAATTACATCCATCTGTTTACTAATGTTAGTGGTAAACTTAGTGTTATTAATACGCTCTCGGAACTTACGTGCATGGAGCTCCGTGATATCAAAATGTAGACGCTCGTGGTTTAGAATATTATTATTCACTCGTGCTTTATGACACCAAGATTGGTCTGGGTAAAAATCTGCTTTAACAGTATAATTATAATCAATCAATCTGGTTTCAGATTTTCTAGTAGAAAACCCAAACGTAATGCCCGAAGCTGTGACTGCCACAACATTTGAAGATTCTTTTGGTTCTCCTTTAAAATCACTCCACTCTAATCTATAATCATGATTCCAAGACATGGTATCCTTATCTTGAAACAAGCACAGCGAGAACAAACTTGCAATTAAAACTTTATACATGAAAAAATTTCTTGTAATTGTGAAACGTAGCTACGTTCTCTAATATTGTTTTTAGTCTTCGCTAATGGCTGAATATTGATGTGCTTCAACAATTTTTAAATCCTCATATTTTACAATATAGACGGCTTCATTATAATAGCCTCCAAACATTTTTTTAGAATAGCGAAACTTATTTTCTACATACTCAGTTTCAATATCACTTGAAGAAGCACCATACAAATCGTCTTCGGTAGCGAGGCGTAAAAGTACATCCATAGTAACATCAAATCCTCTTATGGCATAACGGTTTGGAGTAGTATTAAACCTATTTTTATAGCGTGTTATAAAAGTATTAGGAAGCTCATAATCGTAAGGTCTATTATATGAAGGGAAATGAAATTTTAAGTTTGATAAGGCATAGTTAGACACATTCTCACCATCAAAAGCTTTATCTTTGTTAGACGTCATTAGGATGATTTCGCGTTCAATTTCCAACTCTTCGTCTATACCGTTAAGAGCATAGAGCATACCGGATACGTTAGACACGAAACCTTCATTAGTAGTTTCTAAAAACACAATATTACGTCCTTCGCGTAGCTCTTCTTCTATGTCGTCAATAAGAATGTAATGCGCATCCTTTTGATCTTTATCAACTCTAGAAAAAATTTGTTTTGCAGTACTAAACTCTCTTTTTAAGCTATTGCTAACCCCTAGTTGTTTTTCATCAGATATAATAATTATTCGATTGGGTACTTCGCCCTGCTTTACAAAATTTACCATCCTTTTAAGTTTCAACTCATTTGATGGTATGGTTTGAAATACGTTACTATAAATGTTTGTGGGTACAGTTACTGGTGACACAATTGGCACATTGTCACGTCTTAATGCAGCCGCGGCACGCTCAAAACCATCAGACCTAAATGGCCCAATAACCGCATCATACTCTGAAAAATCATTGTCTCTAATAATATTTGATACTTGTCCTATTCTCGCTTGAGTATCATACACATCCAGTTTTGTAGAAATACCTATTTGCTTTGCAGAATCTAAAGCCATTAAAACACCTGTATGAAAATCTAGAGCAATATTTGACAAGTTTTCGTCAACTAACATCTCCTTTACTTCTTGAATGGAATCCATATCAATTCTATTCAATCTAAATGGCAACATCACAGCCAACTTCTTTGTGCTAAAATTGTTGAGTTTATCCATTAAAACTGAACGCTGAATATTTTCTTCGCCAATAATATTAGTAACATCTCTAGGCACTTTAATAATCATTCCAGCTTTTAATCCGTCATCCAAAAGTTCAGGGTTCAAGGTCTCAATTTCGGTTTGTGTTAATCCTAATTTACGTTCCAATGCAAAATATCCTTCTTTTGGAACAACGGTATAATAACCAAACTCTTCATCAATAATTCGCTCCTCATTATTAGCAATGTTAGGTACATTTACCTCATCTCCTATTTGCAGCGAATCCTTCATTTTTGGGTTGAGCTTTTCAAGATCATCTACTGTAATCCCAAATTTGTATGCTATTCTCCATTTGCCTTCCTTAGGAAGTACTTTATAGGTATTAATGGTATTTCCGAAACGAGTCGTGGTTTTAACATTACCAAACCGTGGTATGTTTATCTTTTTTCCTTTTCTTAAATTTTCTGAATATAATCTCGGGTTGTGCTTTTTAATTTCTTCAACAGTAACATTGTATTTTTTGCTTATACTATATAAGGTTTCCTTACGCTTAACACGGTGGGATTTATAATTTAAAAGTTTTCTGGTTTCAGTATGCACAGGTTCATCCAAAATTCTAGACTTAGGAATAATGATGACCATATTGGGTTGAAGACTTGTTTTGGCATCAGGGTTTAACGCATAAATATCATAGGGTGTTACCATATAGATTTTGGCAATACTTTCTATGGTCTCCCCAACTCTTACCTTATGTGTTTTATAATCTTGTGCTATAGCATTAATACTAAAGAGAAATACAAGGCTTAAACTGATTAAAAATTTATTCATACGTTACTTTTTAATTGTATATACGTTAATATGCCTACTATAGATTAAGACACATAGCGGTCACATTAGATATATTATTCCCATTCGATAGTTGCAGGTGGTTTAGAGCTAATATCATACACTACTCTATTAACGCCTTTGACCTTATTTATTATATCGTTCGAGGTTTTTTGTAAAAACTCATAAGGCAAATTTACCCAATCGGCCGTCATCCCATCTGTACTTTCTACTGCTCTTAATGCCACACATTTCTCATATGTTCGCTCATCGCCCATAACACCTACGCTATTTACTGGTAATAACATTGCTCCGGCTTGCCATACTTTGTCATACAAATCCCATGCTTTTAAACCATTAATAAAGATAGCATCTACTTCTTGTAAAATACGAACTTTTTCTGCTGTAATATCTCCCAAAATCCTGATAGCCAATCCAGGACCTGGAAAAGGATGACGCCCTAAAAGTTCTGGATCTATTCCCATAGAAGCCCCAACACGTCTAACCTCATCTTTAAATAATGCTTTGAGTGGCTCAACAATTTTCAATTTCATAAAATCTGGCAAACCACCAACGTTATGATGGCTTTTAATTGTAGCGCTTGGACCTCCAGTTGCTGAAACACTTTCTATAACATCAGGATAAATAGTACCCTGCGCCAACCACTTTACATCTTCAATATGATGAGCTTCATCATCAAAAACCTCAATGAACGCCCGACCTATAGCTTTACGTTTTTTCTCAGGGTCGCTTTCTCCTGCAAGTGCATCCAAAAAGCGTGCCGAAGCATCAACTCCCTTTACGTTAAGTCCCATGCCTTCATATTGTGTTAATACACTTTCAAATTCGTTTTTCCGAAGCAAACCGTTATTTACAAAAACACAATATAGATTTTCACCAATCGCTTTATTCAACAGCACAGCAGCAACAGTGGAATCTACACCTCCTGACAAACCAAGAACAACTTTGCCATTACCAACTTTTGCTTTAATGGCATCTACCGTTTCCTCAACAAATGAATCTGGTGTCCAATCTGCCGTAACTTGGGCTATATTTAATAAAAAGTTCTCCAATAATTGTTTTCCGTCCTTAGTATGATATACCTCGGGATGAAATTGAATGGCATAAGTCGCCTCGCCTTCAATTTTATAAGCTGCATTTTTAACGTCAGTAGTACTTGCCAACAAAAGCCCATTTGTTGGTAACTCTTTAATGGTATCACTATGACTCATCCATACCTGAGATCCTTCTGAAATATTTGCAAAGAAGTTCTCCTCTTCTTTTATATAAGATAGGTTTGCCCTACCATACTCCCTGGTATTGGAAGGTGCAACATTCCCTCCTGAAAAATGAGCCAAATACTGTGCTCCATAACAAACTGCTAAAAGTGGTTTTTTAGCTCTAATCTCAGATAAATCTGGATGGAGTGCCTCGTCGCCTCTCACAGAAAAAGGACTTCCTGATAGGATAACCGCCTTATAGCCTTTTATATTTGTTGGAATTTTGTTGAATGGGTGTATCTCGGAATAGATGTTGAGTTCTCTAACTCGACGTGCAATAAGCTGTGTGTACTGTGATCCGAAATCTAAAATTAATACCTTGTCGTGTTGCATGTGCAAAAGTAATCATTTGCGTTTTTTTTGCAACTTTTATATTTATAATTTTTTAATACTTTGGATATTGATTATTTAACCTTATAAAACTCAAAATATCTCTCAAAAAAATGAGAGAAAAGTCAAGAAGTTTGATATAATTTGGCAAACCCATAGCTTTCTTTGGAAAACAATGAAATACTTTATTTTGACCATATTACGCCATAGTATCTAAAATCATTTCGATATCCTTTTCGGTAGTATCAGGATTAATAAAACAAAAACGCGACACAGTTTCGTAAGTATCTTCATTCTTCCATTTTGTAGGTGTTACCAACGCAAATCCTTTTTTATGGTTTTCGTAGGTCCAATTTGTATAATCTTCGGGCTTCCATCCTTTTCTTCTATAAAGTACACAAGACAAACTTGGTGCTCTAACCAGTTCCACATTAGGGTTCGCTTCAATCAATTTTCCAGCAATTTTTGCTAGTTCTATTCCACGTTCAACAGATTCTTTATATCGATCTGTACCATGAGTTGCTAAAGAAAACCATAAAGGTAATCCCCTAACCCGACGCGTAAGTTGTATTTGATAATCTGTTGGATTAAAACCATGTGCCCCTTCATCTTTAAAAATATCTAGATATGAACCTTGCTGAGAGTGGGCTTTTTTGGCTAATTCTGGATGTTTATAAATTACTGCACCGCAATCATAAGGTGAGAACATCCATTTATGAGGGTCTATTGTAATACTATTAGCTCTCTCAATGCCGTTGAATAAGTGCCTAACTGAATCGGCCACCAAAGCTCCACCACCATAAGCAGCATCAACGTGAAACCATAAGTGTTCTTTATCACAAATATTGGCAATACCTTCTAAATCATCAATAATTCCTGCATTAGTAGTTCCACCAGTTGCAATTACTGCGAACAAACGTTGTCTTTGATGTTCAGTTAATGAGTCAATGGTTTCTTGCAAAGCATGTCCTTCCAATCGATCTTCAGTATCTACCAATAGCACATCTAAATCTGCCACTTTGGCCATAGCCTTAACAGACGAATGGGCGCCAATAGAAGCAATAATCAACCCTTTCTCAACTTTATTTTGATCATTCAAACTTCTCCAATACTCCCTTGCTGTAACGATAGCAGAGAGATTTGCAGCAGTTCCTCCGCTTGTAAAAACTCCGAATGAGCCTTCTGGTAAACCAGTTAAAGACACAATCCATTTCATGGCTTCGTTTTCACAAAAAATACCTCCTGCGCCTTCCATCCAATACGCACCATGGATACTAGAAACCGAGGTTACCAAATCAAACATAACTGCCGCCCTAGTTGGAGATGCAGGTACAAATGCTAAATTACGAGGGTGGTCCACTGGCACATTAACTTTTGCTAAATGTTTCCTCCATAATTTAAATGCCCGTTCTCCACCAATACCGTCTTTTGTAATAGTTTCCCCTACCAAAGCTTTTAACTCTTCTGCCTTTTTTGGTTTTCCTATACTCTGTTTTGTTGATGAAATCCTATCAATAGTATACTTCATGACATCCATGGTCATTTCAATAAGCTCAATATCTATCTTATGCATGTATTACAGTTCTAATATTAAAAATTTCCCTTTTAGAGGTTGCAAATTTAATACTAAGTGGTGGATTAATTGGTCTCCAAACTCAAGATAAAGTTCAGAGAAATTTAAATTGCGCTCTTGCAAGCTTTGACCTGGAAATAATTGGTCTTGAATCTCCAAAACCCTATCGATTTGATTGTTTAGTTTGCGCTTTTGAGCCTTTAACAATCGCTTCTCTAAATTTGATAAACCCTTTAATTGTTTTTTCTCCTGAGCTGTAACGGCTCCTAGAAAAGACTTATCGGTATCTTCAGCAATTTTATAAAGGTTCTCAAATTGTTTTTGTAAATGCTTTTTTTGAGTTGAAAAATCGATATCAATAGTAGAAAGCGCTTTTACTTGTTGATCCACGAGCTTCCCTTGCTCAAGAAACATATCATTTATAGACACTCCCAATTTTTTTAATTTTTGAGTTTGCTTTGTAGTTTTCACTAAAACAGAATTTCTCAATAATAGAACAGGAAACGGAATGGAAACAGCTTTGAAATACGCTTTCAATTCAAACCAATACGCCAATTCACCTCCACCTCCTATATAGCACAGGTTTGGCAAAATTATTTCTTGATATAACGGGCGCATAATTACGTTTGGAGAAAAACGTTCAGGCATCTCAGTAAGGTGTTTTAGTATCTCTTCCTTGCTCCAAGAAACATTTGTCTCATTAACTTTATAAACTCCATCATTAAAAATAATGCGCTCTCTTAAACCTCCTTTTAAATAGAATAGGTTAATTTCTCTGGGATTAACCTGAATTTTATAAGCTAAGTCATTTATTTTTCTATTGGTCCTTTCAACAGCATCAAAAGATACTTGTTCAGTTAATTCTTGTTTTATATAAGGAATAAAGAGACGTTTTAGCTTGGTATCATTGGCATCAACAATTACTAAACCATAATCGCTGAAAAGAGCATTTGCTATATAACGAGTAGCATCGGCAAGATTATCATGTTCTAAATATCCATTTTTAAACAAATCCCTTAAAAAATCAGCATTCTCACCTTGCCCCAATTGACCAGAAAACATTTCAAAAACCTCATCTAATCCTTTGGTATTCAAATCACCAACACCCCCTCTTGAATCTTTTGACCACTGAATTTTTTTTCCTTTAAAATTGAAGTAATTGATTTCATCAAAATCATGATCTTCAGTTGCCATCCAATAAATTGGCACAAAATTATAGTCAGGATATTTAGATTTTAATTCTTTGGTGAGATTAATTGTAGAAATAATTTTATACAAAAAATATAGAGGGCCAGTAAACAAATTTAATTGATGCCCCGTTGTAACCGTGAAAGTATTATCCGCTTTTAAATCTTCAATATTGCTATTGGTCAAAATTGACGTGCCCACGTTTTTATATTGACTCTGCAACGTTTCAGCCAAAATCAATCTTGCCTCTGTACTAAAAGATGATTTTTTTTCTTCTATTTGAACCTTAAAATTTTCAAGCTTTGGGTAATTATTATAAAAAGGCTGAAGATCTTGATGTTCTTCAAGATAATCACATACTAATTCAGAAAAATAGTTAGTGTTTCTAAACGGGATGTAGTCTACTGACATAGTTGGTTTTCAAATCTTTTGTAAATATAATGCTCTTTAGTCTATTTGATATTTTTGAATTGGTTAAAAAAACTCTAAAGTTTTTGTATAAATGCAAACGCTAAAATTTTCTAAAAAAAATGTTTAAATATGTTAATCTTCGTTTGCGCTTCATATCTTTAGCGTTATCATTTAACTAAAATCCTTTTAATGCAAAAGTTTTACCAAGTTTTGTTTGTCGTTTTATGTTCTATTTCCATTACAACCGCGCAACAAATTCAATCACCAAGTGAATTTTTAGGTTACGAATTAGGGACTCAATTCTCTAGGCATCATCAAGTTGTAGATTATTTTAAGCATGTAGAGTCACAGATTCCTAATCAGGTAAGAATGGAAAAATATGGTGAAACTTATGAGCGAAGACCTCTTTACGTGACCTACATTTCCTCAAAAGAAAACATGAAAAATCTAGGCAATATAAGAGATAACAACTTAAAAAATGCTGGGATTATGACTGGTACGTCTAACACAACTGATATTGCTATTGTTTGGTTAAGCTACAATGTACATGGGAATGAAGCTTCAAGTACTGAAGCTTCAATGAAAACGCTTTATAAATTACTAACAGAGAAACAAGAATGGCTTAAAAACACTGTGGTTATTATAGATCCCTGCATTAATCCTGATGGTCGTGACCGTTATGCCAATTGGCTTAATACAACGGCAAGTACACCATATGATATTGATCAGCAAGCGAGCGAACATAATGAGCCATGGCCAGGTGGTCGACCAAACCATTATTTATTTGATTTGAATCGCGACTGGGTATGGGCCTCCCAGGTTGAATCACAAGCAAGACTAAAAATATATAACAAATGGATGCCACATATCCATGTAGATTTTCATGAGCAAGGCATAAATGAACCTTATTATTTTGCCCCGGCTGCAGAACCTTTTCATGAAATTATTAGTGATTGGCAAAGTGATTTCCAGACCCAGATAGGTAAGAATCACGCCAAATATTTCGACGCTAACGGATGGCTTTATTTTACTGGCGAACGCTTTGATTTATTTTATCCCAGCTATGGTGATACTTATCCAACCTTCATGGGAGCCATTGGTATGACTTATGAACAAAGTGGTCATAGTCGTGCTGGATTGGGCGTTTTAAATGATGAAGGCGATGTATTAACTTTAGTAGATCGTATTGCACATCATACTACTACAGGTTTATCCACAGTAGAAATATCCTCGATGAATGCATCAAAATTAAATGATGAGTTTAAAAGATTTTTTGACACTTCAAAATTAAAATACAAAAGCTATGTCTTGCAAGGCGATAATGATAAAATTGAAGCATTAAAATCACTATTGGACAAACATGAAATTAAATATGGTAATGCCAATACTCAAAAAGTTAGTGGATTGAAATTTTCTACTGGTACTCAAGGAAACCTTAACACGACTTCTAAAGATTTGGTTGTTAGTACAAATCAACCCAAAGGAAAAATGGTAAAAGTACTATTTGAACGTGAAGGCAAGTTGAGCGACTCATTAACTTATGATATCACAGCTTGGAGCCTCCCATATGCCTATGGTTTAGAGGCCGTTGCAACAACTACACTTGTAACTGCTAACGCATCAACTTTTCAAAAAGCAGATAATAGTATTAATCCTAATGCTACTGGTTATATAGTAAATTGGAATAGCCTAAAGGATGCCGAATTTTTGGCAGACTTATTAAAACAGAATATTAAAGTGCGTTTTACTGAAAAACCGCTTTCAACTGGTGGAATGGATTTTGATAGAGGCTCTTTAATCATTGTAAGAGGCGATAACAAAATGGTTGAAGGATTAGATAATCTATTATTAAAAACTGCAAATGTTCATAACAGAGAACTCAACCCGATTGCCTCTGGTTTTTCAAAATCTGGTCCAGATTTTGGTTCTCCTGATATTAAGTTGGTTAACAAACAAAAAATAGCAATGCTATCTGGTGATGCTACATCTTCGTTAAGTTATGGTGCGCTTTGGTATTTCTTTGAACAACAATTGCATTATCCCGTAACCTCTATCAATTCAGAAGATTTCAGCAGGGTTAATCTTAATAAATACAACGTTTTAATTTTACCAAGCGGAAATTATAAGAAAATCCTAAACGATGATGCTTCAAGTGAATTACTTTCCTGGATTAAAGATGGTGGAAAAGTCATTGCTATTGATAGAGCATTAAATATTTTTGCCGGGAAGAAAGGATTTAGCCTAAAATATGATAAAAACGAAAATGAGGAAGATGAAGAAAAAGATAATTTAGTGCCTTATGCCAATCGAGAGCGAGAATATGCTAAGCAAATGATAATAGGTGCAATTTTCAAAACCAAAGTTGATAACACGCATCCTTTGGCTTTTGGGTACTCTAGTGATTATTTTTCTCTTAAATTAAGCTCATCAGCTTATAGTTTATTAAATGACGGCTATAACGTTGCTTATATTGGCGAAAATGTCAATAAAATTTCTGGATTTGCAGGAAGCGAGGCCCTGAAGGGCTTGAAGAATTCTCTTGTCTTTGGTGAAGAACGAATAGGTAGTGGCAGCATTATCTATATGGTAGATGACACCCTTTTTAGAAGCTTTTGGGAAAACGGAAAACTATTTTTGGTCAACGCCATTTTCTTTGTAAACAATAATGCTTTCGAATTATAATTCTTAACAACACAAAACACTAATTAAAACATAATTACCAATCCAATGAAATTATTCAAAATCAAATCCTTATTCATTATAGCTCTGTTAATAGCCTTTTCATGTCAACAAGACGGGAACAATGCTGCTGAAACAAAAGAATTCAAAGTCGATTTCGAAAAGTTCACTCTAGACAATGGACTACAAGTCATTTTTCATATTGACAGATCCGATCCTGTTGTTGCTTTAGCTTTAACGAGTCATGTGGGTTCTGCTAGGGAAATTGCAGGTCGTACAGGTTTTGCACATTTGTTTGAGCATTTACTCTTTTTAGAGTCTGAAAATTTAGGAAAAGGCGGTTTAGACAAGATGAGCGCACGTATTGGTGGTTCGGGTGCTAATGGTTCTACCAGTAGAGACAGAACAAACTATTTCCAAACGGTGCCCAAGGATGCCTTAGAAAAAATGATTTGGGCAGAGGCAGATAAATTAGGCTATTTTATAAATACGGTTACAGAACCTGTCTTAGCTAAAGAAAAACAAGTCGTAAAAAATGAAAAGAGACAAAGTGGTGACAATAGACCTTATGGGCATAGTTTTTATGTAATTGACAAAAATTTGTATCCAGAAAATCATCCTTACTCGTGGCAAGTCATAGGGTCTTTGGAAGATTTGCAAAATGCTACGTTACAAGATGTAAAAGATTTTTACAATCGTTGGTATATCCCAAATAATGTAACACTAACTATTGCTGGAGATTTTGACACTGCACAAGCCAAAGCATGGGTAGAAAAATATTTTAACGAAATAAAACGTGGCGATGAAGTTCCAAAAATGGAGAAGCAAGCTGCTCAACTTAAAGAAACCAAAAAACTATATTACGAAGATAATTTTGCGCAGTTACCTCAATTAACGCTTACTTGGCCTTCTGTTTATGAATATCATAAAGACTCTTATGCCTTAGAGGTATTAGCAAATTACCTTTCTGAAGGTAAAGGTGCTCCGTTAAATAAAGTTTTGGTCGAAGAGTATCAATTGACTGATGCGGTAGATATGTTTCAGTACAATTCTGAAATAGCTGGACAGTTTATGTTAAGTGTCACAGCATTTGATAACACAAACTTAGATAATGTACAAAGTGCCATAAATGAAGCGTTCTCAAAATTTGAAGCTGAAGGCATTTCAGAAAAGGATTTAAAACGAATCAAAGCTGGTCAAGAGACTGCTTTTTACAATGGTCTATCCAGTGTTTTGGGCAAAGGATTTCAGCTTGCTCAATATGAAATTTTTGCAGGAGATCCAGGATTTATAAATCAAGATGTTAAAAATATCTTAGCGGTGACGCCAGAAGATGTAATGCACGTTTATAACACTTATATTAAAGGACAACATCATGTAGCTACCAGCTTTGTACCAAAAGGCGCTTCAGATTTGGCTCTCCGAGATTCTAAATTGGCAGATGTTGTTGAAGAAAAAATCAAAGAAGGTGCAGAAGAATCATTTGACGCAAGTATTGTTGCTACTTATGAAAAAACACCATCTAGCTTTGACCGTTCTGTAGAACCTGAATATGGTGATAGTCCAGATGTCAATGTTCCTCAAGTTTATAAAGAGGTTTTATCTTCTGGGTTAAAAATCTTTGGTATTGAAAATAACGAAGTCCCATTGGTACAATTTACTTTGCAAATTAATGGCGGTATGCTTTTAGAAAATCCTGATAAAATTGGTGTATCCAATTTGCTGGCGGATTTAATAACCAAAGGGACAAAAAACAAAACCCCTCAGGAATTGGAAAATGCTATTGAGAGTTTAGGAGCTTCAATCAACGCTCGTTCAAATGATGAGTCTATAATTATTAGAGGAAATACTTTAGCAAAAAACTACAATGCTACCTTAGATTTAATGAAAGAAATTATATTAGAACCGCGTTGGGATATTAAAGAATTTGAATTATTAAAGCAGAGTACCCTTAGTCAAATTCAACGACAAAAAGGTAACCCGAATAGCATAGCGTCTATTGAATTTGGAAAACTTATTTATGGCAAAGACAATATTATGGCTAATAATAATATTGGTACTGAAGCATTTGTTAAAGCCATTACTATTGAAGATTTGCAAGATTATTATGAGCAAAACATATCACCTACCATTAGTAACTTTCATGTTGTGGGAGATATTTCAAAAGCAACTGTACAAAAATCATTGGTTGAATTAAATGATAATTGGGAAGCAAAAGACGTTACAATTCCAGAAATAAGTGTTCCTAATGCACCTGAAAATTCTAAGATTTACTTTTATGATGTTCCTGGTGCAAAACAATCCGTAATTAGGTTTGGCTATCCTGCCTTAGCTCAAACTGATGCTGACTATTATCCAGCTCGAATCATGAATTACAGACTTGGTGGTGGAAGTTTTGCTTCACAACTCACTCAACAATTACGTGAAACCAAAGGGTATACTTATGGTATTGGCTCAGAATTTTCTGGCACAAAAATAAAAGGAGCTTTTGAGATTTTTAGTGGTGTGCGTACAAATGTCACTTTTGAATCCGCGAGTTTGGTTAAAGAAATACTAGAAGAATATGGTAAAAATTATAATCAAAATGACCTAGATATTACTAAAGGTTTTATGATAAAAAGTAATGCTCGTGCTTTTGAAACCATGGGGTCAAAGTTAAATATGCTTAGCAATATTAGCAATTACGATTTACCTGATGATTATGCTAAAAAACGGGAAGCTATTGTAAAAAACATGACTGTCGAAGATGTACAAGAGCTAGCTGAAAAGTATTTAGATGTAAACAGAATGTTCTATTTAGTAATTGGTGACGCTGCGACACAAATGGACAAGCTTGAAGGATTAGGATTTGAAAAACCTGAATTACTAAATGAAGTAAAAAAGGATGACACTCTAAATCAATAGGTAAAACCCTAAATCTCAACAATGCAAAAAAAGCAATTATTGTTAGTTTTTGTTTTGCTCTCTCTTTTTTGTTGCAAAACAAATGAAACCAAAGCGCCAAATTATTTTGAAATTTTACGCTCAGAATTCAACGGTGATATTGCGTATCAAACAACTTCTTTTGTAGAACAATATTGGAGAATTGTTGGTAATACTGGCTTTAATGAAACCATCTATAAAATTGCATCAGATTTAGAAGATGCTGGTTTTGTGATTGAGGAACGTGCAAAGAAGGACGACAGATTTGTTTACAGAATTGAAAAACGGCCATTGCAAGACCCTACTTGGGAACCTGTAAATGCTTCTTTAAGTGTTGTTGGGATTGATGAACCCTTATTACGATTTGAAACCAACAGGAATATGGTTTTTGTAAATTCTTCGTCAACACCCAAGGAAGGTCAAGTTGCTGAATTAATTCAGATAACAGAGATAGAAAGCATAAAAAATATCGATGTTAAAGGGAAAATTGTATTTGCAGAATTAAGTCCCTATAAATTATATGAAACGGCAATTTTAGAAGGTGGCGCTTTGGGTATTATAACGTACGACAATCCAGATTATATTCAACCAGAGAAGAACACCACTTCTATACAATTTAGAAGTATGACCCATAATAAAGATGTTCACGCTTGGGGAATTGCTTTGTCTTTTGATGCAAAAAAAAAATTAAAAACTGCTCTGTCGAATGGGAACAATAAAGTAAAGGTCAATATAAAGACAAAACAGTATCCTTCTGAGGAACTCACGATTGTCGCAAATGTATTCGGTTTAGAGCTACCAAATGAAAGCTTAGTGTTTAGTGCTCATATTCAAGAACCAGGAGCCAATGATAATGCATCGGGTGCGGGTGTGCAATTAGAAATGGCAATGCTAACGGCTAAACTACTGCTAGAAGATAAGATTAAAGCCAAACGTACAATTACCTTTTTATGGGGCGATGAAATAGTTTCTACGCGTCGCTATATTAATGAAGATAAAAATCGAAATTCAAAAATTAATTGGGGAATAAGTGTGGATATGGTTGGAGAAAACACTGCACTTACTGGCGGTTCATTCCTTATTGAAAAAATGCCTGACCCTAGTGCTATTTGGACAAGAGGTAATGATAAACATACAGAATGGGGAGGTCGTCCGTTGACAATTGATGATATGAAACCTCATTATTTAAACGATTTTTTAATCAAAGTCTTTAAAGAACAAGGGCAATATGCTAACTGGAGCGTAGATACAAATCCATATGAAGGCGGAAGCGATCATGTGCCTTTTCTTAAGGCAGATATCCCAAGTGTACTGCTATGGCATTTTACAGACCAATTTTATCATACAGACAACGATCGTATGGATAAAGTTTCTCAAGAAACTTTGAAAAATGTTGGCATTGGGGCTTTAGCAAGTGCTTATAACTTAATAAACGCTAACTATGATACAGCAATCCAATTGATTGAAACAGTTCAAAAAGCTGGCGTTAAACGTTTAAATGAAGAATTTTTGCTTAGTCAGAAATCGATACTAAACGGGAACAATTTGAAAAATGAAATACAAATTCTTCAAGCTTGGAAAGATTGGTACGTTAAAACATTGGCAACAATTGAGGAATTAAAGTCTAAATCGAATAAAACATTAAATGATAAAATTAAAAAAGCTCAATCCAATATAGAAAAGCTAACAGCCTCTTTAATTCAGCAATTAGAATAACTTTGAATCATTAATATCCCAAGATTATCATTAACAGATGAATCTATTTGAAAACGATATAGACAATTCAATAAATGTTTTACCAAAAGGTGGCATCGTAAATTATTATGGTACATTATTTAATTTATTACAGGCAGATTTATATTATAATATGCTAATGAGTTCTATCGTCTGGAAAAATGATGAAGCCATAATTTTCGGAAAATTAATTGTAACCAAACGGAAAGTTGCTTGGCATGGTGAAAAACCCTTTAAATACACCTATTCAAAAACAACTAAATCAGCTTTGCCTTGGACCAAAGAATTGTTAGAACTAAAACTATTTGTAGAACAAAGAACTGGAGAAACCTTCAATTCTTGTTTACTTAATTTATATCATAACGGAGATGAAGGCATGGGTTGGCACAGTGATGGTGAAAAAGACTTAAAAGAAAATGGTGCAATAGCCTCACTCAGTTTTGGTGCCGAACGTAAATTTGCATTCAAGCACAAAATTAGTAAAGAAACAAAGTCTTTTGTTTTAGAACATGGCAGTTTATTAATAATGAAGGGTACAACACAGAAACATTGGCTACACCGTTTGCCACCAACAAAAAAAATTATTACCCCAAGAATAAATTTAACTTTTAGAACTATAGAAAAACAAAAGCCTTTATAAAGGCTTTATTTATAATTCCATTAAAATATGAAAAAAGTAATTTTAACTTTAACTCTTGTATGTACTTCAATATTTACTTTTGCACAAGATGAGGATATTGAAACACCAAAAGTGACTTTTGGTCTTAAAGCAGGACTGAATTCTGTTCAAATGAAAATAGTTACAGAATCTAGTGATAATACTCAAAAAAAGTCTGGTGTTTATGCTGGTATATTTGTAAACATCCCAACATCAGAAGTTTTTAGTATACAACCTGAGCTCATTTATTCTTCTACAGAATATCTAGGAAGAGACAATATGAATTTACTTCATGTTCCGCTTTTGCTTAATTTTCAGTTAGCTAATAACTTTACAGGCTTTATAGGACCTGAAGCACAAATATTACTTGATTTAGGAGATACTGCCAATAAAGAATTATTCAACGATTTTTTAATAGGTTTTACTTTTGGTGCTAATTATCAAATTACTCCCAATTTTTATATTGAAGCTCGGCCGTACTTTGCATTTACCAAGTTTCTAGAAGATAATTCTGGTTATAGAAAATTCAATACGCTTCAAATTGGTTTGGCTTATAAATTCTGATTTGTTAAAATTTATTTTGGTTGATGCTAAAAAACCAAAAATTCATTACCTTAATATGTTCAATATCTAAAACTTAAGAAGTTATGACAAAAGTCGCCTTCAATGCAACATTAAGACTATATGCTAGTTTGATTATTATCAGCTTTTTGACTTCTTATAGTAATAGCGCAATGGCATTTGTTTTTCCGCAAGAAGAAGTCCCTCCTGTAGAAACTCAATCTTATATAGAATATAAAGGCCGTGTCATAGATCGTGCTACCAAAAAGCCTTTGGTGTTTGCCAATATTGCTGTAAGCTCTACTAACATAAGTTCAATCACCAATAAGGAAGGTGAATTTTCTCTTAAAATTGCACCAGACTTGTTAAACCAAATGATTATAGTTTCATTTTTAGGTTATGAAACTCGTCAAATCCCAATGAAAGATTTAAAGGATAAGACTAATATAATTTCACTTAAAGTTGCAATTACAGAATTATCAACTATAAAAATTAATATTCCTAAAGACGCTGAGTCCCTAGTTAGATCTGTCTTGAACAATAATGGGGAAAATTATTTAGATGAAAGGACTAAAATGACAGCGTTTTATCGAGAATCTATAAAGAAAGGCCGTAAGAATGCCTCTTTAACCGAGGCTGTTGTATCCATTTTTAAACAATCTTACAATACAGAAAAAAAAGATGCCTTAGAACTCGTTAAATCTAGAAAGAATACAAATTATACTAGACTTGATACGCTTGCGTTAAAATTACAAGGCGGCCCTTTTAGCGCCTTATATTCTGACATTATTAAGTATCCACAATACATTTTTACTGAAGAAACCTTTCCTTATTATAAGTTTAGTTTTGACCCATCTACTCAAATAAACGGTCGTCAAGTGTTTGTTGTTAAATTTAAACAATTAGCAAATGTTGTTACCCCACTTTACAATGGTAAGTTATATATTGACTCAGAAAGTTATGCTCTTGTAAGTGCCATTTATGAACTTAATGTAGAGAATAAAGCAGAAGCTGTTCAAATGTTTCTTAGAAAAAAACCCAGAAGAGTAAATATCGAACCTATAGAGGCTGTTTATCGGGTAGATTATAAGACACAAAATGATAAGTGGTATTACAGTTATAGCAACATACAACTCGGATTTAAAGTGAAATGGCGTAAAAAATTTTTCAGTAATACCTATAGGCTCAACATTGAAATGGCTGTAACAGACTGGAATAAAAATACTATTGACAGAATCAATTCTGAAATGAGACTAAAACCCTCAGTAATTTTAAGTGACGAAGCCTCTGGTTTTTCTGACCCTACTTTTTGGGGCGAGTATAATATTATTGAACCCGATAAATCAATTGAATCTGCCATCAAAAAAATTGCAAAGCAATTGTCTAAAATAAAAACAAACTAAACCAACTCACCATATAGGTCAAAGTCGGCCGCTTCAGTAATTTTAATATTAGCAAATTCACCTGTTTTTAGATAGGTTTTTGTAGCATCTATCAAAACTTCGTTATCAACATCAGGTGAATCAAACTCAGTACGGCCAACAAAATAATCACCCTCTTTTCTATCGATTACAACCTTAAATTCTTGTCCAATCTTTTCTTGATTAAGTTCCCATGAAATTTGAGATTGTATCTCCATAATCTCATTAGCACGCTCCTGTTTAATATCTTCAGGAACATCATCGACAAGATTAAACGCATGTGTATTTTCTTCATGAGAATATGTAAAGCAGCCCAAACGTTCAAAACGCATATCTTGAACCCATTTTTTTAAGGTCTGGTAATCTTCTTCTGTTTCGCCAGGATATCCAACGATTAACGTTGTACGAATAGTCATTTCCGGAACTTTAGCTCTAAACTCATTTAGAAGTTTCGTCGTTTTTTCCTGTGTTGTACCACGACGCATACTTTTTAGTATAGAATCAGAAATATGTTGCAACGGAATATCTAAATAATTACAAATTTTTGGTTCACGCTTCATCACCTCCAACACATCCATTGGAAAACCAGTGGGAAATGCATAATGTAATCGTATCCAATCTACCCCATCTACTTTTACCAAGGCCTCAAGCAGCTCAGCCAAGTTTCTTTTTTTATATAAATCTAAGCCATAATAAGTGAGATCTTGAGCAATCAAAATGAGTTCTTTAACACCATTTGCTGCTAATTTTTCGGCTTCAATGACAACTTCTTCAATTGGTGTAGATTTATGTTTACCTCGCATTAGTGGTATAGCACAAAAACTACAAGGACGGTCACAACCCTCAGCTATTTTCAAATAGGCATAGTTTTTTGGAGTCGTGGTCAAACGCTCTCCAATAAGTTCATGCTTATAATCTGCCCCTAAAGCTTTAAGTAATCCCGGAAGTTCTGTCGTGCCAAAATACTGATCAACATTTGGGATTTCTTTCTGTAAATCGGGCTTATAACGCTCACTCAGACATCCTGTAACAAAGACTTTATCAACATCACCAGATTCCTTTTTTTGCATATACTCCAAAATAGTATTGACGCTTTCTTCTTTGGCATTATTAATAAAACCACAAGTGTTAATCACTACAATGTTTCCTTCCTCCTCGTGTACAACTTCTTTACCATTGGCTTTAAGCTGCCCCATTAACACTTCACTGTCATAAATATTTTTACTACAGCCAAGCGTTACAACATTTATTTTATTTTTTTTTAGTGATTTTGTCCTCATGCCATAATTTGATCTGCAAAGATACAACCAATATTGGCAAGATTTCTAGAAGATTAATTATAATTTATTGGTGGGACCCTCTTCTTCGAGGACTGCTCATAAACATATGCCCATTCTAATAACGTTTTTTCACTCAAAGGTTTAGATATAAATGTTAATCCCTTTGGTGAACCATTATCTTCATAGCCCATCGGAACTGTTAAAGCAGGATATTCAGCTGCAGCAGCATAACCAGCATGATAATTATTGATTGATAAAAAACCGTCTAACTTATGTTCTTTAACGTGTGTATCGAAAAATAATTTACTCTTTAATTTTAAATCATTTTTTATTGAATCTAAATATTGAATCGTTCCCTTATCATCAACAATTCCTTTAAATAATTTTTGACCATAAGGAGCACGATTTAAAGAATCTTCATTATTAAAGTCTATAACATCTTGTACCGACTTTACTTTTACAGAATTAGCCGTATAATTAGAAAGATATCCTGGCAAATCTTTTTTCATGTCTAGATTTAGCAAATTGATAAATCCAGAACGCTCAACATCCAATTCTTCCACTTCAATAATTTCCGCACCATTCGTTCTTAATGCATCAATTGCATTAACATATAAAGAGTCCTCCATTAATCTTTTAAAAGCTCCAAATCGTTTACCTTTTACACTACTTTCTTTTAATAATTTAGAATAACTATCTACTTGACTTTTTATTGATTTTGAGTCAGATTCATCAAAACCAATCATTGCATCCAAAAGAATAGCATTATCTATTACATGCTTAGTCATAGGTCCAGGTGTATCGAGGGTTGATGAAATTGGAACAATACCACTTCTGCCTAACAAACCAATTGTAGGTTTTAACCCAACAACAGAATTCTTACTAGAAGGTGATAAAATAGACCCTGAAGTCTCACTACCAACTGCTCCAACACAAAAATTAGAAGCAACAGCGACACCACTTCCGGAGCTTGATCCTCCTGTGTCTATGGTCCTTCTTCCGTAAGGATTTAAGGTTTGTCCTCCAATAGCACTGTAGCCACTCGGACAATCACCACAAAAGAAATAAGCCCATTCACTTAAATTAGTTTTTCCTAAAATTAAAGCGCCTTGCTTTTTTAATTGTTGTACAACAAATGCATCATCGGCTAAGTTATTCTGTAATGCGACAGCTCCAGCAGTAGTTGGCATTCCGGTAGCATTTACGTTATCTTTTAATAAAATCGGCATCCCGAAAATTGGGTGAGGAGCATCAACAAATCTTGTATTGTCTGCTTTTTTAGCATCTTCTATCACATTTGGGTTTAATGCAATTACAGCGTTTAGTGATAAATCATTTTCTCTATCAAACTTTCTAATACGATAT
>RCNB010000683.1_pt1 | contig 22233 bp, 19 predicted proteins | sample 2041321 | NCBI WGS metagenome assembly RCNB01 (sample SAMN09708232, study PRJNA481090) | Marine sediment metagenome, whole genome shotgun sequencing project. | reverse complement strand
AGGTGCCTTGAGGAAAGCTTCAAGGCTGTAAAGGCATACCTCGATACCCTCAAGAAGGACTACGAGATTGTCCTCGTAAATGACGGAAGCTATGACAATACGAGGCTGATTGTTGAAAAAATCGTTGAAAGGAACCCAAAAACCAGCTTGCTAAGCAGCCCAGAGAATAAAGGCAAAGGACATGCTGTCAGAAAGGGTATCCTGGACGCGGCCGGAAAATATGTCATATTCACAGATGCTGACTTGGCCGTGCCGGCTCGTTTTATTGGCACATGTTTGAAAGCACTGGAAAGCGGGAACTCAATGGTTATAGGTTCCAGACATCTACCGGGCTCCATTTTCAAGATACGCGAAAAGCCTCTGCGCCAATTTTTGGGTGAAATCTTTCGAAGGTTCGCACAAATTAGCCTGGGTTTGAGGGTCTCTGACATTACATGTGGACTGAAGGGGTTTTCAAGAGAGGCCGCTTTCGATATCTTTTCTCGATCACGAATTGACCGATGGGGTTATGATGCAGAGGTTGTTTCCCTTGCCCAAAGACTCGGATATGACATCAAGGAAGTGCCTGTAGTGTGGCGCCATTCTTTTGACTCTAAAGTAAACGTGGGCATTGATTCTCTTGGCACACTTCTGGAGATATTTCGAATAAGACATTACTTTGCTAGAAAACTATATAACTGCTGAACAAATATGCATTTGGACTATCTTTGGACATGCGATATCACCTTTTTAAAGGGCTAGACTCTTACGAAACAGGACATGAACAAATTCCTTGCCTGAGGCGAGTTTCATCTGAAATCATACCAGTTGTTATCCTCGGGCTATTAGTACTGTCTTTCTTTGCTAAAATCATTTTGACAGGCACCACCCTCTTTGGTTCCGACTTTATCCTCCAATTCCATCCATGGAAGAGATTTGTGTATGATTACGTGCATGCCAATGGCACATTACCATTTTGGAATCCTTATCTCTTTTCCGGTACGCCGTTCATCGCCAATATTCAGGCGTCAATGTTCTATCCTCTTGGGTTTCTCTACTATCTGGTGCCGCCTGAATACGCCTACGGATACACAACAATACTCCACTGCTCTCTGGGGGCCATTTTCATGTTCGGTTTCATGCGAACACTCTCGGTAGCACATTGGGGGGCATTCCTTTCCGCCTTTGTCTTTACATTCAACGGCTATTTCATGGCACACCTTTACGCAGGGCACCTATCTTTTGTGCAAAACTATATATGGATTCCCCTCATATTCTTCTTTGTATATCGATTTGTTAAGACAATCTGTTTCAAGTGGGCGCTGGGCGCCGGGTTGTCTCTTGGGACCCAGATCCTGGGAGGATTTCCTCAAATCGCCTTTTATACTATCCTGGCAATCTTAGCACTAGGCGCCTTTCATATCGGGATTTCCTTAAAAGCCAGACACTCAAGAAACGCGATTATGACCAGTCTCGGGCTGGTGGTTATCGTAGTCACCGGTTTTGCCTTGGCTGCTATTCAACTTCTTCCGACCCTTGAGTTCATGCAGCTTTCAGGACGTGCAGGAGGCGTAAGTTACTGGTTTGCCACGCTCGATTCATTTCACCCCAAGCTGTTTTTATCATTTTTCATCCCCGACTTTTTTGGAAATGCTGTGGATGGAACCTATTGGTTAAATCCCAAAGACTGGACTTTTTGGGAAACGTGTGGATATGTCGGCATTCTGCCCCTTTGTCTCGTTTTTTTCCCGTGTCTAAACTCTCGGGAGCATCGCCGTACCCGCTATTTTTTCATAGGCCTTGCTATGCTGGCTCTCTTTTTGGCGTTGGGTAAATACAACCCCCTGTATCCTCTTTTCTACAGTCTGCCAGGTTTTCACAACTTTCGCATCCCTGCCCAGATCTTGTTTCTGTATGTGTTTGCTATCGCTGTGCTATCGGGAATTGGCCTTAACCATTTGCAACAAGGTTCGTTAAGATTTACCAAGAGTTTCACACTATTTCTTTCTGTAGGCAGTCTGGGATTTTTGTTCCTCATCGTTGTCATCCACTTGTTTCCCTATGATTTCTTTTCCCATCTGTTCAAGACTTTTGCTGAGCAACCCATAGACCCAGCTTCCGCAGAAATGGTGCCACGAAAAATCATTTTCGCAGTGAGCAGGTCTGCATTACTCTTTTTCGGTGCCGTCTTGTTGCTGGCACTATGCCACAAAAAAAAGATCGGCAGGGCTCTTTTTAACGGCCTTGTTATCACCATGGTTGTGCTGGACTTGGGCCTATATTCGGTCAAATTTGTCAAGTCTCACGAATTTATTACTTCCAAGGAAAAACAAGACCTTGTCAACCAACTCCAGGACGAACCGGGACGAGGAAGAACACTTACCTCAAACAGCAGGTTTTTGCTTAATGACGGCTTGGTCTATCGGTTTGCAAGCATCGGCGGATATGATCCTCTTGTCCTTGAAAGATATATTCTCTATCTGCAGGCAAGCCAGCAATTGCCTCGGCAAAGACATGTATTAACCACATCTTTTGTCAAGGACTATAATCACAAATTCTTGAGAATGCTAAACCTCAAACACACAGTGCAGGATAAACAAGTGGTCACCCTGGATGATTTTGTTCCTAGGGCCATTGTTGTAGATAAGGCCGTAGTTAAGCAAGCCGAAGAAGTTCTCAGTTTTATGGAGACTGACACATTTAATCCTCTTAAAATGGTTGTGTTGGAACCAGAATCTAGGAATCTCATGCTGCCATACACCGAAGGAGACAATTTCGAAAGCTCTTGTTCCATTAGATACTATGATAATGAAAATATCCGAATCAAGACCTCGGCTAATCGGGCATGCTACCTTGTTCTAAGTGAGATATTTTACCCTGGATGGGAGGCCAAAGTAGATGCCAAAGAAGTTCCTATTCTTCGTGGCAACTACATCTTCCGCGTCATTCCCCTAAAACCAGGCGATCACCAGGTTGAACTCAGATTTGTTTCATGGCCTTTCCGAATAGGGGCGGTAATATCTTTGCTGACCTTGATCTGTTCTGGAATAGTTATTGCTTTGAGTAGAAGGCGCCACAACCGATCACCAGGCTGACAATAATGATCCAAGAATCTCTCTCTTCGATAGCAAACGCCTCAAAAGGCAGCCCCAGAATTTCATTTCCAGTTGCAATCCTTATCCTATTGGGATTTACAGCAGCCATGTTTGCCGGTGTTTTGCTTTCCACAGAGAAGATTGTTCTCTCAATCCCCCACACAGACCTATTTGATCAGTTTGCCTATTGGCGCGAGTTTGGATTCAGTCAAATGCGTCACGGCAATCTTGCGTTATGGAATCCCCATGTATTTTCAGGCGCGCCGTTTTTTGGGGGACTTCAGTCGGCGTTGCTATATCCCTTGAACATTGTTTACCTGATATTACCCCTGGCTATGGCAATAAATGTCAGCGTTGCCATGCATGTTTTTCTCGTTGGCACATTCATGTATCTATGGGCCTCGCATCGCGGCCTGCAACCACTAGCATGTCTTTTATCATCGGTTCTACTGATGTTCTGCGGGGCCCATTTCATGCAAATTCAAGCCGGGCATCTACCTCATCTCTGCACCATGACTTGGGCCCCTCTATTGTTTCTGTCCATTGACGGTTTTTTCAGAAAACCAAAACTACTATGGTGTCTCCTTGGCATGTTTGCCGTTACCATGCAAATATTTGCCGGATACCCGCAACACCTCTACTTCACTGCGGTGGCCGCCGCACTCTATTCCGCACTTTGCATGGTCAAGGCAAAACAGCGGATGAGGATATTTCTGGGGCTCTTGAGCATGTATGCCGGTGCTAGTGTCTTGGGCGCAGTTCAATTATTGCCGGCCATTCAGGTTGCTGGTGAAAGTATCAGAAGCGGAGGCCTGTCCTATGAGTTTGCCGCAAGATTTTCTTTCCCTCCGGAAAATCTTATCACCTTTCTTGCCCCATGCTTTTTTGGCAATGAGACAACCATGCCTTATTGGGGGCGGTGGTATTTATGGGAAATGTCTCTATTTGTAGGTGTAACCGGTCTCATGCTTGCAGTGTATGGTTCTTTCTGCGGGAAACGAAATATTCGCCGGTTTTCAGTGGTCATGGTCGTTACACTAATTTTTCTCGCTTTAGGCGCATATACCCCATTGTTCGGAATTCTTCATGGTAGTATTCCTGGCTTTGATAAATTTCGGGGTAGTTCGAAGTTCATATTCCAGGCATCCCTTTTCATCACTATGCTTGCGGGCATAGGTTTTGATCACATTGCCAGGCACGGTATTATTAAGCGAAGAACGGTTCTTGCAATATTGATTGTTGGCATGACCTTGGGAACCGCGGCGGTTTGTATACGAAATTCGGCGGAGGAGCCAAACGACACTGGTTGGTGGCGGCATGCCATGTACCAGGTATATGACACAAGCCAGTCTTATCTTCCACAAGAACATTATAGAGATCCTCAGTTTGTCAGAAAGGCTGGTTTTCTTGCATCAAGATCCTTGATGGTTGGTGCAGGCATTTGTGTGCTGCTATCGTTCCTTCTTTTACTTCTAGGTACTTCGCGGAAACTGCCTTATGTAATCGCAATCCTGGCCATGGCCGAAATCTTTGTCTTTGCAAGAATGTCACTGTCCACATTTCATCTTTCCGCTATTCGAAGTCCCAAGATCGAAAAAATGGTGGCCTCACATCCTGGCGACTATCGCATATTTAACCCTAAAAGACCTGATGCTGCCATGTCAATGGGTGTAAACGATATTTGGGGATATGACTCTGTTGTATTGAAGCGCTACGCAGAGTTTATGACATTTACCCAAGGAAATTCCCCTGATGAAGCATCTCAGTATGTTGAGTTTACAAGACTTCATCGGCTCTACAAGATGCTTCGATGCCGCTTTTCCTTTATTCCTACTAAGGGTAAGGGAGGGAAAGTAGAAGTCATTGAAAGTGAAGACGTTATGCCACGACTGCAATTAATCCAGGATTATGCGGTAATAAAAGATCGGGATGAAATTTTCAATATAATGGAAGGACCTTCTTTTGATCCACGCCAAAAGGTAATTCTGGAAACGCACCCTCAGCCCGAACCTGTTGTTTCTGAAAAAAAAGGGACCGCTTCTGTGATTGATTCCTCTAGCGATCATCTTGCCGTTGAAGCAGATTTGCCGGATCCGGCTATTTTGCTGATTACAGATACATACAGCGACGGCTGGCATGCCCGTGCCTTGGCGGGAAGCAGTCAGCAGGAATACGTTGTTATGCCTGCAAACTACATCCTACGTGCTATCCCTCTTTCGAGAGGATATCACCGTATTCGTATCGAGTACAAACCGCTGACCTTTCAGATAGGAAAATGGATATCAATGGGATCATTTGTTTCCTGTATGATATTTCTTGGATGGCACTTGCGAAAAAAGAGTATAATGTGGGGTCATTACCGTTCATTCCTGTGACGAAGAGCGGATATGATCAAGAACTAAAAGCTTGCTCAAAAATAAGTTCCCAGGATCAGCGTTCCGCAATTGGAGAAGTCACATAAGATGTATAAAAACAACAAGGTAGTAGTTGTTATGCCGGCCTATAATGCCGCCAAGACACTCCGGATGACCTATGATGAGATTATGTCTCAGGGTGTGGTAGATCTGGTTATTATAGTCGATGACGCCAGCAAAGACGATACTGCAGCTATGGCGAGGACTCTGCCAAACACAAAAGTTTATATTCATGAAACCAATCGAGGGTACGGCGGCAATCAAAAGACATGTTACAAGATGGCATTGAATGAGGGGGCCGATATCATCATAATGGTCCATCCCGATTATCAGTACACACCTAAGCTGATTCCGGCCATGACCTCCTTGATTGGTAATGGTCTTTACCATTGTGTGTTAGGCTCCAGAATCCTTGGAGGATATGCGCTGAAAGGAGGAATGCCGATTTGGAAGTTTGTCTCGAATCGTTTCCTGACCTTTGTAGAAAATATATTCCTTGGAGCAAAGCTTTCCGAATATCACACAGGATACAGGGCATTTTCCCGCATCTTGTTGGAGCAGTTACCACTTGAGGTCAATTCTAATGACTATCTCTTTGATAACCAGATACTCGCTCAAATCGTGTGGCGTGGTTTCACGATTGCAGAGATCAGTTGCCCAACAAAATATTTTGGCGAGGCTTCATCGATAGGCCTGATTCGAAGCATCAAGTACGGCTTTGGATGTCTTTTTACAGCCTTCGTTTTCCGCCTGGCGAAGATGAAAATATTGACATCCAGTCTATTTCCAAACACTGATTCACGATAGGTGGAAAACATATTCATGCGCGGGTAGTTCGTTACCCTATGTTATTGAGAAGATGCACATTTTTATGTAGGTAACAGCATAGAAGTCTAGGAATCAATATCGATATGCGGTTTAATCGGGGAGAATTTGTTGCTTGTATATTTCTGGTTGTCGCAACTCTTTGTGTCTACTGGAAGTTGCCAAGTCATGATTTTGTAAATTATGACGACCCAAAGTATGTAACCGAGAACAATCATGTTCAGGCTGGATTGACCGGTGAAGGGATCATCTGGGCTTTTACCAGTAGCCATGCGAAGAATTGGCACCCGATGACATGGCTATCCCATATGCTGGACTGTCAGATCTACGAGTTGAATGCCGGCGGGCATCACTTGACCAGTTTGTTGTTTCACATAATCAATGCCCTGCTGGTATTTGTGGTCTTTAAGCGAACAACCAAGGCATTTTGGCAGAGCGCCTTTGTCGCCGCATTGTTTGCTCTGCATCCCCTTCACGTGGAATCTGTTGCCTGGGTAGCAGAACGAAAGGACGTTCTGAGCGCCCTTTTCTGGATGCTTACCATATGGGCTTACGTCCTTTACGTTGAACGTCCGGGACTTGCTAGATATCTGCTTGTTTTTCTATTCTTTATCCTTGGTCTTATGGCTAAGCCGATGCTTGTTACCCTGCCATTTGTGCTACTGTTGATGGACTATTGGCCACTTAAACGCTTTATGTGTTTTCAGTCGAATTGTGATGTTGACAACCTGCAATCCGACAGGCCAAAGGCATCCGGCTATCACGGGTCTTTTACCCTTCTGGTCCTTGAAAAAGCCCCTCTTTTTGTTCTTGCCGCAGTATCAAGCACTGTAACTTTTCTCGTTCAGCAAGCTGGTGGGGCTGTCAAATCTTTGGATGTGTTTCCGCTCCAAATTCGTTTTGCAAACGCTCTTGTATCCTACGTGATTTATATCTGGAAGTTTATCTTACCGCTGGACCTGGCTGTTTTCTATCCGCACCCCGGAATGCCACCTATTTGGCTGGTCACAGTGTGTCTTGTTTTGTTGTTTGCCGTCTCGGTGCTAGTGTTCCGGTACAGATACAGATGCCCGTACTTGGTAACTGGATGGCTATGGTACGTGGGAACACTTGTGCCGGTCATAGGGGTTGTTCAGGCGGGGACGCAATCAATGGCGGACCGGTACACATACGTGCCTCTCATCGGTCTGTTTGTCGTCATTGCCTGGGGGGTGAATGATCTTGCGGCCAGGTGGAGCTTTCGAAGGTTTGTGCTCACAATATCAGCATGTGGGGTACTGCTGGCCTTCACGATATGTACGTGGTTGCAAGTGAGTTACTGGCGTAACAGTATAACCCTGTTTGAACATGCCATCGAGGTTACTTCAAACAACAATTTGGCCCACTACAACTTAGGAAATGCTTTAGTCAAACAGGGTAAATTGGATGAGGGGATTGCCAATTACTTGGAGGCTATGCGGATAGAACCCGATCACCCAGATACTCATAATGCTCATAATAGCATAGGACTTGCTCTATTTCGTCAGGACAAACTGGATGAGGCGATTGCCCATTACTCCAAAGCGATTAGGCTTAAACCCGATTATGTGCAGGCACACAACAACCTGGGGGTGGCACTGATTCGTCAAGGAAAAGTCGATGAAGCCATTCGCAGTTTTTCCAGGGCGCTTCAGATCAGGCCAGACCATGATGAGGCAAGTTACAATCTAGGCCTTGCTCTACGGATTATGGACAAAACCCACGATACGCATTCAATTATTACTGAAAGTCAGTGAAGAAACGGGTCGTCCATAGCCATCCAGTGTTTCAAGAGTCCAATCGATTCATGCGATTAGAGCGATTTGGGGATTTGTTGGTTGTTGACATAGTCTAAATGACCTAGTATAATGTGGCCCAGGAAATCCTGATGTACCGGAGGGGTTAAGGTATGGAAAGCTATAATTTGACAGAAGCCAAGGCCAAGTTATCCGCTATTATCAGCCGTGTAGCCTTTGCGCGAAAGAATGTTACTATCAGGCGAAAAGGCAAGAATGTAGCGGTGGTGGTGCCGTATGAGGAATATCTGCACAAATGGGCAGGAGGGAGTGCCGGTGGCAAGGGATTGTTGTCGGCAAAGGGGGCTTTAGCCGATATAGTTGATATTGATGAATTCGTCGAAGATATCTACAAGGCCAGAGAGGAATCTGTCGACAGAAATGAAACGGGTGTGTAATGTACTTGTTTGATACGGATTGTCTTAGCAATATCGTAAAAAAGCATCCATCCCCTTTGTTGTTGAAGAAACTCAACGCCCTTCCGCAGGAGTTTCAGTTTTCAACCTCTGTAAATGTTTGTGAGATATACTACGGGGCTTACCGTTCCGAAAACAGAAAAAGAATCCTCAAGGCCTACGAGGAAAAGGTTTTTCCGAATTTGAATATCCTCGCTTTTGATACGGAAAGCGGAAGGATTTGTGGTCGCCTGAAGGCCGGATTAGAAAAGAAAGGTCTGCCAAAAAGCGAGCCTGACTTACGTATTGCCGCTATTGCCATCCAGCACAACATGGTTTTGGTTACCGGGAACACGAGGCATTTCAAGGGTATTCCAGGGCTCAACGTCGAAGATTGGATTAACGGTATATAGTGTAGTACGCCCATCCCCTAAGACTCCTCCCATAATTTTTATTGACAAGTAATACAATCAATGTTAGCGAAGCTCAATTCAAGTTGTTCTTTTAAGATTTTGAGTATGTTGTATTAGAGAGTTGCGGGGCAGGATGCCCCGCATAACCACAACGAGCTTTCAGTGCTTACTAAAAGGAGGGGGCGATGGTAGACATAAATAGCTGGGACTGGGATGTAGGTGAAAAAGTTCTGGCAAATACCGACAGCTGGAAGGACAAGTTTGAGTGGGTAGAAGAGTTTCAGGCCAGTCCGGACGGAGAGAAGGTAGCTGCAATCGTTAAGACTGGAGACGCCGAATTCAGTGTTTGCGAGAATGGCCGGCAGTGGGAGAAAACCTTTGACAAGTGCTGGTACTGTCGGTTTGCGCCTGATGGTCGCCTTATCACTATTATCTCGGCGGATATGGAATGGAACGTTGCGGTAGACGGTCAGCCCTGGCCGGAAAGTTTCGGCTATGTCATGGAGGTCAAGTTCAGTGAGGATGGCAAGAACATCTGCGCATTCATCCAGAAGGACGGGCAATATGGTGTCGCTATAAATGGCGAGTCCTGGGAAAACCTCTTTATGGACATGACCACTTTTTCCATAAGCCGTGATGGCAAGCATGCAGCAGGCGCCGTCAAGACCAAGCCCTCGGGCGAAGCCGAGATCTTTAAATTTCAAGCGGGTACTTATTCCGTGGCGGTTGACGGCAAGGCATGGGATAAAACCTTTGTGAATGTTTGGAATGTGGCCTTTAGCTCTGACGGAAAAAACCAGGCGGCGGATGCCCGGTCGACCCTCTATGATTATCATATAGTAGTAAATGGTACGCCCTGGTCGGAAAGTTTTCCATGTGTTTGGGAACCGATATTTAATCCAAAGACCGGTAGCGTTATCGCACCGGTCAGGACAGGCGGGGCGTGGACACTGGCACAAGACGGAAAAGTGATGTGGGATCGCTCTTTTGTCCAGTGTTGGAACCAAGTGTTTAGTGCCGATGCCTCAAAGCTTGCTGCTGTTGTAGCGCCCAAGTATGGCAGGTGGACGGTGGCTGTGGACGGCCAGGCCTGGAGGACGACTTTTAGTGACATGGTTTCAGATATGGTGTTTAGTCCGGATGGTTCACGGGTTGCCGCAGTGGGTAAGAGCGAATATAATTGGTCTGTTATTGTAGACGATATGGTTTGGCCGGATATCTATGAAATGCTCTGGGAACCGGTCTTTAGCCCTGACGGCAGAAATGTGGCAATAAAAGCGGAAAAAGACGGCAAGTATACGATTGTTATGAACGGCAAGCCTTGGGGGAAAGCATGTGACGGTTTGTGGTCGCCGGTCTTTAGCCCGGACGGAAGCAAGATCCTTATCCGGTCTATTGAGAATGGCAGCTATGTTCGTCGCGTTCTACCGATAACCGATATAACAGGTTAAGGGGAGGAAGAAAAGATGCACGGTCTCTATAATTTCGTCAGCGGTCCCCTTGCGTGGGTGGCCTTTATACTCTTTTTTGGCGGTATCTTGTATCGGCTGATCACACGTATCATCATTGTCGACAAGGCAGACGCTGTTGTTAAGGAGTACTTTAGCCTATATTATAGTTTACGCTCTATCCTTCACTGGATTATTCCATTTGCTAACAGAAACTCTAGATCCCGCCCGATCTTCACGATCGTTACCTTTGCGTTTCATATATGCCTCTTTGCAGCTCCCATCTTCCTCCTAGCCCATGTGATTTTGTTGGATCAGGCGTTCAGCATAAGCTGGTGGACATTGCCTGAGGGGGTAACAGATATCATGTCGCTAATTGTTGTTGCCGGGTGTGTTTATTTCCTGTGGCGAAGGCTTACGCAGCCTGAGGTCAAATTTGTTACATTTGCCTCTGATTATGTCATATTGGCCATTGTGGCGGCCCCGTTTATTACCGGTTTTCTGGCCTACCACCAGTGGCTTGGATATAAGTTCTGGCTTATCCTTCATATACTCTCCGGAGAAGTCATGCTTGTAGCGATACCGTTTACGCGACTGGCTCATATGATCTACTCCATATTTACAAGGGCTTATATGGGTTCTGAGTTGGGTGCTGTCAGGCATGTCAAAGATTATTAGTCAGGTTTTGTTCGGGCGTTTGTTTAATCTGTTCAAGGAGGAGTTATTATGGCTGAAGGTCAAGTAATTGATGGGATATTTTTTAACGAGGTTATTGCCGATGAAGGGTTGGATATCGGCACAAGCAAACTCACCCCCGAAAGGATTGAGAAAGTTATCAATCAAGTGTTGCAAGGTGAGACCGGCTCCCGCCTCAAGAACTATGTAGATACCTGCGTCCATTGTGGACTTTGTTCCGATGCCTGCCACTATTACCTGTCTCATGACAAAGATCCCACATACGCGCCTGTTGCCAAGGTGAAGCAAACGATGTGGGAGATGATAAAAAAGAAGGGTAAGGTTTCACCGACCTTTATGAAAAGGGCCTCCCAGATCGCCTCAACACAATGCAATACCTGCATGCGTTGTGCCCAGTACTGCCCCTTTGGGATCGACATCGCCTATATCATAGCTGTTGTGCGGCGTATTTGCCATCTGCTGGGAATCACTCCTCTATATATCCAGGATACTGCCCACAGTCATGCAGTGACGATGAATCAAATGTGGGTTAAAAATGATGAATGGCCGGACACACTCCAATGGCAGGAGGAAGAGGCACAGGATGAGATATCGACTTTGCGGATACCACTTGAAAAAGAGGGGGCTGAGTTTATGTATTCGGTTATCGGTCCGGAACCAAAGTTTCAGCCGCAATTGATATATCAAACGGCCATATTGTTTGAGGCGGCGGGTCTCGACTGGACAATGGCTGCCACTCCCGGTTGGGACAACAGTGATATGGCCATGTATACAGGTGACAACGAGATCATGGGGCGCGTGAAGCGAGCACACTTTGACACTGCCCGGAGGCTTAGAGTTAAAAAGGTTGTTATGGGCGAGTGCGGTCATGCCTTCCGATCCGTATATGATCGGGGGAACCGCTGGCTCGGGCAGAAGATGCCTCCTTTTGATATAGTGCACGCTATACAGTTTTATTATGAATTGCTGAAAGAGGGAAAGGTCAAGATCGCCAAGAAATATGAAGAGCCCGTAACCCTTCATGATCCGTGTAATGTGATGCGGGGAAGGGGCCTTCATGAAATGGCCCGCTACGTAGTAAATGAGATGTGTTCAGATTTCACAGAGATGCACCCGAACCGGGAGTTTAACTTTTGCTGCTGCGCGGGAGGTGGTGTTATTAACTGCGGACCGCCTTTTAAAAACACGAGAATGAAAGGAAATAGGGTAAAAGCAGACCAGATCAGAGAGACGGGCGCACATATCGTTATTGCGCCTTGCCATAATTGCCACAGTGGGCTTGAGGACATTGTGAAATATTATGACCTGGGAGTACATATCAAGTTCATTGGGGATATATTGTATGAGGTTATGGAAAAACCTGGGGCGACGGCGTAGCATACAGGTCAAAGACGATAACAACAACCAGGCGTTGATTGATTCCTTCAACTAAAGGGGGTAAGTGGGGATGAAAAGAAGGACAGTAGCCGTGATTATGGGGATGGCTGTTTTGGCGTGTATGTTTACCTTTATGCCTGCTTTTTCGCAGGAAGATATAACCTCATTGAAGGACCCGGCCTTTGGTGAAGGCCAGAGGCCTGCCGCTGCGTTTGTTCATGAAGAACACAACGAAAAGGCTGAGATTGAGGAATGCAGTGTCTGTCACCATGTGCATCAAGATGGCGAGTTGGTCGAAGACGAATCAAGCGAGGACCAGAGTTGCTCAGAATGTCACAATGCCGAAGAGGGATATCCGACTCCGTCGTTAATGAAGGCCTACCATACTATGTGCCAGGGCTGTCACCAGGAGAAGGGTTCAGGCCCAATTACTTGTGGTGAATGTCATCCGCGCGGTGGAAGTCCTGCCTCCCGTGGAGGGCACGACGAAGGAGGAGGCCATTAGTTGGATGAAAGCCTTTAGCTGTTAGCAATTAGCAGTAAAACCAATAATAACTCAAGTAATGGCTCCGTTTTGTTGTCCCGCTGGACCTGGCCAGGTTTCAGCGGGTTTTTTTGTCGCCTTCAAAAACTAGCCCTTCCCGCAACAACTCCCCGGTCCGGCACAATTGGCATGACCTGGCGTAGAGCCGCAGCAAGTAGTGTCTCCTAAGCCTGGCATCTTGTTCTTGGAGGGCCCGGACATGGAGGAAGGGGCTGATAGGAGTTTTTCTATATTAGTGCTGCCACATTTACTGCAATGTGGTTTGTCACTGGAACCGGTTATAAGAATTTCACTTCGTTTTCCGCAGTCTGAACAGAGGTAATCGAATAATGGCATGGCTATTTTCCTTTGTTTCTACCAATGTCCTTGGGCATTCGGTTCGTCAGACAAAGGTAATTTTCCGTTCAAATAATCCTTTACGGCATCTTTCACAGTTCCTCCAGCATCACAGGCTACCCCAATTTTTGCGGCCTTAAGTGTTTTAAATGCGTTTGGACCGCAAAAGCCTGTGAGTAAGACATTTGCCCCCTTGTTGCTTATCGTAGTGGCTGTCTGGATGCCTGCCCCTTTCAAGGCATTTACATTCTCCTTGTTGTCCAGCACCTCAAAATCGAGGGTGTCGGAATCGACAATAAGTATATATGCAGCCCTCCCGAAGCGTGGGTCGACCTGCGCATCAAGTCCAGCACCGGTAGACGTGACAGCTATTTTCATATTAATGGGCTCCTCCTCCCCCTCCGCAGACCTGATCATCGCTGAGCAGGGGTAGTTTTCCGGCTATTAGGTCTTCTACAACCGGCCTTATTTCGTGGCGCGTTGCATCGTGATAGACGTCTATGCCGACCTGCTTAAACCCCATTAGTGGGCGCATTCCAATACCCCCAACAATAAGGGCGTTTACGTTATGCCCGGCCAGGAGATTGACGGGTACCATGCATCCGCCTTGGACGTGCTCCTGGTTGGCTATTGTGGTAACCTCTTTGATCTTGCCGTTTTCAACATCTACAAAGGTAAATACGTCGCAGTGACCAAAATGGCCTGATCTTTGTCCGTCTAGGCCACCTGCGTCTACAGATGGTATGGCTATTCTTCCGTTGTCCATGGTAAATACAAACCCTCCTATATGGGATTTCAGAGCTTAATATTATACATTGTTCGGAACCGATTACAAGAAATTTCCGTGACTTTCTATGTTCAACTATTTGTATTGTGGCTACAGTTCAGGCTGTTTTAAGTAGCCTGTCACAAAGAGGGACCTTTTTTAAAAGGCCCCTCTTGCCCGTTTGTGGTGTCCGGACTCTTTGAGAAGGTACAGCTTATTGCTGAACCCTCCTGCCACCGCCACGACGTTGGGAGCCGCCACCTCTACGACCACCCCCATTGGCACGCCTACCGGCACCGAGTCTTCTACCGCGGTTCATTTGCTGATCCTGGTCGACCTCTGCACTTTGGGCCTGTTGCTTACTGTTACACCTACCCAATTGTCGACCGGTTTTCGGGCCTTCGCCCATTGGACCTGTTCTGTCAAAACCTGGCATATTATTCACCCCCTTTCGTTCCTGTTCCGTTCGTGGCCTCTTTTACACCTGCCTTTTTTTGCGCCGGCCATGGTATAGAAACCACCCTGGATTCTAATCATTTTTCCCATCACTACCCCTTCTGCTAGTGTTTGTCTTGCCTCAGCAAGGATCCTGCCAAAGGTCTGGCGGGATACATTCATGCGAGCTGCCGCCGTTTCATGGTCCAGCTTTTCAAGGTCGCTCAGGCGGATCGCCTCAAGGCCTTCGATAGGGAGAACTACTTCCTCCAAGTCTCTGGCAGGTATCCCCCTTGGCTTAAATATATTTGACATGGGACCCCCCTGCACGAATCGAAGCTTTCTTGGCCTTGGCATTATAGTTCCTCCCACTATGTTATGAGCCTGTAACCATAATATAAGGTAACATAGCATCCTGTCAAGGGGTATTTTGGGCGTGCGCTCAAAATAATCGTACGGGGTATCATGTCTCAAGAAATGTACAGGCGGCAAGTATTGTGCTACCGGCCATGTGATCCCTTCTTCCTGGCGGGAGAAGGATACGGTATGGGAGCCTTTAGTGCTATTTATTTCAAGTGTAATTTGGTCGTCCGAGAGCCCCATCATGGTCCTTAAACGCTCGATGAGGTCTTCTGCATCCTTTCTTGATAGGGCCAAAGCTAACTCGGACAAGGAGTCTTTGCCAAGAGTTACCAATAACTATAAGAAAGTAAAGGTGCTTTTCAAGGCAATTTCTTAAACTTTTTGCTTTGCCTCCTTGAAAGGTTATCAGGACTATTTGTAACTGATGGATATGTTTGGCTGTTCAAGTCATAAAAAATCACTCTTTCCAACACTGTTTTTAATCTTGACTAAGCCACGCAAATTTCCTACATTCCTAATAGATTTTCCCTGCGCGTTTTGTCTTATGCTTTTGGCCGGCACAAGATAACACATTGAGACCTGAAGCCCCTCCTCCTGATTTTTCATGATATATTTAGGGAGTAAAGAGAAACAAATATGAATACATCCGACAGATATACTGAAGTCAACATCGAAAATGAAATGAAACGCTCCTACCTGGATTATGCCATGAGTGTGATAATCGGTCGAGCGCTTCCAAATGTTCGTGACGGTCTTAAACCAGTACACCGCAGGATATTTTACGCAATGCACGAGCTTAAAAATGACTGGAATAAAGCATACAAAAAGTCGGCTCGTGTTGTGGGTGATGTTATCGGCAAGTATCATCCCCATGGGGATACAGCAGTTTACGATACTATCGTACGTATGGCCCAGGATTTTTCTCTGCGTTATCCCCTCGTGGATGGTCAGGGAAATTTTGGCTCAGTTGACGGCGATTCTGCTGCCGCTATGAGGTACACCGAGGTTAGGCTTGCTCGCCTGGCCCATGAAATGCTTGAAGATCTCGATAAGGAAACAGTCGAATTTACACAAAACTATGATGAATCTTTGTCAGAACCTTCAGTTCTACCGGCACGACTCCCAAATCTTTTAGTAAATGGTTCTTCCGGGATTGCTGTTGGAATGGCCACAAATATTCCGCCACATAATCTAACCGAGGTTACCAACGCCACAATTGCCCTTATCAATAACCCCGACATCTCGATAAATGAGCTCATGAAGCACTTGCCGGGACCTGATTTCCCGACATCAGGCATTATTTACGGTAGTAAGGGTATTGAATCAGCCTACAAAACAGGCAGGGGTATTATCCGGATTAGGGCCCGTTTAATAGTTGAGAAGGACCGCAGAACAGGACGCGAGAGTATTATTGTTACTGAAATTCCTTACCAGGTCAACAAAGCACGTTTAGTTGAAAAGATTGCCGGCCTAGTAAGAGACAAGCATATCGAAGGCGTTAAATATGTACGTGATGAATCAGATCGTGAAGGAATGCGCATTGCCGTTGCCCTAAAAAAGAATCAAGTGCCGGGAGTTGTTGTTAATCAGCTCTATGCGCATACCCAGATGGAATCGAGCTTTGGAATCATCCTCCTTGCCATCGTAGATCAGCAGCCGAGAGTCCTTACCTTGAAACAGCTCCTTGGCTACTTTGTCGAACACCGCAAAGAAATTATTGTCCGTCGTACGCAATTTGAATTGAACAAGGCTGAAGCTCGTGCCCATATCTTGGAAGGCCTTAAGACAGCCCTAGACAATATCGATGCCGTCATTTCCATAATCCGTTCATCAAAAAGCCCGGCAGAGGCCAAAGAGCGTCTTGTGTCTAGTTTTCAATTAACCGACACCCAATCTCAGGCTATCTTGGATATGCGCTTGCAACGTCTTACGGGGCTGGAACGGGACAAGATCGAACACGAATATAAAGAATTGATAAAGGCGATCGTACGATACGAGGAAATCCTGGCCAGCGAACGGCTGGTTCTTAATATCATCAAGGAAGAACTTGAAGTCCTGCAGAAACAATATGGAGATGAGCGCCGTACGGAGATCATAAAGGACACTGAGGAACTTACTATAGAAGACATGATTACAGAAGAGGATATGGTTGTAACAATTTCCCATGCCGGCTATATCAAGAGAAACCCCGTTACTTTATATAACAGCCAGCACCGTGGTGGCAAGGGGAAGACCGGTGTAAGCATGAAGGAAGAAGACTTTGTGGACCGGCTGTTTGTAGCTTCCACTCACGACACATTCCTCTTTTTTACCAACCTGGGACGTGTCTATTGGCGTAAGGTTCACGAACTGCCACAGGCTGGTCGCACGGCACGAGGCAAAGCGATAGTAAACCTGCTCGCCCTTGAAGAGCAAGAGCGCGTTGCCACCGTGCTTGCAGTCAGATCTTTTGCTCCAGGCCACACCGTTCTCATGGCCACCAAAGGGGGCATAATCAAAAAAACAGATATGATGGCTTACAGTCGGCCTAGGGCAGGTGGGATTATTGCCATAAACCTTACGCAAGGCGATGAACTGATTGCCGTTCGTATCACCGATGGGACCCAGAATGTTTTTTTGGGATCCAAGTACGGTAAGTCGATACGTTTCCACGAATCGGATGTACGTACGATGGGTCGGGTTAGTCGCGGGATCAAAGGAATAAATTTGACCGATGATGATTGTTTGGTTGGAATGGAAGTGCTTACCGACAGCGAGACTCTTATGACAATAACGGAAAATGGTTACGGTAAACGAACCTCCATTGACGAATATCCTTTGCAAAAGAGGGGTGGAAAGGGTGTAATTACTATAAAAACAACCGAACGAAATGGTATGGTTGTGGCTATCCTATTAGTTACTGATTATGACGACGTAATGCTCATAAGTGATCGTGGTAAGATCATCCGAATGCCCGTAAAAGACATATCTGTCATTGGACGAAACACCCAAGGAATTCGCTTGATTAGCATGAGAGTGGGGGAACGGGTGACCAGTGCAGCACAGCTGGCTGAAAAGGATGTATAGGGGATAATAGGTATGAAGATTGGCGTAGTTGGTGCGGGTGCCTGGGGCACTGCTCTGGCAAACCTTCTTGCCGAAAAAGGTTTCCATGTTGATCTTTGGGCTTATGAGACTGAAGTTTGCGTAGATATCATGGAAAGTCGGCAAAATAAGTTGTTTCTGCCGGACATCCGCCTTTCAGAGAATCTTAGACCATCGAATAATCTTGACGAGGTGGCTGCCGGCAAAGAGATACTACTCCTTGTAATGCCTTCACATGTTTTTAGGTCTGTCTCAGTCAATCTGGTCCATTATCCCTCGGAAAAGACAATCATTGTCAGTGCTTCAAAGGGGGTAGAAAACAAGACGCACCTGACTATGACGGGTGTTTTACAACAGCTCCTTCCCCCAAGACTCCATGATCAAATTGCTGCTATTTCCGGCCCGAGTTTTGCCAAGGAAGTAGCCAAAAGGATTCCAACCGCCATAACCGTAGCTGCTCGCAGGTCTAAGGTGGCAGAACAGATCCAGGCTACGTTTGCCACATCTTACTTTAGAGTCTACACCAGCCATGATGTAATCGGAGTAGAACTTGGCGGTGCCGTAAAGAATGTTATGGCTATTGCAGCTGGTATCTCGGATGGGCTTGGTCTGGGACTAAATACCAGAGCAGCGCTTATCGCCAGAGGAGTTGCTGAGATCCAGCGCCTCGGGAACAGGCTCGGCGCCAACCCAAAAACCTTCATGGGAATGGCCGGCATGGGAGACTTGGTCCTGACCTGCACAGGTACATTAAGTCGAAACTGGACTGTGGGGAACAAATTAGGACACGGCATGAAACTCGATTCCATCATATCCGAGACCCGTACAGTAGCCGAAGGGGTTAAGACGACGAAATCCGTCTACAATATGTCCCAAAAGCTTGGGGTTGAGATGCCCATTGCGGAACAAGTCTATCGCATATTGTATGAGAATCTCGACCCCAAAGAGGCACTTAACATCCTTATGAGCAGGGATCTTAGGCACGAATACGATGAAGAGTAACGCCACAAGTTGGCGAGTGCCCATCCACGAACTCCTAGACTCGAATAGAGTATTTGCAGAAACATGAAGCATACAAAACTACTGTGCTTTTTCAGTTTTCTCTTTTTTACCCTCTCTTGTGGAGGATCTCCTACGGAAGGAGAGGAACATGTGGCAATTTCTGATGACTTGAAAGAAGTCGGCAGCACAGAAGATCTAGAATCCAGCTCTCTTTTTCGTAAGACGAACAATTACGCACCGGGGCAGGTGATTGTAAAGTTTAAACCGGATACACAGCAGCAAGATATTGAAACAATTCAAACTAAGTTGCACCTCAAGATCCTTCGAACCATTTCCCGCCCAAATATATACCTTATGAAAATTGAAAATGGCACCCCCGTTGAGGAAATTGTAGAGCAATTGCAGGAGTTTGAGGCGGTCAAATATGTCGAACCCAACTATGTAAGGTCTGTCCAGTAAACTCTCCACACTCCAACTCCCCCATAAGCGCTAAGTTGTTTTGACTGACAATTAGCAGATTAGGGTTCGTCACGAAATAAGTGTCTCAAGATTGCGAAGGACTTTGGGTTGTATTCAAGGCATTCGGGCGGGAGTATGCCTAAGGTATGTGACTAACCGATCAACGCAGAAGGCGACCCAAAAGACCAGCAAAATGTGATGTGACAGTTATTGAGTGGCGAGCCCTTAATCTCATGCCAAGAGGATTTGGCTCTTAGAATGAATAAGTTTATGTTCATGAGCGCATTTGACGATAACTAATGTAGGAAGCCATTGACGACTTCGCAAAAAGTCCATCTGCGGCGTTGTGCTTCATCTTTCGTCATTGCGACGTATGATAAGTACGCCTCATTCCTCAATAGTTGCGCCTGACGGCTTGAGAACAGTAGCGCGCCTTGCATCCGGAGTTTTTTACTGTGTCGTCTGTTTGTGGACTTTTTACGAGTCCATCACCATTGTGTAGCTCAATTCTCTAAATGTATGACATACCAGATACCTGGGAAAGGAGTTTATTTGTTATGTCGTTAAAATCTATTCAACAGGAAGAAGAGGACCGCATTCAGTATGAGTTACTACTGGCCGGTTCAGGAGGTAAGAGATACAAGCCGTCTTTTGTGGACAAAGACCGTAAAGAGAAACAGGAACTCGGGCCTATAAGAGTGAACTCAAGTGACGATTATATCCTGACACTCGAGAAGGTCGGGCGCTGACGAGAGCCAAATTTTGTTCACAAATCTGTAAGGCAGTACCAGAAACGCTAGCCACTATGCCTCCATGTTGGATACCCCCCCATTGACAAAACCGATTTTGTTTTCCAAGAGGGATCTTGTGTGTTATCAGTAAGCTCGGTATGAAGTAAGTTCTCAAAAAGTTCGGGTTATACGATTAATATAGACCGTGGTTATTGAGAAGATACGGCATGAACACGAGGAAGAGTAACGCCCATAAGGGCGAGGGCCATCGGGGACGGTTGAGAGAGAAGTTCCTTTCTTCCGGTCTAGATGGATTCCACGATTATGAAATTATAGAGTTGCTCTTGACCTTTGTCACACCGAGGAAGGATTGTAAGGACCAGGCAAAGGCGGCACTCAAACGTTTTAAGACCCTTCAAGGAGTAATTGAAGCACCTAGCGAGGAACTCCAAGAAATAGAGGGTATTGGGCCCAAAAACGTTTTCGGTATCAAATTCGTTTATGACGTTTCCAATCGTTATCTGAAGAAAAAACTGCTCAAAAAAGACCCGATCAACTCATCAAAAGAACTCTTCGACTATCTTTATCATAGTCTGAGAGACAAAAACCGCGAGATCTTTAAGGTTGTTTTCCTTGACGCCCAAAACAAGATCATTACTATAGAAACCCTCTTTGAGGGCACACTCACAGCCAGCAGCGTCTATCCGAGAGAGGTTGTTCAACAGGCCCTCAGGCAAAATGCCGCCGCCCTTTTTCTGGTACACAACCACCCTTCCGGTGAGCCGAGACCGTCAAAAGAAGATACCCACCTAACCCGCCAACTGATCCATGCCTGCCGGGTCATGGGAATCACAATCCACGAACACCTAATCATTGGAGACGATACGTATTTCAGTTTTGCGGATCATGGTTATATTGCAGAAATGAATCGTGAGTATGAAGCAAAAGATAAATAGGGACTCTTCGTTGTTTATTGCACAGAGCCTGACTTCTGAAAGGCCTTATTCACAATCGCCTGCGCTTCTTCTTGGATCTGTTTCAGGTGATCCTTTCCTTTAAAGCTTTCCGTGTAAATCTTATAGATATCTTCTGTTCCTGATGGACGGGCGGCAAACCATCCATTTTCAGTGACAACCTTAAGGCCACCGATGGGTGCGCCATTTCCAGGCGCATTGGTAAGTTTAGAAATAATTTTCTCTCCGGCCAACTCCCTTGCCTCTATCATATCTGGCGATAATACTTTAAGGATAGCCTTTTGCTCGGGACTTGCGGGGCTGTCGATACGTTCGTAAACAGGACTTCCGAATCTATCCTCAAGTGCTTCGTAAAGCTCATCAGGGGAGCGATTCATTCTGGCCGTGATTTCGGCTGCCAAAAGATTCATAATGATCCCGTCTTTATCCGTGGTCCAAACTGTTCCGTCTTTGCGTAAGAAAGATGCCCCCGCGCTTTCCTCGCCCCCAAAACCGTATGAGCCATCGATCAGACCGTCTACAAACCACTTAAAGCCTACGGGTACTTCGGAGAGTTTTCGTTTTAACTGGTTAGCAACGCGATCTATCATAGAACTTGAGACCAGGGTCTTTCCAACAGCAGCATCCGGTTTCCAGCCTGGCCGGTTTTGAAAAAGATATGAGACCGCTACGGCAAGGTAATGATTGGGGTTAAGCAGACCCGCTCCCCTTGTGACAATACCGTGACGGTCGGCATCGGGGTCGTTTCCAAAGGCTATGTCAAAATTGTCTTTGAGTCCGATGAGGCTTGTCATAGCATAGACAGATGAGCAGTCCATGCGGATCTTTCCGTCTTTATCAACAGTCATGAAGCGAAATGTTGGATCAATGACGTCGTTAACCACTTCAATGTTGATTTTAAACCGTTCTGAAATAGGGTTCCAAAACTCGATTGCCGCCCCACCCAGAGGATCTACACCTATCTTAAGCCCCGTTTTGGAAATGGCCTCCATATTTATGATATTTACCAGGTCTTCAGTATACGGGCCGATATAGTCATACTGATGCGTACTATCAGCCGAAAGCGCCCTTTCAAAGGGAATC
>RCNB010000682.1_pt1 | contig 22244 bp, 18 predicted proteins | sample 2041321 | NCBI WGS metagenome assembly RCNB01 (sample SAMN09708232, study PRJNA481090) | Marine sediment metagenome, whole genome shotgun sequencing project. | reverse complement strand
CGATTCTACGGTTTTAGGGAATTTTGAGAATGTCAAGGTGAATATTGATGACGTAAAATACTTTTTTTATAGAGAAGATAGCAAGTTTTTTGTTCGTATTAAGGAAATCGATGATTCCGTAAAGGTATATGAAATCACTTATACTTTTGGAGTAACTCCTTTACAACAATATCTGATTGATTTTGATAAAGGAAAAAAACAAGTTTTGAGGGTTACTTGGGACGTATTAAAGAACGAATGGTATCATCAATACAAAGATGATCTTATTGAGCCCAATGATTGGTTGCATTGGACAAGAGGTGCCCAGAATTGGAATACCATGTGTGCCGAATGTCACTCAACCAATTTACAAAAGAATTATGATATTGACGCAGATGCTTTTCATACCACCTATAGTGAAATAAACGTAGCTTGCGAAAGCTGTCATGGCCCTGCCAAGTCCCATATTAGCTGGGCTAAGAAAAACCCATTAGATAAAAACACCCGTATTTTAAAAGGACTCAATCAGGACGAACAACTCAATCAATGTGCCGGTTGTCATGCGCGTCGCTCTAAGCTAACGGCTAACTCGGAGCCTGGAAAGAACTTTGAAAATCAATTTATTTTACAAACACTCTCCACAGAATATTATCATGGAGATGGCCAAATAAATGAAGAAGATTATGTCTATGGTTCTTTTAGGCAAAGTAAAATGTTTGCTGAAGGCGTAAAATGCAGCGATTGCCATGACCCACATTCTTTAAAACTTAGGTTTGATGGTAACAAATTATGCACGCAATGTCACACTCCAACAGTTTATGATACAGAAACGCATCATTTCCATGCTGAAAATACTGAAGCAAGTTTATGCATTAACTGTCACATGACAGGAAAGAATTATATGGGAAATGACTTTCGTCGCGACCATAGTTTTAGAATTCCTCGCCCTGATCAATCTATGGCATATGGTACACCAAATGCATGTATTGGATGCCATGCCGATAAGAATGATGAATGGGCTACGAATCATATTAAAAAGTGGTATGGCAATACACGTCAAGAGCACTTTAGTGACGCCTTATTACTAAGCAGTAAAACAGAAATAAGTGTATCCGAAAGACAACTGTTAGATGAATTTATCAATAGTCTTGATTTTTCAAATATTGCGAGAGCCACCGTTATTGAAAATTTAAACTTTACAAATGATGCACAATTTAATACGCTACTAAAAGCCCTTATTGATTCTTCTGCATTGGTCAGATATAACGCATTATTGAAATTTAGAGCGCTCTCTCCTGAAATTAGAAAATCAATGGCATTAAAGCACATGAACGACTCCATAAAAATGGTTAGAATTGGTGCTGCTCAATTGGTCTTGGGTATTGATGAGAGCAATTTTAGTGTACTAGAGAAAACAGGATTAAACCAATCGTTAGAAGACTATGAAGCGATGTTATTTGCAAATGCAGACTTCTCTTTGGGAAGATTGCAATTAGGTGATTATTATTTACAGAAAAACAACATTAATACTGCCATTAAGCATTATAATATGGCATTACAAAAAGACAGTTTGCTTATTCCGGTATATTCTAACTTAGCAACAGCGTATTCTATAGTTAAAGAATATTCTAATGCGCATCAAGTTTTGGATGAATGGTTGTTACTTGAGCCAAAATTAGGGCGTCCTCATTTTTTAAAGGCTTTACTGAATTTTGAAACAGGAGATGACCTTCTCGCAGTTTCGGAATTACAGTTCGCTATTCGTTTAGATCCCAACGATACTAGATCTATGTATAATTTGGCCACCTATTATTATCAAGAGAATAGGAACTTACCATTTGCTGAACGTTATGCTAAAAAAGCATTAAGAATTGAGCCCAATAATCAAAATTACACCTATTTGTTGGCCTTAATATATCAAAACCTCGGACAGGTAGAAAAATCGCAGGGCTTAATGAAAGAGTTACAACCTAACCAATAGCGTAGTAGAAAGATGCTAAAAAATTTATGGAGAACTTTAAAATTAATAATGGAATGGGAGCGTATTGAAAACGATGAAACAATCATTCATATTCACGGCGACAATGACCACACGCTGCCTCCCAAAACTTTTAACAATGACTATTTAGTAGGCATTTAGGAGTTATTCTTTGCTTTATTGTGCAGCCTTATGCCCTTATGCCACCACAAAAAATTTGTGAATAACCATGCTAATTACTATGAAACTGTACTTTAGGTGAAGACCAAATTAACAATAAGTGGAACCAGGCTCTTAGTTCTCACGGATTAACTTCTTCATATTACGATGAAACTCATTTGTGACACGCTTATGAAAAAATGGGTATAGTAGCTTATCGCCAAATTTAGAACCCGTTTTAAAGTAACTGCTATGTATAATTTGAGTGTTGCCATTTGGCATATCAATAAACTGCAAACGTTGTTTACCTTGCGATTTGTTACCTTCGATATAACTGAACTCTATCAAGTGTTTATCCTGATCTACCATAGTGACTTCAAAGGCCACTGCTAGGTTGTAAAAACCCATAAGTTTGAGGTTGAGAAAAATAACCTGGCCGGTATCAATTTGTGAGATGTCTTGCCCTGCATATACCAGTTTTTTCTCTTTTTTAGCAAACATAAAACCAAACTTCACTTTCTTACCATTCCATGAAATAGCTGGGCTCGTAGAACGGTATTTATTCCAAACATCTTCTATACTAGCTTTTATACGATAGGTTTTTGATTGTTTATTATAGCTATCTATATCCGAATTACTACCCCACGACGGTTTTATATCTAGAAAGGAAGATACCTTAAGATCGCTTTGGTGATTAATGTATTCTTGTACCTTAACGTAAGGTATCCGGCTGTAATTAACCTCCTCAATTTCCCATTGACTAAATGCAGATAGAAAAACAAAAGAAAAGGCAATAGAAATAACTACTCTTTTTAGTACCATATATTGCCGAAAAGGTGGGTTTGCGTGAGGCGCCATAAAAATAGGAAGGCAATTGTAATTATGAAACAAAACAATCATTATTTTAACTGCCTTATGCAAAAAAATAGAGGAGACTGGTTTTTATTAGCTTTCTGTAGTATACCAAAGAATTATTTCATCCTATTATTAATGAGGTTTTGTCATTGCCTACATAATAAGGCATATAATGTGTAATTATTCATTAGTATTTTGTCTTTTAAAAAGACTGGTTAATTTTTAAGTGAAAAGCAATTTTTAGTTGTTATAAAGCCAAGTTTTACATGTAGCCGGCCTTAAATAGATAGCAATAAGCGACTGTAAATCAACATTTTAAAGCGAACTTGGATTATGCCAAGACAAAAGGAGCAATATACTTCGGATTTAATGTTGGAAAGAAGGACTACGTAACAGCTCATCAAGAAGAAAATTGGGGTGTTCAACCAAGCAAAATCCTGTATTATCTTGGAATTAACAAGCAGAATTCTACATCAGATTCGTTTTCTAAACATTTAATTAATCCAAGTGATTTATCTTTTAATTCTGTAAAGGCAACTTTCGCAGCTATTGAAGAAAGCATTAAAAATAAAAGAGTTTTTGATAAAAAGATAGGAATTGCGAAACGGGGCAATGAAGACGTATTTATCGCTATAGATGGAAATTTTTATATTGTTAATGCTACTGGCTTGATACAACTTAATTCTAAAAATGATGTAGTATCTATTGATGGTAAAAGAAGTGTTTTGGCCTCTACCCTTAATTCAGTAGTTAAAAGAAAGCAAATAAAAGGAATGACTCCGCTTTCAGGAAATATTCCTTTTGAAATCTACACAGAGTAAAAGAGTTTAATCTAAAAAGTTGGTTTGAATAGTTCCATAATACGTTCGTTTTACGGAACTATTGATTTGTACAAGTTGTATTACTTGTTATTACTCATTCAATGCTTCCACTGGATTCGTATTTGCAGCTCGTAAGGCCTGAGAACCCACGGTTAACATTGCGACCAATAGCGCGATAAATCCCGTCCCTAAGAAATACCAAATATTCAATGGAACGCTATAGGCGAAATCGGATAGCCAGTCCGTAGTCAACAGATATGCAATAGGCATGGCAATACAAATAGCCACTAGGACCAACTTGGCAAAATCGGCGGATAACATCAACACAATCTGCGAAATATTTTGCCCTAATATTTTACGAATACTTATTTCCTTTCGTTTTTGAAAAGCGGTAAAGAGTGCCAGGCCAAAGAGTCCTAAACAAGATATAAGAATAGCTAGGCCTCCAAAGTATTTGGAAAGCAGCATCACGATGCGTTCGGAACTATAAAGTGCTTGATAGTTCTCATCTATAAATCGAAACTCAAAAGGGATGTTTTGATTGAACTTCACATACACTCTCTCTATTTTGGCAATGGTTTCCCGTTCGCTTCCCGAATTTAGTCTGACCATAAACGTATCGCCTTTATCTATTTCAAAAAAGAAGGGCTTGATCGGTTCATAAAGTGATTCAAAATGGAAATCCTTAACAACTCCAATGATGGTTTTATCTCCTTCGAAGTTTACTCTTTTTCCGATAGGGTCCTTCCCGTATCCCATAATTTTGATTGCCGTTTCGTTAAAAATTATACCTTCTTTCTCGGCACCAAAATCTTTTGAAAAGCCTCTTCCCTTTAAAACCTCAACAGCTAATAACTCTGAAATATTATATCCTCCGGAGATATTAAAAAAACGTGTCTTTAGCTCATCCTCATTTTGACCAGCCCATTGATATCCACTACTCGACCCTATCCTACCGGGAAGATCGCCCCACATATGCGATGCCGAGGCTACGCCGTTAATTTTTTCCAATTCGCCAAGAAATGCTTCGTATTTAGTATCTAAATTACCTTCCATTGGAAATGATATCAGCTGTTCTTTATCGTATCCCAATTTGGTATCTTGTATATGCCCAACCTGCCCAGAGACTACTAATACCCCGATTAACAGCACAATGGAAATCACAAACTGGAAAACGACAAGGCCCTTTCGCATAAAAAATTCGCTTTTGCCCGAATCTATTCTCCCATTTAATGTGTGTACAGGCTTTAATCTAGATAGATAGATAGCAGGATAGCTCCCCGAAACAACTCCAGTCAGTAAAGTAATAGCAATGATGCCAAGGATAGCCTTTAGATCAAAACTAAAATCCAGTTGTGTCCCCGCAACTTCATTGAAAATGGGAATTAACAACAATACAACCGGAATAGTGATTGCTAATGACAAGAGGGACATTAATATGGCCTCTCCCAAGAATTGCACCCATAACGCTCTTCTGCTAATACCGGCTGCCTTTTTTATGCCAATTTCCTTAATTCTTTTTGATGCATTTGCTGTTGAAAGGTTTGTGAAATTGATACAGGCCAAAGCCAAAATAAGTAATCCTATAATAGAAAATAACCGTATATATTTGATTCTTCCATCCATTGGCCTACCGTTTTCATATGTGCCATAAAGGTACTTTTCGGAATATTTTTGTGCGTAAAGGGTGCTGCTCTCACCTTGTCCCTTGGATTCCAAAAACTTTTCTATTTTAGAATTAAGTGCCTCGATGGATACGCCAGGGAGTAAAACCAAATGTGCCTCTACACCACCGTTGTTCCATTTTTTAAGGTTAGGTCTCCCTTCTAAAAACTTTTCAAAATTAAACAGAATATCATATTCGTCTGATGTGTTTGCTGGAAGCTTAAAAATCCCGGTAATGGTATAAACACCGTCGAAATATTCGTTCTTAAAAGTGACTGTTTTTCCTAAAGCGTTTGCTGTTTCCTTAAAGAGGCCCAAGGCCATGGTTTCCGAAATCACGATAGATTGCTTATCGGTCAGGGCATTACTTTTGTTACCTGCGATAAAGTCACATCCAAATACATTAAAAAAACCATCCCCTATAAATTGTGGTTTCGCCTTAATATTCTGTTCCTCAGAAGAGAGTACTCCAAAATAAAAAGAGCGAGGGGCTACAACGGGTATTGCATAATCCACTTCGGAAATTTCCTCCCCTAAGGCCATGGTCATAGGCCCAGGTGTGTGTTCATTTGTTTCAACGGTAGTTGCGGTATGATAATTCACTACTACCTGCACGTGCCGTTTACTATCCTTTTCTGTAAACTTGTCAATCTCCAATTCGTTGGTCGCCCAAAGAAAAATGAGCAATGCAGAGACCAATCCTCCTGTTAGGCCAATGATGTTAATCGAAAAGATACTTTTGTTCTTTTTTATATTCCTAAAGAAAAGTTTGAGGTTCAGTTTTAGCATTATTTCTTGTATTTAGAATATATTTCTGGATGTAGGATAGTCTTTCCTTTGAAGGGTCTATATCCTTATATAGTCAAAATATTAGAAAAGGTTACACTTTACATGAATATTGAAGTAGTATCAAAATACGTTGTACCCCCTTTCCTAGTTTTACAAAAAATTGGTTTTACATATGCCTCCGATAGTCCTGTAAAACGAAGCTTTCTTGGTACACTTCTCTTTTCTTAATTCAGTTCCTTTAATTGGTCGATTTATGAGCTTCAAAATTGTTCTTTATACTGAAATAATCATTGAGTCCGCATTCCATTAGATGCGTACAAAAAAGTGTTTAGTAGCCAATTTAAAATATGAAATTGAAATGATATTCTTTTATCCTAGCAAATATTTTCGAAGAATCTTAAGAGAGCGCGTAGTTCATAATATTTTATCTTTGAGTTAAGTAAAACATGGATTTAAACTATAATTTTTCAAACATTACCATACTTTTTGGAGCGATACAAGGGTTTGTATTATGCATATCCATTTACAATAGAAAGGAAATAAATAAAGCATCTGTTTCTATGTTTGTTTTGTTTTTATTCAGTTTAGCTTTTCTAAATATGATGTATGCTTTTCTGGATTTAAACCTGTTTCAATATTATAGACCATTGCACGTATTCCCTTTTCCATATAAATGGTTAATAGGCCCAGCATTCTACTTTTACATTAAAAATCAGTTCGTTGATAAAAATGAGAAACCATTTCATAAAAAAGAGTGGTTCCTATTTGTTCCTGCTTTAATATATGGATGTGTAAGGCTATATTGGTTTGGTATTTCTGTTAGTGAGAATAGTTATAGAATAACGCAAGTTATAGTTGATTCAAATTATTTTAGGATTCAAGAAGTCGGTTACTTGTTATATACTATAATTCTAGGAATGTTTGCTTTTGCGTTTTTGACTAACAAAAAAGAGGCGCTTAACTATCCGCCAAAAACAATTAAAACTATTGGTTGGCTTAAGGGTTTTATTATTCTATTTACCGTTATACATATTATAGGTATTTTACTTTTCTCAATAGATTTAATAATACATAATGGTCAAGAAACATTTCAATTCTTATATCCTAACTTAATTATTAACGTTGCATTTATTTATTGGATTGGCATTATAGGTTTTACAAAACCAAAACACTTGTTCAATGCTTTTAAAAACGAAAACACATCTAAGAAAGAAATTGTAAAAAGAGAAATAACTGAGAAATTAGCTATAGTAATCCATAAGAACGAAGTTTATAAAAACACAAATCTAACATTAGAGCAATTAGCTTTGACTATAGAAATTTCACCAAGAGAACTCTCAAAGTATATTAATGAGATACATCAAATGAATTTTTCAGAGTACCTAAATTTTCATCGTATCGAAAAAGTAAAGGAACTATTAACCTCTCCTGATTCTAAAAAATATAAATTTTTAACATTAGCTGAAGATGCTGGTTTCAGCTCAAAATCTTCTTTCAATGCTATCTTTAAAAAAATGGTTGGCGTAACCCCTTCTATTTACCAAAAACAACATCTCAATAAAAAATAAAACGTCCAACATACTGCATATTGGACATTAAGCATATCCTAAACTATGTTTTAACACAAATAGATTTACATATTTGTTGGAACAAAACATAGTTACAATGAAAACATCGAACACCCTATTTTTACTTTTTATGTTTCTTTCCCTTAATTGTAACTCTCAAGCCGAGACAGAAATTGATTGGCTTAAAAGCAATAGTCAATCACTACATAGTATTGACCCAAAAGATGAAAATTTTGAAGATCTTGAGTTTTTAATTCCCATACTTGAGGGTAAGAATATTATTATGCTTGGTGAAGAGGCGCATTCCTTTGCACATACATTTGCTGCAAAGACTAGATTTGTAAAATTTCTACATCAAAGGCTCGGTTTTAACGTTCTGGCTTTCGAAATAAATGGCTTTCCACTATTTGAAGCACGTCAGGAAATTAAAAAGGTATCTGATAAATTATCTCCAATTCAAACGAGACTATATCCTTTTTGGTCTCAAGCCACTTCTACTCAAGAGCTATTCACGTATATAGAAAACAATACATCTATACAAGTAACAGGGTTTGACATACAGGCCTTCGCCTGGAGCCCAATACAAGCTATGGATAATATGCTAAGAAAAAGTAATTCTGAGATTTTAAGTTATAAATACTATGATCGTTTTCTTTCCCTATTTAAAACCTATTATAGCCAGCCTATCAATACACTTAAAATCTCGGAATATGCATTACTAAATATGTTTATAGATGACATCCTTTATGAGAGTAAATTGAAAAATTCATTGAAACAAGATGATAAAATAATATTAAAAGCACTAGAAAATTTTAAGCATCATCTTCGAAATCGCATTGTTAATGAAGCAACTACATATCATATGATGGGTGATTTAAAACCAAAAGATAGCCTATTTGGATTTTTAGGTGACACCAGATCTATGGGTACAATAAATAGGAGAGATGAACAAATGGCCAATAATATAAAGTGGCTTAAGGAAGAGTTATATCCCAAAGAAAAAATTATAATTTGGGCAGCATCTGCTCATACAATGTATGATAGACATGAAATGAAAAAAGACCTTCCAAAAGATTTTCCGTTTTATTCCCGCTTTCTTTATGGATATAACTATCTAAATATGGGTACACACTTAAAAAGAATATATAATGATAAGATTTATTCAATAGGGTTTTCTCCTGTTTCTGGAACCATAGATCATTCTACCAGCAGAAACTATAATTCACTGCAAGATGTCTTGCGAGAACCAAATAGCATAGAGGAAAAATTAATGACAATAGAAGGAAAATATTTATATATGAATTTCACCAATAATAGTACTGCAATACCCAAGGCACTCTTCAATGTAGACACCAAAAGTAATATTCTTGGAATTATGGGGCTAAATGGCGATATCAGCAAATTTTTTGACGGCATCTTATTTATGAAAGACGTGAAACCCATTACATATGTTGACTAAAACATAAGCCAAAAACAACTATTATTCTAAACGTTAAAGGCAATCCAAAAACACCAGTAACAATTATCGAATCTATAGTTTTCTGAACTAGTAATTCCGCTATTATTTTAACCAAATCAAATGAATTATAGAACTAAAACTGGTTGCAAAACTAATTGCTAGTTTACGCTTAACCATGAAAATTAGCTGTTTAGTATGTATCTGGCTTTAGGCCATACGGTTAATATTAAATAGTCCCATAAAACGAACGTTTTATGGGACTATTTCTTGGAAAGTAATGGATTAGTTTCCTACTATTCCTATAAATTATTCAGGGCTATCCTCAAGCTTAATTTTCAATCCACCCCATAACGGCATTAGCAACAAATCGTGGTTCTGGAGGCAACGAATAGATGTCTTTTTCGTAATTTTTGTTGTACGGTGAAATGTTCATAATCTTACCATCAACAACAAGCGTACTACTGCCACCCGGGTCAAAGCCCATTGCTTTGTGCATTCCGTACTTTAACATAATATCGGCCATATCAAAATGGGTTGCTCCTACGGATTCTCTAATTCTGCCATTTACCATGAGCACCATGAGTTTTCCTTTTTTAGTAATACCCACTGCTATCTTAGGTCCCCGCATGTCTGTAAAATCTAGTCGTGCGGCCTGGGTTTTAATAGAGTTATCCGTCTTCCAGCCTTCTTCTTCCATATTAACAGCTAGTTTGTCATTGTCAAGTAACATGGGCCCGGCTTCAATAGCATAGAAAATATCATTCCATCTATAAGGATCTTTTTTCGGCTCCAAAAGAACTATTTTCAAATCTTTTCCTTCCCTGAATAGTGTATCTGAAAATAATTTTGGTGGAATAGATAAGGTAATACCAACTGGGATAATAGCTACATTCTCTTTCTTAGTTGTGGGGATTATTTGCTTAACAGTATTTCCGGCTATTCTAATAATAAAATTACCATCTCCCTTTATTCCTTCATGGGCGTATGACAAATCATAATAACAGGCTTCAGAAGAACTATGTTTATTATAGTTACCAGGGGTAAAGACCATTTCCTCCTTAGCTCCCTTTATATTGAAGCCCGAGCTGGAATTAACTTTTCGTATATCTATGGTGCCATCTTTATAAATAATAAATGCAGGTTTATTGAACAAGGGGGGACAAAATACTTTATAATCCATAATTAGCAGACCTAAAGGCGAACCAATATAGGTTTCTGGCAAACCTAATTTTCCTACCAATTCAGGATTTAGAATATAACCTCCATTCCAGGCCAATTCTATTTTATTCTTATTCTGACTTTTCTTTTTGTATTCTTCGATAAGTCCGGGAACATTCTTTGGTACTTTATTGGCTAGGTGAGCCGCAAATTTCCAAGCATGTTTTTTTGTGTCAATTTCTGCTACAACACCACTCCAGGGTAGCCCATCTTCGTAAACACCTCCGGCAAAAGAAGATTTTACGTTTTCAACAGCTTTGTTTCCGGTTAGTTCTTTCTCCAATTTTAAAAGAAGCGCATGAATCGGGGTTCCGTTTTCTATAGCATCCTTAGAAATTATATTTAGTAATTTTTTCTCTCCAATTTTCTTTTTTAGGTCACGATACCGTTCACTTTTTAAGGCATTGTCAAAGTCCTTGGAGGTCTGAATTGGAGTAGGGTAAGCCAAGGTCGTTCGCACACCTGCCGGAACGAATTGTATAAAACCACTGTCCTTTGGAATACCCATAATTTTAGCGGTCATTTTATCTCTTGCCTTTCCGATGTGGAAATGATCAATCTCAATAATATCGGTCATCATTGCGGCAGCTTCGCTACTAGTAATCAAAAAACCGTCAGATTCTTTAATCTTCCTGAGTATTTTAATGGCTTTGGAACCCATTTGCGGAAAATGTACTCCTTCGCTCCATTGTTCTGTTTCTATTATTTCAATCGCTCCAGTCTTATAAAGAATACTTAGTTCCGGTTCATTTTCCTGCTCAAAATACTCTATGATATTGGCGCTAGAGAACCATTTTGTTATTCTTGGTTCAGGAATGAAGATGTATACTTTCTGTAGTTGCTGTCCTCTGGTCTTCAGAATATCAGATGTAAGTTCTTCTTCTATCGTAAGTTTCAATTGCGCTCTTATGGGTTGCAATACAAAATATTCCAATTCATGCTTAATATACCTTCCGGGGAAATATCCTTTTGGGACACTAATTTTTAGCTTTTCGGTAAGCATTTTTCGATCATCTATTCCCAAAAATTTACTGTTGGTCAATTGAAATAAAGCCAGTTCCCAATCTGAAAAAAATTGGGGCGCTAAAGTTTGATCCGTTCGCTTAATGGGGTTAAAAACATCGTTGTAAATCATATTTACCAAACCAGTTAGTTCTTGATAGGTAAATTGCTGATAGGTATACAACTTTTTGTTTCGATGCCTGTAGGCTAAGGAATGGTCGTGTCGTAAAGGACTTTCACCTTCTACGCACTTAAAAATATCTTCAATTGCGTTGTAATAGTCATGAACCTTGGACAAATCGGTATTGTGCAGATCAGGGAGGTCATTTTCCATCATTCGAGCATATTTCATTACCCTTCCTTTAATCAATTGTTCTTCAACTCTAAAGAAGCTTGGGTCAATTAAAGATTTTAAGTAAATCATAAAGGATAAACGGCCATAACCAGGTAGAAAATGTCTGGTGTTTTTATTTAGTATCTCTTTTAAGTCTTCATTTTCAAAATTGACAATTTCATTATATTTTTTTAGAAGCTTAACGACCCGGCTATTGTCTTCATCAGAAATAGCTTGCAATTGCGAATGTAGCCTTCTAAGAAGGGATTCCATATTCCTTTGTAGGGCCTCGAGGCTGTAACGTTTTTTGATGACATTTCTATTATGCACTAAATCCTCCATACTGTTTTGAGGATAAAAAACATGATCGCTTATTTCCATAATCAGTTTTTTGGGAATCGTATACCCTTTAAATTCTAGCACCTTCAATCGCTGTGATTCGTCCAGATGATAGCCAATTACCTGTTCATAAACCGCTCTGGGTTCATATTGCTTGCAAAATATTGGGGTTCCGCATGCTGCAGCCTCTATAATCGGAAGCCCTCTTCCTTCGGTCTGGCTTGGCAAAAGTATAAGGGAGGCAACTTCGTACAGTTGTTCAATATCAAGGGGCTTCTTGTAGTTTTTTTTGAACTCGTGCTTATCAAATTCACTAAAAAAAAATCCTAAAAGAACTCTAGATCTTATTTCAACGGCAATTTCCTCAAGAAAATCCCTAAAATCTTGTAACAGATGTTCGTAATAGTTTCTCTGACCATGAGGAATTGGACCAGAAACCAATAGGGAAAGGGTTAGTTGCGGATTGTCCTGAAATTTCTTTGTAAAGTCCGCGTTGGCAAATAACTGTTTGACTAATAGGAAATTAAGCTCGATCGACTTTCTGCTTATTATTCTTGTAGGCTGCAAAAAGACAATGTTATTATTTGCAAAATCAAAATTCTTTAATTTCTTGTATCCTACTAATATAGGCTTTAGCGAACGTTTGCTTTTGATGTGATTTGCAACCTTATGAACCGTTATGGTGTCTTTGTGATTGGCAAAAATAGACGCCATTTGCATCAATGCTTTTATGATGTCTCTTCTGCTAATTTGGTCCGGTTTAAGGTCCACTGCTGTTCCTATCATTGCCGAATTTGCAGGATTGTGGCCCTTTATATTGACGAGATGGGTGTGTTGTAACCTATTAATGTTCACACTTAACCATGATCGACTTTCCCAGGGATAGATCATATCGATTACTGAAAAGAATTCACCAACATGTGCATTATGAAAGAAGAAGTCCCTAGGCCCTTTTTTTAAGCCTTTCTTTTTTATTACAACATCTCTGTTGCCTCCTTCCCAATAAAAATCATGATTATTATTCATCACAGGGATGCCCAAATACTCAGAAATAAGTACCGTTGCCAATGCTAATGAAACGTTACCAGGATTAGAGCAAACATTAATTGGGTAGAGTAAAGAAATAGTATTCTCTTCAATGTACCTGCCCAATTTTTCCATCAAGACCAATACCTCATCCCAGAATTTCAAAATAAGATTATTATACTCGGTACTGCCCCTTTCCATTTTAATTTTGAAGAAATCATCATATAATGGCCAATTATCAAAACCGTCCATCTCTTTGATTACTTTCCTAAAAGCATCTTCATGAATCAACTCATCGGCTTCAGGTTTAATTTCTCCTGCGATATAATGAATAGGAATACCGGGGTAGATTTTCTTGAAGGTTTTGGCATACTTTTCAGTTTCAACCGTAATTCCGTCAATGGCAAAATAAAACGAAATGAACGCAATTCCCCCAGTTTCTATCTGGTCGCCAAAGGTGGCAAAGTCATCCGTAAAAGCTGCTGTTGAGTTCCGTTCTTTGACTTGGTCAATAAACAATCCGAGGTCGAACCAAGTTTTGATTTCTTGTTTTCTTAATTCCCCTACTATATCATCGATTTTGGCCATTGGTGTTGATTAGGCCTGGATCAAAGGATTCAAAAACGAAACAAGTCGATTAATTTCTCTTCGAGCACATCAAATGAAAAATACTTTTTGCCCAGGGTATGGTTATATTCTCCAATATCTCTACAAAATTCTTTATTATATATGATATCCGTCATGTGTTTGACTTTGTCGTTGGATAAGTGATTGTCTTCCAACATAACCGTTTTAAAACCTTTACTGCCAATATCCTGCATATAAACAGGCTTATAGTTATTTACAAAAATTGGTTTTTTTGCCAGTACGGCTTCTACAAAGGCGTTTCCAAAACCTTCATAAGTACTAAAATAGGTACAGGACCTACCGTGTGCATAAACATCAGAAAGGTCTTTATGGTCACGTACCATATGTGATGCGAAGATTACCTGATTGGAAAGGTTTAGGTCGTGAATTTGATCTACGATTTCATTATAATACTCCCTATTCTGATCGTCATTATCATTTCCTGTAATGATAAGCTTTACCTTTTTATCATTTAATTTTTCAATTAATGAAATGGCTGTTTCTATCCCTTTTCTCCGCACAATACGCGTTACTTGTAACAAAGCAATCTCATCTGCTTCTACCCCAAGATTTTTGAGAAAGTAGCGGTTATCGTTATTCGGAATTCCATAATCGCGATTAAAGTCCATTACATTAGGAACCATTGTGGCCTCCAGATTAAATCTGTTTGTAAAGGTTTCTACGCCAAAGGTGTTGATTACGGCATGTCTTACATTTGGTAGTAGCAAAGGGAAGGTGTCATTTACAAGGGTATTGACCTCGTCATGCTCAGAAATATAACGGGTGCCTCTTTCCCAATGAAAATCATGGTCATGGGTAACAATAGGCAAGCCTGTATTTTGTACTAGTTTCTTAATGGCGACCCCCATAGCTAGATGACTGGGAAGTGCTGAAGCATTTTCAGAAAGGAGGACTTCAATCTTATGGACTCGCACCCAATTATGTAGTTTTTCAGATATCATATTTGAGACATCTTCAACATGATCAATGATTGGGCCAGGGTCTTTATCTGGTTCATAAAAAGCCTTCCGTTGTTCCCATTTTACTGCGGGACAGAAAAATGAAAGTAGGGGGAAATGATCATGGTAGCGCTGGTCCATTTTCCAGAATTCAAATTCACCAGAGATAATAAAAACTTCGTGTCCAAGCCGTTTTAATACGTCTATCCACTTCTCTGTTTCAAGAGCGACTCCATCTACACCTCCAATTCTTCCAATTATAATACCTATTCGCATACCTGATTTATCTAGAGTTCTAACGTGACTAAATATACAGTATTACAGGATTTAAAAATATTTTTTGGCGGATCAGTTATAAGATAATTCCCAAAGATTTCCATGGACACCTTTTTTACTATCATGCGCAATGAGACTTTGCTTGAGCAAAAGAACCTAATCCGCACATCACTTAATTAAAATTTTCTTCTAACATAGTGCTATTGAAATTATGACAAGATCTACACTATTTGCAAAAACTACGCTTAGCATTCTATCCGTTATGCTAATACTTATAGTTTATAAATAACAGCTTATCTTACCTATCGTTAAAACAGAATTCAAATCCTCTAGCAATAGAAATGGAGTATACCTATAATGGCCGTGATAATAGCCAGTTTAATCTGACTGATGTTTCCGAACTAAAATATAAATCGACTAACAAAAGAGACGACTTGTATAAGATAGTTTGGGCAATGAACGATGATCTAAATTTAGGATTAGACGGCTACCGAGTATTTTTACAGAAAAACCATTTACTATTCGCTACCCCATTAAATCAACTTGACCTTGATATTGAGAATAAAGACATTGTTGTTTATACCTTTAATAGGGAGTTTTATTGCATCAGGGATCACGATGCAGAAGTGTCTTGTAACGGATTTTTATTTTTAGGGTCCTCTACCCCAATTGTAGTAGCGCTAAGCGAGAAAGAGCAAAAAAGTTTTAGCCTGTTATATGAATTTTTTGTGGAAGAGTTCGAAACCGTTGATCATATTCAGGGTGAAATGCTGGTAGTTCTATTAAAACGATTGCTCATAAAATCGGTTCGTATTGCACGTAAGGCATTACCTGTTGAAGACATGCCACAAACAAAATTAGACACGATACGAAAGTTTAATTTATTGGTTGAAATGCATTTTCGTCAAAAACATAAGGTTCGTGAATATGCCGATCTAATGCATATGACCCCAAAATCCTTGTCCAATCTTTTTTCAAGATATTTTAATAAATCCCCTTTGAAAATAATTGCAGAACGCATCATATTGGAAAGTAAGCGTCTATTAGATTTTTCCGATAAAAACATCAATGAAATTGCGTTAAGCCTTGGGTTTGAAGAGATCTCGCATTTTTCAAAATTCTTCAAGACGCAAGTGGGGTTGTCTCCTTCCGAATACAAAGGCCAACAATAACTTTTTTGAGCAAAATATATAAAACCAAAGGATAAATACATAAGGGGTTTTGTGTATTTAGGAGGTAATTTTGTACCCTAGAATCAAAAGAAAGGAAAAGCAATGTTAAATTGGAAAAATGTAATCAGTTTTAGTGTAAATGGCAACCCGAAAGCAGACCGTAGGGTGGAGAAAACAGAAGCCGAGTGGCGCGAATTATTAACATCCGAACAATTCAGAATTACTAGAAAGAAAGGTACGGAAGCTCCACATTCAGGAGCTCTATGTAGTATTCATGAGGCAGGAAAATATAATTGTGTGTGTTGCGATACGCCGTTATTTGATTCTACAATCAAGTTTGAATCCGGCACTGGGTGGCCAAGTTTTACCCAACCAATAAAAGAGAATGCTATCAAATACGAAAAAGACATCATGTTTGGAATGGTACGGGTAGAAGTGATGTGTAATACGTGTGATGGGCATTTAGGGCATGTATTTCCTGATGGACCAGAGCCAAGCGGGCTGCGATATTGTGTTAATTCTGAATCGATGCAATTAGAAAACACTGTCGAGGGTAGTTAAGCTAAAAACAGAAAAGAAAGGTACGATTATGAATGTTAAAACAGTAGAAAATAGAATAGTCAAAGCACCAGAATTTGATGTAAAAGACTGGGTTGATGCTAATGGAAACAAGACGGAACAAATAAAACTATCGGACTTTAATGGTAAATTTAAAGTGTTGTATTGTTTTCAAAGCTGGTGTCCCGGTTGTCATAGCGCAGGGCTTCCTAACTTGCAAAAAATGGTCGAAGCTTTAGCGGGAAATGAGAGCGTAGCTTTTTTGGCGGTGCAGACTGTTTTTGAAGGCCATGACGCGAATACCTATGAAAGGATGGTAGAGACACAAAAGAAGTATGATTTAAAAATCCCATTCGGACATGATGCAGGAGATGATGGAAAATCGCGCTCCAAAATCATGACCAACTATAAAACTGGAGGCACTCCATGGTTTATATTTATAGATCAGCATAACAACGTTGTCTATGCGGATTTTCATTTAAACGTAGCTGCAGCCATTGACGTATTAAAAAGCATTACCTAAGTATGCGAAGTACGATTCCGAAAATAAAACTATACGGCACAGATGGCTGTCACAAAACCAATTATTACAAATTGGTCTTGGATGAAATTGCGCTACCCTATGCTTTTTTAGATGTAGTCGCAAACGAAGAACACGCGAAAGAGCTGCGTGGTCTTTATGAGAACGGAAAACTTAATTTTCCAACGATTACCATTGGAAAAAAGAAATTACGAAATCCCTATAAAGAGGATATTATAAAATGGATGAACAAGTTAATTCCCAGTAGATTGAATATCGTACACGACAAAGAAAACCAAGGTTTCACTTTGGACATCAATGGTGCGTTAGCGAAAGTAGCGTACGTATTAAAAGATGGAAAAATGTACTTGACACATTCTGAAGTGCCGTTTAATCTTCGTGGCCAGGGTATTGGAAAGGTGCTAGTAGAGAAGACTTTTGAGAAATTGACAGCAGAAAACTATACCGCAGTAGCAATTTGCTCTTATATCAAAGCGGTAAAGAATAGAAGTGAACATTGGAACGGAATTATTGAATAACTATAGAAAAGAAAGGAATACATTTTGACTGTAAAACTAAACATAAAAGAGAAATTCAACGCGCAACTGCCCGCTGATCCGATTGTTGAAAACTCAAGACGGCAGGTTAAGAATGCCTGTTTTTCGTACGTAACACCAAAGAAGCCATCGAAGCCTTCCCTAATCCATGTTTCGCCAGAAATGGTTAATGAACTAGGTTTGGAAGGGTCAACGAAATCCCAAGACTTTTTAAAAACCTTTTCGGGTTCCGAACTGTTACTAGGCACCAGACCCTATGCTATGTGTTATGGAGGACATCAGTTTGGGAATTGGGCTGGTCAATTGGGCGATGGCCGAGCCATAAACCTTACCGAGGTAGTACATGGAGGTAAAAATTGGGCATTACAGCTCAAAGGCGCAGGAGAAACCCCCTATTCTAGGACAGCGGACGGCTTGGCAGTTTTGCGATCATCAATACGTGAATATTTGTGTAGTGAGGCTATGTTTCATTTGGGTGTGCCTACAACAAGAGCGTTGTCGTTAATGCTAAGTGGCGATAAGGTCTTGCGCGATGTGATGTATGATGGTAATCCGGATTTTGAAAAAGGGGCTATTGTTTGCAGAGCTGCACCTTCCTTTTTACGTTTTGGTAATTATGAAATATTGGCGGCACAACAAGATGTAAAAACCTTAAAGACTTTAGTGGACTATACGATTAGTAATCATTTTCCACATTTGGGTACCCCCACAAAGCATACGTATTTAAAATTCTTTAAGGAAGTAGCCGTCAGAAGTATGGAGATGGTGATTCACTGGCAACGGGTGGGGTTTGTACACGGCGTAATGAATACCGATAATATGTCAGTTTTAGGATTAACTATCGATTATGGCCCCTATGGCTGGTTGGAAGATTACGACCACGGTTGGACTCCCAATACCACAGATAGGACCAATAAACGATACCGCTTTGGTACCCAACCACAAATCGTACTTTGGAATCTTCTAAAACTAGCGAATGCGCTTTATCCACTTATAGAAGAAGCGGAACCATTACAAACTATTTTGACTGAATATCAAGACGAGGTGACGGTTGCCTATCTAGAAATGATGAAGTCGAAGCTTGGGTTATTCAAAAAAGATGTCGAGGATACATTGTTAATCGATGAATTAGAGCGTCTGTTGCAACTAACGGAGACCGATATGACCATTTTCTTTAGGAAGCTAGCGAATTACAACAGCGCAAGTGTCACCGATAGCTTGGGGGTGGTATCGGATGCCTTTTATAAACCCAATGAAATTAAAGGAGAAATAGAAACAAAATGGACAGCTTGGTTTTTAACATATAATGAGCGCCTAAAGAATGAAACTAGAAGTGACAAAGAAAGGGCCGCGCACATGAATGCTGTTAACCCTAAATATGTGCTCCGGAATTATATGGCACAACTGGCCATAGAAGATGCCGATAAAGGAGACTACACCATAGTAGACGAATTGTTCCAACTGCTAAAAAAGCCGTATGATGAACAACCGGAAAACGAAAAATGGTTCGCTAAACGTCCAGATTGGGCACGACATAAGGTGGGTTCTTCCATGCTATCTTGTAGCTCTTAAAATAAGAAAGTGGAAATGAAAAATTCGATTTTGAATAGTATTGAAAAAATCCCGGAGGGCTATTCCGAAGGAATCTATATGAATAGAAAATACGGAATCACAAAAACTATTTTCAATACGGGTAATTCTTTTAAAATTTATGGTGCAGCGCTTGGCAGTACTAATTTTATAAGTCTTAATTACTATATCACAAAAACGAAAGAGTTGATAAAGCCATGTGAAATGCCAGAACAAAAAGTCGTTCACTTTCTAAAAAATGTAATCATAGAAAGTACGGCAAATCAGTAGTATTAATCACACAAAAGGACAGCATAATGGACAATTATAAAAAAGTATATATTGCGGGAGGTTGCTTCTGGGGAATGGAAGACCTTTTTAGGGTACGCCCTGGAATTATGAACACTGAAGTAGGATATTTAGGGGGAGAAAATGAGAACCCCACATTCCGGACTCATCCAGGACATGCAGAAGGCATAGAACTAACGTTTAACCCCGAAGAAACATCCTTTAAAAAAATCCTAGATTATTTCTTTCGCATTCACAATCCAACAACTATGAACCAGCAAGGTAATGATCGCGGGGCAAGCTATCGTTCTGCCATATTTTTTAGGAATGAGGAAGAAAAATACATCGCGGAAGAGCTTATTAAAATCGTTGAAGATTCTAACAAATGGGAAGGCAAGGTCATAACCACATTAGAACCTTTTACCACTTTTTGGCCAGCAGAGCCTGAACACCAAGATTATTTAGCTCGAATTCCATATGGATATACCTGCCACTTTGAAAGATTTGAGAAACCCTTTATATAAATAGTATGAATGATATAAAATTTAAGAATACCCGATTTAATCCTGATAGTACGCCGTTTCTTGCCTTAGCAAAACAAATGGCAAAAGCATTCGGCTATACGGCAGATTTGGCGGTTGATAAAACCCTTGCGCAATTGCTACGCTTGCGGGTAGCACAAAAGAATGAATGTGCGTATTGCATTATTCTTCACGCAAATACAAGCAGGGAGATAGGCATCTCAGCAGCAAAAACAGACAATATATCATCATGGTGGAACAGTGAATTGTTTTCCAAAAAAGAGCAAGTAGCATTGGCATATTGTGATATATTGACCGAGGGAAGCAACAAGAATTTTCAAAACTATCACGATGCTATGACCTCCCATTTTTCTGAAGTTGAAATTGCAGAAATCGCAGCGATTGTAATTAATATGAATGTTTGGACACGTTTAAAATTGGCACAGGGCGAAACACCTTATATTGAATAAATGAACAAATATAGTAGCATCGGTTTAGGTACGGCAGCCATAGGTAGACCGCAGTATATCAATATAAATCAAGAAAAAAAAGACCTCTTTTCTTTGTCTGTATTTCGGCAAGAGGGATTTGAAATGCTTAATTATGCTTATGATTCCGGTATCAGGTATTATGATACCGCACCCGGTTATGGGCTCGCAGAACAATTGTTGATTGATTGGGTGAATGAAAAGAATGACCCTAGTATAACCGTGGCCACGAAGTGGGGCTATACGTATGTGGCCAATTTTGACCCCAATGCTAAAGTGCATGAGGTAAAAGAGCATTCCTTACACAAACTTAATGCGCAATGGGAGGTTTCAAAACAACTTTTTCCCAATCTTAGGTATTATCAAATTCATTCCGCTACTTTAGAATCAGGCGTGCTTGAAAATGAAGCCATTTTAGAACGCTTGTTTGAACTTAAAGAGGAAAATAACATAAAGGTAGGTTTGACCACAACGGGAAGCAATCAAGCTGAAGTGCTGCAAAAAGGAATAGACGTTCATTATAGAGGGAATCCGCTTTTTGAGGTGTTTCAATGTACCTACAATGTTTTAGATCAGAGTATCTATACATTAGGGTGTCAAATCATTTCTGATAAAAAACAATTGGTGCTAAAAGAGGTTTTGGCGAACGGAAGGCTTTTCCCAAATACAGCTTATCCTGGGTATCAAGACTTATATAAAAAGGTAGACGTGCTTTCAAAGAAATATGAAGTAGGGGTTGATGCCGTCAATTTGCAATTCTGTTTATCAAAACTCGCAGGTGCTACCGTTCTTAGTGGAGCCAACAAACCAACATATCTAGCCCAAAATTTAAAAGCAACAGACTTTCAATTAAGCTCTAAAGAGATAGACGAACTGTCTCAATTTAAAACACCTCCACAACGGTATTGGGATGAACGCAAAAAATTAGCATGGAATTAATAGAGCGAATGATATCATGTAAAATATTGAATGGAGAAGAAAAAACGTAAAATGTCAAATAAGAAGTAGTAACTAATAGATCCTATGTATTTGAATTTTGAAGACCTCTGCTGTTGGTTGTTTAATCTGAATTATATTAAACAACTATGCAAATCATTAATCGCTTCAACAACAGTAGTGCCATATCCTTTAGTAATTTCATAACCAGTTGAATCAACTAATAAAACTGTGTATTTGCGATTACTTACTTCAACCTTTAAATGTTTGAAGTGTGCTGTACAAACGTATTCTTCTATAATATTTAGTTTGTTCATTGTTTCTGTTTTTACTGATGTTTAGTATTCCCATTTTGAGTATTCAAGGCATTCAATTTTCATATCTTCATAGAGCCAAACCATCCGGTCTAAATACCAACTTTTACCCAAATAAGCCAAGGCAATTCCAAAGGCAGCTCCCCAAATAGAATACTGAACTATGGCCCATATTACTAATCCCATTCCTATGGACGAAACTATATTTAGGATTTTTAATACTGGTGATTTATGTATGTCTGGAATGTTAATTTTATCACGATTGAG
>RCNB010000681.1_pt1 | contig 22258 bp, 21 predicted proteins | sample 2041321 | NCBI WGS metagenome assembly RCNB01 (sample SAMN09708232, study PRJNA481090) | Marine sediment metagenome, whole genome shotgun sequencing project. | reverse complement strand
ATTCAATTTCATTGACGGTTATGTTTTGAAAAATCCTTATGCTCGTTTTTCGATAACTCTTCCTTACTTAGGTTTTTAAAATACTCATAGGTTTTCTTCATTCCTTCTTCTCTTGTCACTTTCGGTTCCCAATTCAACAATTCTTTAGCCCTAGATATGTCTGGTTGACGTTGCAACGGGTCGTCTTGAGGTAAGTCTTTGAAAATGAGTTTTTGCTTCGAAGCCGTTAGTTTAATAATTTCCTTGGCAAAATCTAAAATCGTTATCTCATAAGGATTACCAATGTTTACGGGTAGTGAATAATCACTTAATAATAAACGATATAAACCTTCTATTTGATCATCCACATAGCAAAAAGACCGAGTTTGGTTTCCATCACCAAATACTGTTAAATCTTCCCCTCGCAAAGCTTGCCCTATAAAAGCAGGAATAACCCTTCCATCATTGAGTCTCATTCTTGGTCCATAGGTGTTAAAAATTCTGGCAATTCGAGTTTCCAATCCGTGAAATCGATGATAGGCCATAGTTATTGATTCCTGAAAACGCTTTGCTTCATCATAAACCCCTCGAGGTCCTATTGTATTTACATTTCCATAATATTCCTCGTTTTGAGGATGTACCAATGGATCTCCATATACTTCCGAAGTGGAAGCAATAAGAATCCTTGCATCCTTTTCTTTAGCGAGTCCCAATAAGTTATGGGTTCCTAAAGAACCAACTTTTAAAGTCTGGATTGGAATTTTTAAATAGTCTATTGGACTTGCGGGAGAAGCAAAGTGAAGAATATAATCCAAATTCCCTGGCACATGTACAAACTTCGTGATATCGTGATGATAAAATTCAAAGTTCTCTAGCTTAAATAAGTGTTCAATGTTTTTTAGATCCCCTGTAATAAGGTTATCCATGGCAATTACCTCGAAGCCTTCAGAAATAAACTTATCGCAAAGGTGAGACCCTAAAAATCCTGCTGCTCCAGTAATTAAAATTCTTTTTTTCATGCCTTTATTTCCTTTCTTCCTATAGAAATATATGTAAATCCTTCAGCCTTCATGTCTTCCAAGTTGTAAAGGTTTCTTCCATCAAATACAACTGGCTGATTTAGCAATTCTTTCACCCTTTGATAATCTGGAGTTCTAAAAATGCTCCACTCTGCACATATTAAAAGTGCATCTGCATTTTCTAATGCATTGTACATAGAAGATGCATAATTTAAATTATCCCCAAATTGCTTCTTAATATTTGGCATAGCTTCAGGGTCAAAAACGGCTAGTTTTGCACCTGCCTCCAGTAAGTTTTTCATCATATAAATTGAAGGAGCCTCTCTAATGTCGTCGGTTTCAGGCTTAAATGCAAGGCCCCAAACGGCTATTCGCTTACCGGCCAGTTCGTTGTTAAAAAATGATTTAATTTTAGGAAATAAGATCGTCCTTTGGGTATCGTTGACCTCAATTACAGAATTCAGGAGTTTGAAATCGTAACTTTCGTCTAAACTAGCTTTTCTCAGCGCTTTTACATCTTTCGGGAAACATGAGCCTCCATAACCTATTCCCGGAAACAAAAATCGTTTTCCGATCCGCGAATCGGATCCCATTCCGGCTCTGACTTTATCCACATCAGCGCCTACTTTTTCACAAAAATTAGCAATCTCATTCATGAAAGTAATCTTCGTTGCCAGAAAAGCATTTGCTGCATATTTGGTGAGCTCCGCAGATCTTTCGTCCATTACAATAATTGGATTCCCTGACCGTACAAATGGATTGTACAATTTTTGCATCATAGCAGTAGCCTTTTCACTACTTGAACCTATGATAATACGTTCGGGTTTTAAAAAGTCATCAACCGCAAAACCCTCTCTTAAAAACTCCGGGTTAGATACGACATCAAATGAACATTTCGCATTTTTCGCAATAACAGCCTTCACCTTATCGGCAGTGCCAACTGGTACTGTACTTTTATCTACAATTACTTTATACGATTGAATTTTATTTCCGATTTCCTCGGCGACATTCAAAACATACGAAAGATCTGCTGCACCATCCTCATCTTCCGGGGTTGGCAAAGCTAAAAAGATAATACTTCCATGCTCCAGCCCTTCGGTTAGAGAAGTGGTAAATTTTAGTCTATTGGCTTTTATATTTCGATCGAACAAAACGTCGAGATGTGGTTCGTAAATGGGTACAATCCCGTTCCGCATTTTTTCAACCTTTTCGGCGTCAATATCCACACATATAACTTCGTTTCCAGTCTCGGCAAGGCAAGTACCTGTTACTAAACCTACATATCCTGTTCCAATTACCGCTATTTTCATATGTTTACTTACTCCTTATCCTCAATAAATTATGCCCTTCTGAGTTATTTAAGGACATGTAAAAGTACGATTTGCTATAGTTTCTACCGAATTTTCTTCCCCCTGATATTATCCATTCAATTAATCCAATTTTTTCTCTGGGTTTCCTATTTCCTTTTGTGAATGTTTCAAATTACTCAAAAGAATAATGAGTACAAATCCGAAGAAATAAGCTCCGATTTGTCGATATAAGAAATTCTCTGTCAATCCAAACAAGACTATTGTTAGTAGAGATGCAACAGGAAAGAATTGGTTGCGATGCTGCTTAAATAAAAACAATATTATTCCAATAAAAAATACTATTCCCACCAAACCACTACTTAAATAGAAATCTAAAAACTGATTATGCGTATTTAGATTTTGTGACGCAAACCAAGCTCTAGTTTTATCATCTTCTATTCGCTGATTATAACAATCTGCCAATTTAATATTGGTGGTTTTAAAGCCTGAGCCTAATAAATTGCTCCATTCTGAAGCCACCAAATCACACCCACAATCCCATACCAATGTCCTAAAGTCCCAATGCAATGGTTTTTCATCAAATCGTGCGTCTCCCGTAATTACTGTTTCTATAAAATAATTTTTTATGAAATTATTTGACGAGGCGAAAGTAACCACCGAAGCAATCGCAATAAGTCCTGCTGCTATTAATAATCTAAGTTTCTTGTGTGGCCCATAAAACTGACGCAACAATGAGATGGCGAGAAGTATCACAATTGCGATTCTTGACCCCATGAGGAAGATAAAAGCTACATTGAGAAAAATATTTGCTACATAAAACTGGTTATTAGGATGAAAGCTAGGTTTTAGTGCCTTATATGAAACTAAAATACTTAACACACTCAGCAACCCTAGATAAAATCGATCTATAAGAAGGATGTCTATCGGATTCTTAAACTCGAAAGAGCTAATGTCATTTAATAAAAAGACATTCACAATTGAAAACAACATTGCTGCGAGAGCCGAAAAGATGATTGCCTTGTCGATCTTTTCAAAATCAGCAACTGGGATATAGAGAATTACTAGCCCAACCGCGATTATAATTTTCTTCAGTACGTAAAAGTCCTCTTCAATTCTTCCGAAGAAAAGAGAATTGAGAACTAAAAAAGCAAAAAAGGCTAAAAATAGTAATACTGGTATTTTGCCTAATTTCTTGAAATCATTCTTTGTGACAATAAAAGGAAACACTATTACAATGATCCCCAATAAAATATTAGGAAGTGCTCTTATGTATTCGTCAAAGGGAATGAGCAAATACAGAAGAAAGAAAGTATACGGATATATAGAAGCGAGAAGGATTTTCACGTGAATAAATATATGGTAAATTGTCGATTAATTCTCAAAAAATAGTCATCAATATAATTGGTGTTCTCATGAACTCAATAAATAAATGCCAAAAATTAAGTTTAAAAGTAAAAAGAAGCAAAATTGTCGAGAGAATTATTATAATACCATCTATGACGTTCGATAACACAAGCTCAAATAAACAATTGGCGTACTCTTAACAAAGTTCTTAGTTCCTTAGCTATTTTCCTTACAATTAATCAAAAAGTTCTCATAAGTACTGTTTATCAAATCCCAATTATACATTTCTTCGATCTTTTGAATGTTTAACTTAGAAAAGAGGTTCTTTGATTCAAAAAAAGCATCTTCATTTAAAATGTTTTCAACACCTAAGGAATTGTCAAAGTACATTGCTTCATTGCCTAAAATGCTTTCATTAAAAATATTATCATTAGCGATTATTAAGGCGCTTGACGACATTGCCTCCAGTAAGGAAGGGTTTGTTCCTCCAACAGAATGTCCATGAAAATAATATCTCGAAAAATACCTCAAGTTATTTAATTCATCTTGATTATAGTTTGCTCCAACAAATCGAATTCTTTTATCACTGGCATATTTTCTTTGTAGATTTTTTCCATAATCATTTAAACCTCCAAAAATTATTAAATCATAGGAGGCCTTACTAGCAATATATCCTTCAATAATGGTTGCAATATTATTTTCAGGTTCAAGTCTAGCAATTAAAACACAATACTCATGTTTAACAACCTTATACTTAGATAAAACAAGGTCTTTTGGTTGATCAAACACAAACGCGCCATAGGCAATATATTTCGATGTTTTCTCGTAATTTTGCAGGATGTACTCTTGTATTCCCAGAGAGTCTGAAATTAAGAAGTCACTTGATTTGATCGCAAGGTTTTCAGCATATTTCAAGAACTTTTTAACCAAGCTAGAATATTTAGAGCGTTTCCACTCCAATCCATCCATGTTTGTAACAATACATGCTTTTTTAGGTAATAACCAATACCATATAGAACTGGAAGTATAGCCCAGTTGTAAAATCACATCGAAATTTCTTTTTCTAGAGTCTAGAATGCAGTTTAGGTCATAAATAAACTGTCCCGCCGTCCCAATTTTGTACTCTGGGTCAAAGCAATGAATGATTTTAACACCTTTATAATCTGTTTCTTGATACAAATGATCGTGTGAACTATAAACATACACTTCATGGTTATTCTGAGCCAAATAAACAGAAAAGTATTCTGCAAATTGTTCAAAACCACCATGATTGTTAGGAATGCCTCTACTTCCTAGTATCGCTATTTTCATATTACTAATGTATTTGCTTTTCTTCTTTAATTCTAAAAATATATGTCATTAAAATCAATGCTAGAAATCCAAATATTTGATGCTTAAAAAGCCCAGCATTAGATATTCCGGCAAACATCATTACTAAACTAATTATAAACAAATAGTTTAGTGGATCTTTTGTTTGTAAATCACCTTGTCCATTTTTTCGTCGAAGCAAAAAAGGCACAATGTAAATTGTTATAAATAAAAAAGTTCCTGTTAAGAGTCCATATTGAGATGCAACTGCCAGAAAATCGTTATGAGAATCCATAGTATGTGTATCTTTAGACCCATAATCTATCTTATATTTATTCCACCTTCCGGGGCCTATCCCAAAAATTGGATGTTCTCCTATCATATTTAGGGAAGTTTGAAAGTGACCTAATCTTAAAGCAAGGGATGCATTAAAGTCATTTTCCTCAAATACCACTATATCTTTCAGTTCTGTTTTCGAAAAATCAATTTTTTCAATTTTAAAATTGTCCAAGGACAATCTTTCATTTTGAGAAAAACTAAAAATAGTTACACCAAGTACAATGAGAAAAAATATAGAAAAGTATATGCTTTTTAATTTATTATTCCCTTTGTACACATAAATTGCATAGATCACTGTCTCTATCAATAGAAATCCTGAAAACAGAAAAATAGCACTGCGTGTTTTTGTTAAAAATATCGCAGCCGCCATAATTATCACTAAAAAAAAGTACTTTCTAGATATTGACTTTATACGAATTAAATACACAAAATAAATTGTTGTTGCCGCTAGAATAGCACCGAAAACATTATTTCCTAATGTCCCACTTACAAGCCTTGGTCTATTATAAAAAAGGCTAGTGAAAATCGATTCAAAAATTAGAAATACTATTGAAACTAATATCCCTGTAAATATTTCTTTACGATATTTTAGAATAGGGGTGTTTATAAACAATAAACTCAACAATAAAAAATAACGTAAATGATATGAATGTGACAATATTAAACCCATATCTGTTAAAGAACTATTCCTTATTAGATTCACCGAAATTGAAACGACTAGAAGGCAAGCAAACAAATAAAAAATAATTTTGTTTAGTCCCTTAAAACTAACCTCCTGTGCACATTGCCTATTCCAATACTTAAAAAGACCAATTATTATATAAACATCAATATGAGTTAGTATTGGAAAATAAACTAATCCATGATCATTTGGAGAAGATATAAAGATGCTTGGAAACAAGTTGTCAATACTAGCAGGTAGTACGAATATATTAAATACTAGTAATATAACGAACCAATTAAAGTTTTTTAACCCCGCTAAAAGGGAACAAAGAAAGATTACAAAAGACACAACCTCTATCCAGTTAAAACTTAACTTGTAGAAAAAGTCAGTATTGTTAAAACCCTCAATTGAAACAAATAAAATGCCTATAAAAATAAAAGCTAAAGCAATTATAGAAAAGTAATTTACCCCTAAATAAAGCTTATGGTCTTTCATTCAAAATTTTACTTGTCTCGTTTAGTTTTAGCGCAATACCCAGCACTTTATGTGCTAAAAAATTGATGTACAAAGGTAGTGGTTTTAAACAATTTTGAGTTCATGTTATTTGAATTTATAGGCAAGCGTCTGGTTTTATCACTTTCCTACTAGGGGGTTGCGTGAAGTGGCTTTTCCATTTTAGGCTTCTTTAAAAATTGTAGTTCAATCCTTTGTTCTTAATTGTGCTCTTTTTCCTAATTTTTATGTGAAAATCCCTCTGAATTACTTCGCTAAGTTATTTATTTTGTATTAAAGTTTTTGTACTTTTCGCGCAATACTTTTAGATATATAAAGCTATTTAGAGGTCAATAGATAAATAAGAAGTCAATAAAAGCGTAGATAGGTCTAAAATAAATCAAAGTCTTATTGTACGCAGTTAATTGTTGACCTCTAAAATTATTATTATGAAAAAGAAAGAACATTTAGATGAATACGGCTGGATGCTAGTAAAAAATGTATTTACTAAAGATGAAATTGAATTATTTAGGGAATACACTGAAAAAAATAAAACCCATAAAGGAGATTTATTGTCCAACGATTCATTTGCAAAAATTATCACGGATAGTAGGGTTGTAAACATTTTAAAAGAGTGTGTAGGAGATAAACCTTTATTTTACTTTGGGGACAGCACCTTTACAGTTGACAGTAAAGGATCAGGATTTCATAAAGACTCCCGTGACAGAAAGAAAAAAAACAGTAAAGAGTACACGGACAAAGATTATCCACTATTGAGAATAGGGGTTTACTTGCAAGATCATAAAAATCACTCTAAAGGTTTAGTTTTAAGATCTAAATCTCACCTATATCAAAGTGTTTATAAAGGGGAAATGATTAACGTAAAAAGCGAAATAGGGGATGTAGTTGTATGGAAACTCACAACAACCCATTCTGCAAATGCTGGGGTTCTTTCTGCCTTCCCTAATCAAGTTTTTCATCCTTTCATAACAAAATACCTTCCTGACTTTTTAAAGCAAAAGTATATAAGCCCCCGCATGGCTTTATTTGCAACTTTTGGTATTGAAGATGAATACACAACTTCTTATATAGATTATTTAAAAACCAGAGAATATGCTGTTAATATGATGAAACATTCACAATATAGCCCAAACAACATTCTCCAAATGGAACAAGAAGGAGTAAAAGTGTTACATGATTTTAACTTAGAGCATATTGACATGGATAAGTTGAATGTCAAATTCGTTCAAATTTAAAACCCCTATAAAATTCTGTTCTTTTAACGGTTAGAATAATGGGCTTACTATATTAGACTGGGCACAAAGTTGAGAGGGTAATGTCACCCTGTACTCAATAAATTCTACACCCATTGCTTTAATGATATATAGGCCTCAAAAGGTAAAACTTCCCTATCCTTCGAATAAAAAGGGTTCAACATAATTTGTTTTGTACCCTAATTTTTTCTATCTTTTTGTCTCCTTTATTAAAAATAATCTCAATGAAATCTTTATTCATTATTGCCATATTATTTTTTAGTGCTCTTACACAAGCACAAAATGTTTTGATTCCTGATCTTTTTTTTTAAAACACTTTAGTAAATGCCCTATGTGTGGATACAGATGGTGATAATATTGCCGATTCTGATGCAGACACCAATAATCGATGGAGAAATACAAGTAAGTGAGGCAGAAGCTGTTTTATGGTTAAACGTTTCTGAGCGTGATATACTCTCTTTAGTAGGAATAGAGAGCTTTACAAATCTTGAATACTTAGATTGTTTTCATAACGAATTAATCGGCAATTTGGATCTAACTCAAAACATGAATCTTAAATACTTAAATATTGGAATCAATCATTAACCAGTGTGGATCTTACTCAAAATACGAATCTTGAAGTATTACATTGCACATGGACCGCATTAAGCAGTTTGGATCTAACTCAAAATACAAATCTTAAATACTTAGATTTTTCTGATAATTTCCAGCATTTTTTAGGTGTTTTGGATCTTACTCAAAACACGAATCTCGAATACTTGGATTGTCGTTTTGCCAGTTTAAGCAGTTTAGATCTAACTCAAAATACGAATCTTGAATACTTAGTTTGTAATAGTAACCAGTTAAGCCGTTTAGATATTAGAAACGGGAACAATCATAATATGGGTACAATGATTGCTTATGATAATGATAGTAATCTTATTTGTATTTTAGTAGACGATGAAACAGCCACTTATCCTGTTTGCGTTCCTGGTAATCCTTATACGGGTTGGTGTAAGCACCCAAACACTATTTATACTGAAAATCCTGAGGATTGTATTTTAGGACTAGAAGATTTTGATTCTACAACCATCACGATATTCCCAAACCCCACTCAATATGTGTTAAACATTGAGTCTCAGGAACAGGTGGAAAACATAAAAATATACTCCTTACAAGGAATCCTTCTAAAACAAGCAGCTACTTCTAGTATTGATGTTTCACAACTTAGTCCAGGAATCTACTTTGCGCTAGTAGCCATAGATGGTAAAACTAGTGCCAAAAAGTTTGTAAAATTATAACCTGTTCTACAAATTTCTAAACCTCAAGTTCTATTTTAGTGGATTGTGTGCTTGCCAGTAAAAATAAAGAGGTGAAAAAGGTAAAGCTGTATACGCCCCATTGTCTTGTAAATATGGACTCGGTAATCGCAGTAATAGCAACTAAAACAAGCCAAAATAAAGCCAAATAGGCTCGCTTCTTCATAAAGCGTATAGTTGCTACTAAAAAAATCAATGCTAACCCTAACACGCCCAGAACCCCATATTGTATTAATGTTTGCAGATACTGGTTATGGGCACTGTATTTTTCTTTAACAGGAATCACCATCTTCCTTTTTTTATACTCCTCAATCAGGTTTTCCTTACTTTGTCTTCTTCCTAAACCAAATATTGGGTTTTCTTGAGCTACCTGATATGCGCTATCCCAAATTTCGAATCGCAGTGATTTTCCTGAGAATAAATTTCCACTTTGGTTTACTTTAAATATTCTATTCTTTACTATTGGATTTTGAAAGGCAATAATAAACGTAATTGCAAGAACACCAATCAATGCCAGTATTTTACGCAAAGAAAATTTCTTATCTATAATCAAAAAAATAGGAGTTAATACAATCATGCAAACAATAGCATTTCTGCCAGCCAGCAAAAAAACATTTAATGTGATGGCAATTAAAAAAATAAGCCTCAGTCTATTTTTAAAAAGATCTTTAAAATGATATAATATAAACAGGGCAAAAACGTAGAAAAAAGACAAGTAAATGGGTTGAATTCTAAATGGCTCGGATAGAAAGTCGTACGTAAAGTACCAAACATTAATTCCCTCTTCATGAATTATTAAACCTCTGTAAACAGCATATAAACAATTTACCGTTAGATTAAAAACACACCCATATACAAATGCTTTTAAAATTATCGGAAGAAATTTATTGATTTTATTTGCCTGAAGGCCTATCGCCAATGGCAATAATAGAAAAGCGATATTCCTTTCTAAAAAAAAGCCAAAAACATTCTGGGGATCAACAAATAATTCTCTTATGAATAGGATTGAAAAGAACAAAAGTATAGGAATGCTTAAATAGCTTCTACTAAACTTATGCTCCTTAGAAACTATCTCTTTTATGGTAATAACAAAAGAAACCACAACAAATATGGCGAACGAAATAGAATTAACAGCAAGTCCTAAACAAAATGAAAAGGAGAAAAGGAGCGCGCTCCATTTTAAAATATCTTCACTCTGAAATTGTATCGTCTTTCTCATTATCAAAATATAGTTTATTGTGTACACATAAGCAAAACAGTAACAGCCCAGCAACTTGGTGTTTAAAAAACCCTGCGTTAGACAATGCCGCAGCGCCCATCGTGAAACTAATTACATACAAAAAAGATAGTGCCGTCTTGTTATTATACTCTCGTTTTCCGATAAGCCTTCGAGGATAGAAAAACACTAGATAACTAATAAGTAGTCCAAGGGGAATACCATATTGTGATAGTATTGCCAAATAGTCATTATGGGAATCAATAAGAACTTTGTCAACATCTCTGTGAATACTATATTTGTTTTTATATCTGTTCCAACGGCCCGCTCCTATTCCAGTTAAAGGGTTTTCTTCAATCATGTTCAAAGACGAATCAAATAGATTTAATCGTGTAATTAACGAATTGGTTTCCCACGACATTTCCACGTTAAAGATTTTTTTTAATTCATTTTTAGACAAATTAATATCGATCTTTTTTTCAAGATATGCATATGAATATCTATCTGGAATAACTTTATTTTCGGAAAAATGAATATAAGCCCAAAATAGTAAAGCCCCCAAAATGCTAACTTTTAAGAAATTAATTGCAATGTACTTGGGGCTTTCAATAAAACGCAGTGCAAGTAAACTTAAAACTAAAATAATAAAGGCACTTCTTGTTCCCGAACCTACCAAAATAACTCCCGCTATGAATAAGCAAACTAAACCCACTAGTCTATTTATCTTTCTGTTTTTAATTAGATAAATAAAATACACCGCAATTCCTGAGGTAATATTAGCAAACGTGTTTAACGCCAAACTTCCACTTGATAATCGATCCACCCCATTTAATTTTGTATTAACATAGGCCTCCAAAAGCAGGAAAAAAAGAGATATGATAAGACTCACGACTATCTGTTTCTCAAAGCGTTCTATATTGTATAATTGGCATAAAAAAAAGAACAAAATTAAATACCTAACATGAAAAGAATAGGCCAAATAAAGATTGAAGTCTAGAAAATCTTTTGATTTAAAAATATTAATAATAAAAACACTGGTCAACAACAACAAGAACAGCTTTAATATTAAGGTTAGTTGTAAAGGGCGCATTTTAAACTTGCTTTTAAATAGTTTCAAAATGATACCCAACAGCAAGTAGACATCAATTCTAGTAAATAAAGGAAAAACCGCGCTACCCTCATCATTAGGGTTGGTTAATAAAACGCTCGGAAATATATCATCAATTGGAGCGGGAAAAGCTACCACTACAAAGATTAACAAAGCAAAATAAAATCTTTCATTTATAAGTCCAATAAAACAAACCAATAAAAAAAGGAAAACAGAGGGAATAGTTAAGGTGCCAAGGTTATTATAAGAAAGGTCTCCAAAAACGCCAAAAACTGAAGAAATACCAGAACAGGCATAAATAAACAATAAAAGCAGTGCTACTCCTATTGTAATAAGTTTATTCTCTAACTGCGGAGTATTATTCTTAGTCATTTGTCGAAACAGTCAATTATTGTAAAATTAATTGGTTTATAAATTTAGACAAATTAAAAGACTCAAGGTATGGGTCATACTTCCCATCCAACATCTTAGGCGTTGCAACAATAGAGTTAAAGTCTAGATAGATATTTGCTTTAAAGTATGTTTCTAGCTCTTGGGGTGAAAATACATGAATAGCTTTATTATATTGTAGCGCAATTTCCTTAATTTCTATTGGTAGTTGTTCCCTGTTTTCTCCCAGATCTATTCGTATACGATTGGGATAAGCATTGTCTTTTAACATAAAGCTAACCTTCTGAAAAGATGAGTCCCCTTTAATTTTTTTCCGGATACTCATTTTAGAAGAAAACACTTTGGATTCTCGATCGTCAAAATATAGTTCCAAAACATCATCTTTTAATATCTTCAATTCAACATGAACTACTATTTGATTTTCATTTGTTGATTTTTCTGAAAGATCTTTGCAAGACAACAAGGTCAAGCTTAGCAGCAAGAATAGAGCGAAAAGTGAAGGTTTTTTATGTTTCATCTTTATAAAATATTTGTAACCGAAGGAAGATATCATATGGGTTTTTAGTTTCAAAACCGAGTCATTTTGATATCTAAAAAACTAAAAACATTTTCAATGTCTTGATTCAACGCTGTCTTATTATTTAAATAACAAATTAAATTATATTCTTTAGGCTGCATTAATTTCATGTTAACTAAAGCAGAAGAATAATATGAAAAAATTGATGAAATGTTTATCGATCCAACTATCTTTTCAATAGGCTCAAGGATATCCAATTCTTTATATGTTATTTTGCTTTCTAAGGCAATATTAGCGAACGTATTTATATATTCCTTATTGTGGGTTAAAAAAGATGCGTGGCCTTTATAAAAAATCTCTACATCATCATTAGACATATTAATAATCTGATCAATAACTTTTCTAAAAAAGGCATCTAGTCCTTCAATTGGTCCGCCTAAAATTAAATATGCCCGCTTCTCTTTTTTAGGTAATTTTTGATCCTTTGTAAGTAATACCTCGATTAATTTGTGTTCTGGCCCTTTTGTTTTAATCTTTAGAGGTGTATAAATCTTGTTTATGTCCTTAGCATTATATGGGAAAATTACTTTTCTATATCGATATTTAAATCCAACAATTAAGCCTAGTAAGGTTCTTTTAAAATGGTGTATCGCATAGGGTTCCGTATAATCATAAAAGTATAATATTCCTTCATAATAAAAATTTAAGTCTGTTTTGCTCGTAAGTTTCTTTGAAAAGAAAATATAGTTGGCTATAAACCCTCCAATATGCGGCATATAAAAACTTAAGTCATCATTTTGTTTAGCTAGATAATCTATTCTACTTTTTATCCTCCTAAGTTGAAAAACCTTCTTAAAAGGTGATCCCGAGAGGGTGCTATTTAATAGCTCAATACTTGGAAAATCTTTTATAATCTCTTCACACTTTAAGTTTGAATGAATTATGCAAAATTTTAGCCCATTCGTGGAGGCTACCTTGAATTTAATAATTCTAGCAGCGTAATATAATTGAAAGGGCGATTGGCAAATAAATACATTCATATCTTCGATTTATATTTTAACCAATAAATTGATTTGCCAACAAACACTACAGAAAAGCCTATTAATTGTGATATTGCCGCTCCTAAAATGCCATATCTTGGGATTAATATAAAACTAAAAACAATATTAAAAACAAACCCTAGAATAGTCGCCATTAATATCTCCCAATCCCGGTTATGACTAAATAACGCATAATGAGAAATATACGAAAAACAATAAAACATCGTAGATGCAAGAATTATAAAATAAGACAAGATGTTCTCAAAAAAAACAATCTTATCAAGATATACCAATAGCGGGTAAATAAAAATTGATGACAATACAACTCCAGCCACGGTGTACTGTATCGTTTGCTTTTTAAATTCCTGCAACAATGCTAAAAACTTATCATGACTTTCATGTTTAATCTCTATTAATCTAGGGGATAGCTCAATAATAACAATGGTTTGAACAAATATAAATAAGATGTTCCCAATGCCAGAGAAAAAAGTAAAGATCCCAACTTCTTTAGTTGAAAAATAATACCCTAAAAAATACCTGGCAGAAAATTCAATTAATTTATACAATATAGCTCCTATAATAAATGGGAGCGCTATTTTTAATCCCCGTCTTATCCAATAAAAATCAATTCCTTTTACCCATTTAAAGGGAATGTATATAAATCCAAATAAGATAGAGAGAACCGTTCCTAATAACCAAAGAACAAAAAGAGTGTTAATGTTTGGTTCTACAAAACCCAGTTCCCAATAAAAATAGAGTAAAATAATCCAAAAACCAGACCTAATAAAGAGTAAAATAGTGGCTGGAATTGTCTTCTTTAAAATTATCAAAACCCTATAAAGTTCTTGGGACAAATGTTCAGAAATTAATATTACATAGAACAAATTGATATACTCAAAATCAATTCCACTCAGTATAAATAGTAAATAAGATAGGGGTAAAATAGTGAGATATACAATTAAATAAAAGAACAGCTGATTCTTAAAATAATAGCTAAATTTCTCACTGGCATTACTTAACATTTCTCTAGAGCTAAAGGAGTAAAACTCAAAGCCAACAATAAAAGTGAGGACTATTATAGAACTTTGAAAAAGACCATAAACACCATAATCTTCAATACTTAGTTTTTTAATAACCAATAGTGATAATAAAAACTTTAAAACTAGGGTAAACCCTCTTAAAAAAATGTTTATTACTTTCTTAGAAAAAAAATACTTCATTATTTATTAAAAATTAGCTTGAAATTAGATACTTGTCTGTGTGAAAATATTGAGTAACAGATTCTAATCATTTAGAAACTCCCATTTCATTGGTGTTCCTTTTTCAACACTTATAGCAGCTTTTTTTCCCAAAATCTCTTTATAGTATTTTGGATGCAATCCATAACCAGGACGAATAGATCGTACATTATCTTCCGTCATAATATCTCCAGCTTTTACATCTTTCACAATAAAAAGGGATCTTGCAAATTTTCTATTTTTTTGAACCACTTCCGAAATCTCATACGACACTTTTCCCAATAGTTTTTCTGTCTCCCGAACCGCTTTTACCATTTCTGAAAATTCCTGTTCGTCTAACGAAAAACTCGCGTCTGGACCTCCAATCTCCTTGTTTAATATAAAATGTTTTTCTATCACGCAAGCTCCAAGTGCCGTGGCCACCGTTGGAGCAACAACGCCATGGGTATGATCACTAAAACCTACTTCAACCTGAAACCGTTCTTTTAAGTCTGGAATGGTCTTTAAATTTGCCAACTCTAGTGGTGCTGGATAAGAAGATGTACATTTTAATAATACAATATCTGTATTCCCTTCCTTTTTACATGTTTCTACAGCCAATTGAATATCCTGTTCTTCGGCGATTCCAGTTGATATTATAATTGGCTTCCCTTTTGAAGCAGTATATGCTATTAATGGAATATCTTGAATTTCGAAAGATGCTATTTTATAAGCGGGTACATTCAGTTTTTCTAAAAAATCTACTGCTGTTTTATCAAAAGGGGATGAAAAACAAAGCAGCCCTTCTTCGCTAGCAACTTCAAACAGTTCTTGGTGCCATTCCCAAGGAGTATAAGCCTCCTCATATAGTTCGTATAGCGTTTTCCCATCCCATAAGGTTCCTCCCTCTATTTTGAAAAACTCATTATCACAGTCAATGGTTAAGGTGTCTGGAGTATAGGTTTGTAATTTTATGGCGTCTGCGCCAGCCCTTTTCGCTGCTCTTATGGTTTCAAGAGCAACATCTAAATACCCATTGTGATTTGCAGACAATTCTGCTATAATAAAGCAAGCATTTCCCTCACCTATCGTTCTATTCGCTATTTTCATTTTCAAATTTTTTGCCGATTTCAAAAATACAATTTTTCGCCCTCATACTAACTATATTCACCACCCCGCTCGATGTCTTTACCACCAAATTTGGCGATACAGAAAGTAGGGTGCCATTTTCCTGATTCTCTAAAATTTTTCGATTATTAACGAAGACCTCATCAATAATTACTTTTTGATTATTGTAAAAAGTGAAAGCTCCTGGATAGGGGTGTGCTTGCGCCCGAATCCAGTTTTTTATTTGTTCTTTTGGCCAGTTCCAATCTATTTCTCCATCATCCGGAGTTCTTTTACCAAAATAGGTGGCATCTTCATTGTTTTGGTCTCTTAGGTTGAGTTGATTCAAGTATAGATCATCAATAACCTTTTTAATCAAAGGGAAGTATAATCCCGTATACTTATCAAGTATTGTTGCCCCTGAATCTTCTGGCCCTATTTCTACTTCAATTTGATGGATTATCTGCCCTGTATCGCATCCTTTATCAATAACATGTGCAGTAATTCCAGCAAGGGTTTCTCCATTTATAATAGCCCAAACGTGAGGTGTTCTACCTCTATATTTTGGCAATAAAGATCCGTGGATATTAAAAGAAAGGGTTTTAGCATGGTTTATTATATCTTCTTCTATTAGAAACAAATAATTAACCGATATTATAACATCAACTTCTAGTGTTTTTATAAAATCATAGCCGGCACCTCCCCGAGGATTTCCGGCAAAAAAAGGAATCTTTTTATTCTTTAGAAAGTTTATAACACGCGTAGAATTACTATCTGTTAAAACAAACACTATATCCCCAAGATTACTATTCAAAATTTTCGAAAGTGTTTCAAAACCTAATTTTCCGCTACACAATATCCCTAATCTGAACATATCTCATTAATTAGGTTTGAGTGCCTGGTGGCAATTTGGTCATCAAATAACTCTTTTTGTGATTCCATTTGTTGATTATAATCATCCTTGGACAGAACCAACTCAATCCAATTTTCAAAATCGCCTTCCTCAAATGCACAGAAGTTACCTCCACCATAAATGGCCTTTTTCTCCAAAAACCCTTTGTAAATAAGTTCTTGATTGTCTACAAAAAATCCTGATAACACTGGCATTTTAACACAACATAGTTCATATAAAATCGTGCTTGCAGGCACAATGGCAAAATTACATGAAGACATAATTTCTATAAGTTTATTCTCGGAGACATTTCTCCATATTTTAACCTTGTTGGGGTTTGATGTTTGAAGTTTTAAAATGCTCTCTCTTTTATACGCCCCTCCCAGCACAATATGGACATTTCTTATTTGAAGGTTGTTTAACAAGGCTCTCGTTGCCTTTTCTGTGAGATTTAATGGATCTGCTCCTCCAAAACAAACAAAGGCAGTGTCTATCTTATTTATTAGTTTTGCTTCTTTGGTAATTTTTAAAAATGCAGGTCGCAACAAGGCGTATTTTGTTCCTAAATATAACTTAGTATCCGTCTCTTTTGAAAAATCACTCTGAGATAAAGCTAAGGAATGATTTAACACTGCATTTGCAAACATATGCTCACCAGCAAGGTCATCAATATATATCATTCTAAAACCATTGGTTTTAATTTTCCTCTGGTAATTGGAGTTAAATTGATACCCGTCTGCGATAATTATATATTCATTTGAAGAAAAATGTTCTGTTATCCACTTCGGCTCCTCTTCTATCGATATTCCTTCCGGAATTACCTGAATATGAATATTTTCTGGAATTATTTGAAGTGTAGTAGACTCTTTTGTTACAAAAATAGTGTCAAATGCTCCTTTGGTTATTTCAAAAAGAGCAATTAAACGATATATATGACCCAAACCAGTGGTCGAATTACCATCTGCCCTAAATAGAATTTTCTTCTTCATCCTTCAAGAGTTTGAATTTTATCTCAGCAAGCATCCAATCAACCTCCGAATCAATATCCTGAACTTGAAGCGCAGAATAAACGATTGACCCAGCATTATTAACATACAATTTCTTTTCTTTCAAAAAGGCGGAATTCTTTAAAAAGTAGAACTGTCCTGCATCGTGATATCTAGCTGGCAGATCCTGAGATCTTGTTGATAGATATTCAGGCCAAACCATTTTAACCTTTCCAGTATTATTAAGTTCAAGTGACCGCTGGATTGGAAATGAAAATTCAACTACAGGAAAAATAGCATCAAAGCCCCCTTTTATTAATAAATCGAAAGCTTCGTTTAACTTCTTTGAGCTAATGAAAGGCGCAGTAGGTAATAAACAGCAAACAGTATCAAATTCTCTATTAAGCTCCTTATATTCAGATAACACTTCAATTAAGACATCGGCAAGTGTTGAATAATTATCCGATGTTTCAGAAGATCTAAGAAAAGGAACGTTAGCCCCATGCTCTTTTGAAATAGCTGCTATTTCAGGATCATCAGTAGAAACCATAACTTCATCAAAGATTCCTGAAGTTAACGCCGCCTCGATGGAATATAGAATAATGGGTTTGCCTAGAAACGGTTTTTTATTCTTACCTGGAATTCTAACACTTCCACCTCTTGCAGGAATAATCGCTAGACTAGACATTTAAAAAAAATTTAATTTTCTCAATAACATAATCCTGTTCTTCATTTGTTAAGGTAGGATACATAGGAAGACTAATACATCTATCATAATACGATTCTGCATTGCTTAAATCTGCATTTCCGTAGCCTATTTCTCGATAGTATGGTAATGTGTGTATTGGAATATAATGTATTTGTGCATAAATGCAATTTTCTCTTAAAAAGTCATATAGCCCTTTTCTATCCGCAACTTCTACAATAAATAGGTGATGTGCATTAAAGGCTAGGTTGGGAAGGTCTTGGTATTTAACAATTCCCTTAAAAGCATTTTTATATCTACTCGCTATTTCATTTCTTCTTAAGACACCTCTCCCATTTTTTGCAAGTTGGGTAATTCCTAATGCCGATTGAATATCGGTTAATCTATAATTATACCCTAATTCTTGCATTTCGTAAAACCACCCGCCATGGTCTTCAACCATATTCTCCTTGGTGATTCCATGGCTGCGTAATAAAGAAAGTTTTTTATATATTTCTTTAGAGTTTGTAGTTACCATACCTCCTTCTCCGCACGCAATATGTTTTACTGGATGAAATGAAAAAATCCCTATATCGGCATAATTTCCGTTACCGCACAATTGTTTCGTGCCATTTGAGTCTGTAAAATAGCCTCCTGGCGCATGACATGCATCTTCAATAATCCATAATCCATGTTTCGATGCAAGGCTTTTAAACGCTTCTAAATCTACGGGCAGGCCCGCAAAATCTACCGGAATAATCCCTTTAAAAAAGCCTTTTGGCTTGGACTCAATAAGTTTCTTGACACTTTCAATAGATAATAAATACGTCTCTGAATCAATATCTGCAAACCATACTTCTCCTCCTGCAAAACGCACGCAATTCGCAGAAGCAGCAAATGTAATTGGCGTCGTAATTACGCGATCTCCTGGCTTAAGCCCTAATGCTAAAACTGCTAAATGAAGTCCCGCAGTTGCATTATTGACGGCAACGGCATAGGTTGCTCCAACATATTTTGCAAACGCATCCTCAAACTCCTTAACCTTTGGTCCTTGCGTTAAAAAGTCTGCCGATAAGGTTTTTACAACTGTATCTATATCCTCCTGGGTAATGCTCTGTCTTCCGTAGGGTATTGCTCGCATTATACTACAAAATTAGTGTCTACATGAATTTTAATAAGATTTCTTAAACTTTCTACCGTTTCCCATTCATCATTATCGCCAGAGTTATAGCTAAAACCCTCTGGAACACGCTTGGCGTTAAATTTAGATATAAAGTCTTCCAATTTCCACATATGGGTAGTGGGTAGAATTGCGTAATACCTTCCTAAGTCATATGTTAAAAATGAATCTGAAGCTGTTATCATTTCCTCATGTATTTTTTCCCCTGCTCTTATACCCACAATAGGTTTTTCACATTTAGGGCCAATAGCTTCTGCCACGTCCATAATTTTATATGATGGTATTTTTGGCACAAACAATTCCCCCCCTAATGAATGTTCTAATGCATACATGACCATATCCACCCCTCCTTGAAGAGAAATATTAAAACGTGTCATGTTCGGATCCGTTATTGGAAGTCTGTTTTCTTCTTTCTTCTTATTTATAAAAAAAGGAATAACAGAACCATTTGACCCCATTACGTTGCCATATCGCACTACAGAAAACCGAATCGGGTTTTCACCCTTAATATTATTTGCAGCAATGAATAGTTTATCTGAAGTTAATTTTGTCGCACCATATAAATTTATAGGAGCACATGCCTTATCAGTCGATAGAGCTACAACCCGCTTCACCTTTGTCTTTAAACAGGCGTCAACAACGTTTTCTGCGCCTCCAATATTTGTTTTGATACATTCGTCCGGATTGTATTCAGCGATATGCACGTGCTTCATGGCAGCAGCATGAATTACATAATCTATACCCTGAAAAGCACGAATTAATCGCTCTTTGTCTCTTACGTCTCCTATGAAAAATCGAATTTGCGGGTATTCTTCAGGAGAAAACTCTTGAGCCATTTGAAATTGTTTTTGCTCATCTCTCGAAAATATAACCAATCGTTTTACTTCGGGGTATTTTGCTAAAATATCTTTTGTCAATGCCTTACCAAGAGACCCTGTCCCTCCAGTAATTAAAATTGACTTCTTATTTAAATCCAACATTATAAAATTTTAAGTATTTATCACTTCTCCAAAACTCAAATATGAAGATTTCAATCTTGCCATATACTAGGCTTCGGCTAGTTTCTTTAAAGAAAAGAACATGTTTCTAGCACCAGCAAAAAATAAAAATATTAAAACAAAAACTATTGGATATACAATAACTTTATTGCTAAGAATGCTTTTTTTAGCTTGGACCAGTTTAGGTTTGCCTATAGTGACAAGAATATTATTTGAAAGCACCAACTCTTCTTTTAAATTTACATTTCTATTTTGCATATTTATTTTTTGCTGTATCACCTCGTCTAGATTAACGTTTTTATCAACAATATATATTTGGTTTGAAGTGGATGATGCGGCCGCACCATTTTTATATGAATCTAAAACTTCGTCTATTTGACTAATGGTCCTGTAATTTGAAGCAATAGTCTCTTCAATATTTTTAACCGCTACTACTCTTAAGTCTTTTAAAAGTTCATTATTATTAATGTATTCAAATATGAAATCAATTGTACCATCAGAGGCATCTGGGGATAAAGTAAAATTTATAAAGTGATAATTATACTCTGCATTAAATGTTTGCCATATTTCTACCGCTTCTTTATCAAACTCAACATTTTTAAGTATCCCTTCCAAATACCTCCCGTTACTTCCGTAGTTTGATATTATATCCTTTAAGTTAATAACAGGCTTAATTTCTAAACTAGAAACTTGTAGTGAGTTACTATAATAGCCTATCTCCGAAAAAAATATAGAATCCTTCGCCTCAATTTTTTTATTTAAAAGTTCAATTTGATTATAAACATAATGTGCTGCATCAAAGTTTATTCTAACAAGAACTTCTGCTTCTTGATTTGGTTTTGAATCAGAAGTAGTGAAATACCCTAAAGCAACTCCTAATAATAATAACCCTGCTATGATTTTCCATTTTTTTAGAACAAAAGCTAAAGCTCCAAAAAGCAGCACGATCATTCTTTCTAGACTTTTTTTAATTGTATTATAAACATTTGATAAGTCTAAATCTTCAGTATTATCATTCATATCGTTAAAATTACTGCTAGTTCATAAGAATATTTAAACTTCCATTCCAATCTTTAGTTGTAAAAGAAAAAACGCGTTCAAATTTATTATTGTCCAAAACACTGTATTTTGGTCGTGCTGCAAAAGTACAGCAATCATTGGTTTTTACAATATTTTAAAGCTATATAAACGAATCCCATTCTAAGATTACCTAACAATTATAAAACGAGTTTCTTTCTTTAAAACATTCAAGTTGCTTTTACTAGAAAGTTGTTTGAATCTTTAATCCAACCAACGATTAGCGCAATACTATTTGCTGATATATGGCAAATTACTAAATCCCTCGTGTAAAAAATTAGTGCAATTAAATAGGCGTCAATTATAAGCCATTAAATATATTGAGGAAGATGAGAAACATCGCACATGGTTGCGTATAAATTATCATATGTATTATACAAAATGAATCTTTAAATAGACCAAGTCCATAAATCCTCCAAGAAGGGAATTAAACTATAGATATTTTCCCCTACTTTGTCGATAATAGTTTCAAAAAAATTGCCGATTTAATAATAATGGAAGGGGGATTTATTTTATGGAGAAATCAATTCATTTGACATACGCCATAAGCAAAGTGTTTGTTGCTTCTGTAAATAAAATTCAGTCTACTCTAAAATATATTTTAGTATATTCTTAGTGATAAGGTAGGTAGGTTTTACGCCACTTGTCCCCAAGCCTCCAGAAGCTAAAGTACTTCCTGTTTCCAGCGGATTATCTGAAGCGTAATAGGCATACATTACTTTCACATTAGAACTAATACTACCTCTTATTTTAGCAGCGGCCTGAATTGCTTTTTGATAATGAGCTCCTTCCATTTCAAGTCCTATTACGTCCCAAGT
>RCNB010000679.1_pt1 | contig 22269 bp, 18 predicted proteins | sample 2041321 | NCBI WGS metagenome assembly RCNB01 (sample SAMN09708232, study PRJNA481090) | Marine sediment metagenome, whole genome shotgun sequencing project. | reverse complement strand
TCCATAGATATGTTGAGGAGCAAAATCGTGAAACAAGCGTTGCAGCAAGGATTTTCAAGCCGCAGTAGATGGCTACTGCAAATTCTGGGTTGAAGAATCAGGCAGGGGATATAGAAGCAAAAAAGATGGTACTGGAGGTTGTTGATATTTTGAAGGATTAACTAGTGGGCGTATACTACCACCTGTTATAAGGGTGGCTTTGTTTTGCGGTCGAAGGCCTTGAAACAAAGGAAGTACGAAAGTGCTGCTGTTTCCTTTTGCGACCCCGTGTAAAGCACGGTGTTTTCAAAGCAAACAATTAATTGTTCTCAAAGAAATATACCATTTCTCCTGTTTTCACTAAGCCAAGTTCTTCTCTTGCAATATTTTCTATAAATTTATTATCGTTTTTTAAAAAATAATTGTATTCTTCCAATTTTTTATTTTCTATCTTCAAGCTCTGTTTATAATTTTCTATCTCACTCAACTCTTTTTCAAGAGAAATCACGTTCATTATTCCCCTCTCCCCAAAGCATGAGTATGCTAAGATAAAGCAAATAAACCCTGCAATTATGAAGAAGCCGTATAGATTATTTAGAAACTTCACCGTTACCTTTTCTCCGAAGCTGTTTTCTTCATAGTTGAGGTAGCAATCGCTAATTGTGTAATTCCTGCTCTTTTAGCAGTATCCATCATCCTTACAACTTTGCCATGAGAAACTTCTTGATCAGCCTGAATAATGACCAGGGTATCCTTATTCTTCTGAGCAGATTTAGTTAAAACTGAAGAGATCTGATCAACAGAAACAGGATTGCTATTTATAAATATACTGTCATTTTTGTCCATTACGATAATGACCTCTTCCCTCTCTCTTATAATCTCCTCTGTCACTGCATCCGGGAGATTAACCTTTATCCCTGGTGTAATAATAAAGTTCAAAGAAAGAGCAAAAAATATGAGCAAGTTGAATACAGTATCAACTATGGGGGTAATATCAAGGCTTGCATCTGTTTTCGTTCTCTCGCTAAATTGCATTACTTACTGGATGGATTACCTTTTAAGGCTATTCCTTCTCCTTAATCAATTCAACCATTTGAGCAGAACACTCTTCCATCTCAAAAACTAAAGAAGAAGACTTGCTCGATAAATATCTATAAAATACCAGGGTTGGAATGGCAACCGTAAGTCCTGCAGCAGTTGTGTATAGTGCCTCAGAGATGCCACCTGCTAGCGTACTGGGATTAACTACACGTTGTAAAGATATAACAGAAAATATTTTAATCATACCTGCGATGGTTCCAAGCAAACCCAGAAGTGTGCTGATGCTTGCTATCGTTGCTAAGGCTTCAAGGTATTTCCCCAAAACAGAAGCTTCTCTTCTTCCTACTTCTTCAATTCTCTCTTTAATTACCTCTCTCTTTTTACCGTAATTCTTTATCCCGATGGAAAAAATACGAGAGATAGAGGAATGATTGTTTTCGCATACTTTAAGAGCCTCCGAAAAATTATTCTTATTTAGTAATTGTTCAACTTCATTTAAAAATACATTTGGTATATTTTTCTTTCTTCTTAGGCTCCACAATTTTTCAAGAAAAATGGCAAAGGACAATATCGAACAAAGAATGATGGGGTACATGAATACTCCACCTTTAATTATAAAATTTAACATTTCTATATCTTCCCTTCTATAAGTATACTATAAATTTAAACAGCCAGTTTCTAGAATCAAGAATCATTTTGCCAGTCACATTCCATTTTATGCTTAATGAACGATCTGCAATAAATTGATGAGTTCCCATATTTTGTTATTATATAAAATTTTAAAAACCTATTCAAGCAATTCTTTGTTTTAATTAATATATTTTTTCATTTCAAGGGTTTTAAATATTTGTATTCTCTTAAGAAGGTGGTTAATCAGTCACTTCTTTTTTTACTTGCAAACCCAGTAAATCAATGATATTTCTTAACACCTTGATTGTTTGTGAGAAGTCAAAGCATTCCCTTAATTCTTCTCTATAAATCCTTCCACAGGGGAAGTTAAATTAGATTTGTCATAACAATAACAATAAACAACAATTAATTATGAATGAAAGAAGAGGTATAATGAGCTTAAAAAATGACCTTGAAAAAATTGTCCATCCTGAGTTTGTAAAGGATGACTCAGAAACACTTACGGCATATTCCCACGATCAGAGCTTCGCTCCACCATCCAAACCAGATTTTGTCATATTTCCTCAAAAAGTTGAACACGTTCAAGAAATAATAAAATTAGCCAATCAAACCAACACTCCAGTAACACCTTATAGTTCAGGTCTTAACTTTCATGGTGCCACTATTCCGCAACAGGGAGGTATAATTTTAAATCTGAGCCGAATGGATAAGATAATAGAGATTAATGAAAAGGACTGGTTTGTCATTATTGAACCGGGTGTTACATATCAGCAACTGCAAGACAGCCTGCTGCCAAAGGGTTTAAGGCTTATGGTTCCTTTAGGTGTTCCACCTAAGCGATCTGTTCTTTCCAGCTATCTTGAACGTGATCCTGTTATGGCCGCTGCCAGTTTTGAATACGGTAATTACCTTCAAATGGACATGGAGATTGTTCTGCCCGATGGAGAATTATTTAGAACAGGCTGCTGGAACCTCGGAGGCCGTCCGGGAGGTTATTACGGGCCAGGAGTAAATATGCCTTTTCGTTTTTGGACAGGCGCACAGGGAACACTGGGGGTTATTACCAAGATCATTATCAACGTTCAACATCTTTCTCCTGTAAGGAAATACTTTTTTCTATGTTTTGATAATCTCGAAGCGGTTATCGAACCACTTAGAAAGATCCAAATGAAGGAAATTGGATGGGAGTGTTTTGGCTTGAACAGATTTAATCTATCCGCCCTTTTGACAGATGACTGGAAGGTACCTGAATCTTTTCCCACAACAAAGATTGCATCGTCTAATTTTGATCAACTACGAAAGTCCCTCCCTGCCTGGACCGTTGCCATTGGATTAACCGGTTTCACCAACTTCCCTGAAGAAAAAGTAGCCTATGAAGAAGAAGCCTTACGTCAAATATGCAAAGATATGGGGCTGGAACTTTTAGAATCCCTCCCAGGCAATCCAGAAACCAACCAGATCTTTTTAGAGGAATCTCTTCGCTCATGGGGAATACTCAAAAAATTCTGTTATAAAGGGTCTGTTCATGATTTGTCCTTTAAGGTTCCTCTTGACAAATTACCTTCAATGGAAAGATTAATGCTCAAACTTGCAAAAGATGGAAACTATCCTGGTGAAGATATGGGGGGGTATTTTCTCATCCTCGAGCGCGGAAGAGGAGTTCATATTGAATTTGATTTACACTGCGATTTGGAAGACAAACAAGAAAGCAAAAATGTGGATGAGCTCTGGAACAAATCAAGTAAAGATTTACTCGAAGAAGGAGCTCTTTATGACCGACCTTACGGGATCTGGTCAGAATTGACATATAAGAAAGCATCAAACTATCATCATAAAATAAAACAACTGAAAGATGAATTCGATCCCAAAGGCATTATGAACCCGGGTAAAATATATATATAAGGGGGCGTCATATGGAAGTGAAGAAAAAAGTTGAACCTCAATACCTTCCTCCTGAGATTTACCAGGCTTTAGAAGATATTGTTGGCAAAGAATATATAACTCAGGATAGAGGTATTCTTGAAACTTATAGTAAATTTTCTATAGACATTGCAGGTTACCTGAAAAAACATGCAAAAGACCCATCAAACATTCCAGCCTGTGTAGTTCTTCCGTCCACTACCGAAGAAGTACAAGCTATAGTCCGTTTGGCCAATAAACATAAGATTCCTTTCGTTCCCTTTACTAACGGACAGTTGGGTATCGCCAACTATCCTACTAAACCTCTTCCTACTATCTGCATCCATTTCAGCAGGATGAATAAGATTTTAGAAATCAATACCAAGACTATGGCAGCAAAAATCCAACCCTATGTAGATTATGGACAGCTCCAGGCAGATGCCATGAAGGTCGGTCTATGGAATGGGGGCACACCCTTATCAACTTCTCTATGCAAACTATCATCCCAGACAGCCCTGGCAGGACTTTACCAAACAAGCATGAAATATGGGACCATTGGCAAAAACATCGTAAGTCTCAAATTGGTATTGCCAGATGGTGAGATTCTAAAAACAGGTTCGAGCAGCGTGGATTCGGTCGATGATTTCTGGGAATATGCACCCGGACCGGACATTTATGGCCTATTCAGGGGATCCAGTGGAACACTGGGCATCATCACCGAATTAACCACCAAACTCCATCCCTGGGCCGGGGAAAAGGAACTTCCGGAACCACCCGCTGGTCGTCCTTCCATTCAAACATATCGTGATGATAAATATGACCATGCACCACCTCCCAAGCTTCATCGACTTTACTGGGTTGAATACAATGACATCGATAGTGAAATCAAGGCACTACGCGAGGTTGCCCATTCCGGCATCGGTATTGGTCTCAATGCAGCCGGTATTTACAACGCTTATTACTGTTCCACAACACAAGAGCAAACGATTAAACGTGTGGAAGAAAATTTCTTTCCACCTTATAATTTCTATGTCATCTGCACCGGCATCACCTCTCACAAGCAGCTTGACTATGCAGACAAGGTCATAAATAAGATAATTAAAGAAACAGGAGGCACACTGCTTTCTGAAGATCATAAACCTGATGTGCTTAAAGTACTTTCAACCTGGAATCTTGATTGTATACGGCACGTCTGCGGTTATCGAATGAGCCGTTATTCCTATTTGGATACCTGGTTCTGTAGTGGTGTACCGGCTGTTGGAAATGACGCTCAGGAAATCTGGAGTGAAGCTATCAATACAATTGGGGAAACTTATATTACAGACCGTGGCGGGGTTGATACTACCCCCTTCCTTTACGCTTCTGATCCCTCCGGCAGAAACTTTTTTACAGAAGCTGATGTTTATCCAAACCCTATGGATCCAAAATCTTTACAGCAGGCACAACAGCTTATGATGTTTAGTATAGGAAGAACAATTGGCAAGAAGATTGGTCCCGGTGTCACTGCCTTCGGAGCCAGCTTTGAACCCCTCACTTCTTTCTTCCCCGAGATGGGACCTAATGTTCACCTCTTTATGCGAAAGCTGAGGAAAGTATTCGATCCTAACGGTGTTTGTGCGCCCGGAAGACAGATATTTACCAAAGAAGAACTTCAGGCCGTGCCCCCACCAATGGTAGAAGCTATCAACCAGCTTAGACAGATGAACGGGTTGGATCCCATTGATGTTTCTAAATTGAAATAAACATCAATAAAGCCATGCCATGACTTTAAAGGAACAACTAGAAAAGATTGTTGGACCACAAAACGTCTTTGATGATCAGGAAACACTGGTTAAATATTCAAAGGATCAAAGTTTTGTCTCTCCTGCCAAGCCAGATTTTGTTATATTTCCTCAATCTACAGAAGAAATTCAAGAGATCACAAGGTTAGCCAACCAGACTAAAACTCCCCTTATCCCTTTCAGCTCAGGTTTAAATTTTTATGGAGCCACTATTCCCAGTAATAGTGGCATCATCATTAATCTTTCAAAAATGGATAAGATACTTTCCATTGATGAAGAGAACTGGTTTGTTGTGATAGAACCCGGCGTTACCTATGAACAGCTTCAGGATGAACTTAACAAAAAGAAATTAAGAGCCATGATTCCACTGGGAGTTTCTCCTAAAAGGACTGTGCTTTCAAGCACTCTGGAAAGGGATCCTGCGCTGGCAGCAGCCAGTTTTGAATACGGTAATGATTTAATGTTAGATACAGAAATCATTCTGCCGGAAGGAGACTTATTCCGTACAGGGCTCTGGGCATCAGGCGGAAGGCCTGGATCTCACATGGGGCCAGTAAGAGCTCTACTCTACCGATTTTTCACAGCAGCACAAGGCACTTTTGGTATAATGACCAAAATGGCTCTTCAAGTAGAGTATCTTCCTGAACTTCAGGAGATTTTCTTCATCCCTTTCTCTTCCATTATGGACAGCCTTGAAGCTATTAAGCAAATTCAAAGAAAGGAAATCGGGCTTGAGTGTTTTCTTTTAAATCGATTTAATCTAGCTTCACTATTTTGTAAAGACTGGCATATTCCCCAAGAATTCCCAAGCGAAAAAGTACCCTCTGAGCATTTTAAAGAACTTATCGATGTGTTACCTCCATGGGTTCTCATTATCTGTTTAACGGGTTCACCAAGGTTCCCGGAGGAAAAAATCAGCTACGAAAAAGATGCCCTAATGAACATTTCTTCTAAGTTAAACATAAATGTCTTTTCCACTATCCCTCCTCTGGAAAACGCCGATGAATACTTTTCAGGGCTTTTATTTAGACCATGGGACATACTTAAAAAATTCTGTTTTAAGGGATCCGTTCACAGCCTCTCCTTCAAATCTCCCCTAAAACGTGTTCCGGAATTTGAATCGATTATCCATAAGGCTTCTGAAGAACACAATTACTCCATCAGACACATTGGCGGTTATCTGCTTCCCATTGAAAGGGGAAGAGCAGTCCACCTTGAATTTGATTTCCACTGTGACATCTCAAGTCCCGAAGAAGTAAAACAAGTAAAGAACCTGTATTTCAGCTGCAGTGAAGAATTAATAAAAATGGGTGCATTTTTTGACAGACCATATGGTGTCTGGGCAGAGATGATGTACAATAGAACAGGAACATACACCAAAAAGCTCAAAGAACTTAAAGACGAGATAGATCCGCATCATATTATGAATCCAGGCAAGCTTTGTTTTTAAGAGATATTCATTATGGAAAAGAAATTTTTCGAAAAAACCTTAGAAGATTATAAAGATCAAGTCTGGGGATGCGCACGCTGCAACTGGTGCCAAAATCACTGGGGATGGAATGTGAAGAGTGCTGAATACTCTGAGATTTGTCCTGCCTTTGGTGAGTTCCGGTTTTTTTCCTACTCTGGAATGGGTAAAATGCACATCGCCCGAGCCCTTCTTGAAGGTGACTTCGATTATGAAGATGCCCCCGAATTGGCAGAGATTGCTTATCTATGTACTACCTGCGGTGCCTGTGAGATAAACTGCCAGAGACTGCAAGACAAGGAACCTCTTAAGGTAACAGAGTGCCTTCGTGCCAAATTGGTCGAAGATGGAATAGGCCCAATGCCTGCACATAAGGTTCTCATTAATAGTATTAAGCAGTATGATAATCCCTGGATGCAGCCAAGAGCAAAGAAAGCAAGCTGGGCAAAAAAAATAAAGTTAAAAGACGCAAGCACAGAGGAGGTTGAGACATTATATTTTGTGGGATGTACTGCCGCACTTGACCTTTCGCTAAGGGAAGTTCCTCAAAACACTGCTCAGATTATGCTCAAAGCAGGAGTCGATCTCGGTATCTTTGGCAACCGGGAGATTTGCTGTGGAAGTCCTGTTGCCAGAATTGGTGATAGAAAGACATTTATGGATCTCGCCAACAGGAATCTTGAGCTCTTCAACAAAAGGGGAATCAAAGAAATTGTCACCTCTTGTGCCGGATGCTATCGAGTCCTTAAATTTGACTATCCAGAAGTACCAGGCAATTCCAAAATAGAGTATAAAGTATATCACACAGTAGAGTACTTAGATCGCCTTCTAAAGCAGGGGAAACTTGTCTTCACCAAAGAGATCCCTCTAGTCCTTACATGGCATGACCCATGTCACTTGGGAAGGCATTGTGGAATTTATGAGCAACCCAGAAATGTTTTGAGCTCCATTCCAGGGATAAAGCTTGTTGAAATGGAACGGATTAAGGATCAAGCATGGTGTTGTGGTGGTGGAGGTGGTGTCAGAACTGCTTTCATTGAATTTGCTGTAGAAACAGCAAAAAAGAGGATTGGGGAAGCCATGAAGACTGGTGCTGAAGGAATTGTTACCTGCTGTCCTTTCTGTGAGCAGAACATATCTGATGCTCTTGCTCAAATGAACAATCCTCTTAAGCTATATGATATCACTGAACTTGTCATCCAGGCTATTTAACCACGGAGATAAAAACAATTTAGGAATTGAGGGATTCAGGAATTATCTGTTTTGAAGTTAATAATGTTAAGGGAGCTAATTGGTGGATAATAAGAAAAAGAAGAAAGTTATCCCAAATAAGTTAGATCCAGAAGTTTTTGACGCTCTAAAATCTGTCGTGGGTGAACGCTGGATCTCCCAACAGCGATCGGTCATAGAAACCTACAGCAAGTTTTCTATTGATGGGCAAAGCTTCCTAAGAAAATATGCAAAGGACCCTTTTGCTATTCCTGCCTGTGTCATTCTCCCTTCTACTACTGAAGAAGTACAGACGATTGTTAAAATCTGTAACCAGTATAAAATACCATTTCTCCCCTTCACCAATGGTCAGGTATTCTGCAGCGTTACTACTCCAGCACCTACACTTTGCATACATATGTCAAGAATGAATAAGGTGATCAACATTGATGAAGAAAATATGGCTGCCACCCTGCAGGCTTATGTAGATTATGCTCAACTCCAGGCTGAAGCCATGAAGAAAGGTCTATGGAATGGTGGTGCTCCTCTTGCTACTTCACTTTGCAAACTTTCTTCACAGTTCTCATTTGCCGGCCTCTGGCAGACAGATCTCAAATATGGCCAACTCAATCGGAATCTCGTCAGTGTTCGCATGGTACTGCCAGATGGCGAAATTCTGGATGTAGGCTCCCGATGTCTTCCTCACTCCGGTGATTTCTGGGAGTATGGCCCAGGGCCGGATCTTATGGGCTTGATGAGATGTGGTGCAGGCAGCAATGGTATTGTAACTGAAATTACCGTAAAACTTCATACCTGGGTTGGTGGTGATTATCTCCCAGAAGTCTCTGCCGGCCGCCCTTCCCTTCCTGATGTTCATCAGCCTGAATATGATAGTCCACCCCCTCCTGACAACCACAAATTAATCTGGATTGAATTCCCTGACATGAAATCTGAGATAAAGGCATTACATGAAATCTCTTATTCAGGTGTTGCTATCGGGCTAAATGCAACAGGAGTCTATTCAGCTTATTACTGTTCGCAAACTCAGGAGATGACTGAAAAACGAACAGAGGAAGGATTTTTCCCAGCATTTAACTGCTATGTAATTTTAGCCGGGATTGTTTCACCTAAACAGATTGACTATGAAGAAAAGGTCGTTCGACAGATAGCAGATGAAACAGGAGGAACAATTCTTTCTGAACATTATAAGCCCGAAGTGTTAAAGGTGCTTGCTCCCTGGAACCTCGACTGGGCCAGGCATGTCTGTGGCTTTCGCATGAACAGGAGGATGTACGCCAACGCATGGTTGCCGGTGGGTCCTTTTGAGATGTCACTTAAGCATCAGGAGTTTTGGACGGACTGTTTAAACACTATCGGAGAAACTCACTTAACGGATCGTGGAGGCAGTAAAGATACTCCCTTTATATACGCTATAGACCGTGGAAGATTCTGTTTTAGTGAAACAGATAATTATCCCGATCCCACTAAACCGGAGATGATTCAAAGGGCAGCTGCCTCTGGTCTATATGGAATGACCCGTCTTATTAAAGAAAAGGTAGGGAATACCCTCATGGCTTTTTGCACCATTGAACCCCTCGTTTCTTTTTATCCTGAAGTAGGTCCTAATGCTCAAACATTTTTCAGGAAGATACGTAAAGTTTTTGATCCACATGGTCTTTGCGCACCTGGCAGACAGGTTTATACTGAAGAAGAGATGGCTTCATTACCTGACGAACTTTATACCACAGTTAATTCCATGAGAGAATCATTGGGTATGCCTTCCATTAAAAGGCCACGGGGGTAAAAAATCTTTTGACAAGTATTTTAAAATTTTATACAAAGTATCCTTATTTTTAAAATGATTATATATCAATCACTATTTGATATCTGAAGGAGGATGGAATGAAGAAATATGATCTTGTAGTAGTAGGTGCTGGTCCAAGTGGTTTACTCGCCGCCAAGGCTGCAGGCCAGGCTGGACTCAATGTTGCTCTGTTAGAAAGAAAATCAGATATAACACGCATTGAGAGGACTTGTGGTCAGACCTTTGTTTCCATGAATGACTACTATTTTGGTGATCTTGTTACTTACAATCGAAAAGGTAAAAGGATATTATTCTCCAAGAATGGTTTCTCATTCAATTATGATGGGCCAGTAAAAAACAGCTATGCCTGGCACATCTATTCGCCAAATGGCAATGTGCTTCCTTTTGGTCTCCCAGAGGAAACCAGAAAAAAAGGCGATTATGGTGCCGTTGCTCTCTCTTATGACAAAGAGATACTTCTCCACTGTATTTTAGAAGAAGCGAAAGAAGCTGGAGTAGAAGTGTTTCCGGGAATAAACGTAAATGACATTACATCGACTGCTGAAGGCGTAAAAGTAGATGGTAGTGGTAAAACATTTGAGGCTTTATACGCTATCGCAGCTGACGGTTGCAACTCCAGAATAGCAAAATTACTGGGATTCAATAAAAACAGGACAGCTTACTGCTATCTGTTTTCAAAAAGTTGGTATATGCGTAATGTCAAGGCACCAGATTTAGATGTTTTAATCTCAAGCATTACCTATAAAACGGTTGCACCAGGTTACTTATTCATTTTTCCACGTCCTTATGAAGACGATTTGAATGTAGTTTTCCTCACCCTGGATCCCAGAGTTAACCTGGATGACGTTGCTAATGATTACATGAAGGAAAACCCCTTCTTCTCTGAATGGTTTAAAAAAGCAGAACTAATGGAACAACATACATCTGCTCAATACATGTTTTCTCCTATTATTGAGCCTTACAAAGAACGTATTCTTCTCGCAGGCGATACAGGTTCCACACAGGAATTAGAAAATTCCGGGGCAATGATCAGTGGCTGGAAAGCAGGTAATGCTATAGTAACAGCCTTAAAAGAGGAAAGAGTAGGTCTAAAGTCCCAGGGCATATCTGATTATATTAAATGGTGGAAAGCTACTTATATCGAAGGTTACCGACATGAAGATTACATTATGAATTTTGCTTTACCATTCGTAATAGATAACGAAGAAGATTTAAATTATATCTTCAGTCTGGTTAAAGACCCATTGCCTCCCTGTTGGAACCCTTATGCAGCTATCGGTCATCTTGGTCAGCTCGTCCAAAGTCTGATTCCCACTATTCAGAAAGAAAGACCAGATATTCTGCCCAAACTGGGTAAAATGTCAAAGCCTATGACTGAAATTCTTGAAAAAACAACAAAGGCGTGCAAACCATTACTTGATTTAGATTAGAATGTGCATAATCTATAATGAACGAGATAAGTTGTCATTATGTCATTACGAGGACCTTGCCCCGTGGAACATGTCCCTAATGTTTCTGAGATTTTCTGATAAAACATCTTAAAGGTGAAGATTTTCTTTTTGAGACATTGTTATTCCACAGGGGACGCTGACGAAGCAATCTCATTAAAAAAATAAGAAGATTATAAAAAATTGCGTTGACAACCCATCGTAAATACATTAATAATCAATACTCTGTTTTATCAAATTACATAGTTTACCACTGATAGGTATGATACTGGATGCTTGATCCTGGATTCTAGATAAAAGCTTATATTGTATCTCATCCAGCATCAAGAAACCAGTATCCAGGATTGTTATATTCACAATATCGAATGCATTGTCACCAAACTATTTTGAAGAGAGGGAAATCCTGAGAAACCTTATATATTAAAGGAACAATATGAAACGATATGATCTTGTTATTGTAGGTGCCGGACCTGCTGGATTGATGGCAGCAAAAACTGCCAGTGAATATGGCTTATCAGTTGCTTTAATTGAAAGGAAAAAAGATATCTGCAAAATCACACGCGCCTGCGGGATGATGATCGTTAGCTTGAGCGGTACCTATCTGGGGGAAAGAGTTATACTAAACTCTGAACAGAAGCGTCTCTGCTTTCCCTTTTATGGTTTTTCTATTCCCTACGATGGCCCCTACCGTAATTTCTATTCCTGGCAGCTCATTTCCTATAATGGTGAAATTGTTCAGCTGGGTGACTATAAAACAAACAAAAGCAAAGGAGAAAACGGAAGAGTTAGCGCAACCTACGACAAATCAACCTTGTTAAGGTGTCTGCTCAGGGAAGCCAAAGCCAATTCGACAGATGTTTTTTCAGGCAAGACTGTAGTAGATGCCAGGCAAACTAAAGAAGGGGGCCGCGTAATCACAAGTGATGGAGACATTTTTGAAGGTAGATATGTTATTGCAGCAGACGGCAGAATCTCACGTACTGCAAAAGTACTGGGTCTTAATAAGGAAAGGAAGTTTTATGGAACGGTAATTTCCGTTGGGGCTTACCTGGCAGATCTTGATCTTCCTGCTGATGACATTTTCTATAGTATTTTCATGGCAGAGAAGACACCTATGCGGTTTTATATTATACCAAAAGCCACAGATAAAAGAGTCTATTCTACTTCAGCTGCAACTATGGATCCTTTTTCCGATTACCTCGGCGCTTTGGACAGGTTTATGACACAAAGCAGATATGCTCACTGGTTTCGTAATGCCAAAAAGGTGGAAGACAGAGCTGTTGTAGGAAATATGATTTCTCCAGTCATGAACCCCGTAAAGGGTAATTTTGTCTTTGTAGGTGACACCATCTGGTTCCAGGAATCTGAGATGACAGGAGCAGTAATCAGTGCATGGAAAGCAGTTGGTGCTATAACTGTAGCGTTGAAGGAGGGAAAAGAAGCACTTAATGAATATACAAGCTGGTGGCAAAAAACCTATGCTAAAAAATATGACTTCACTCAAATGGTTAGGGGTTCTACCATGAATGCATTTTTAACCACCGAAGACATGGACTTTCTTTTTGCACACATTGAAGAAGCTCTACCCTCCTGTCTCGACCCTTACGAGGTAAGCAATTACATAGGGGGCGCTTTTGCTAAACTTTTACCCATCATGCAGAAGGAGAGACCTGAAATTATTGCTAAACTTACCAAAGTAAGGACTTCACCATTAAGTAAACTGATAAGCGCAAACATCAGGAAGGGGTTTCCAAACAACTGAACACCTAACCCATTTTTGCTGCAAGGAGAGATTATGGCAGACAAAGAACATCAATCAATTTATGAAGGTCTGGTAAACATCCTCGGTAAAGATAATGTTTCTGACGATAAAGCTGTTATGGAGGCGTATGTCCGTGATTGGCTCCCGCCTGGAGTCTTAAGCCCTTTAACACCAGAATTCGTTGTAATGCCAGAGAACACAAAAGAGGTTCAATCAATTTACAAGCTGGCTAATCGCCTGAAGTTCCCTATCATCCCCGTTGGCTCTAATCAATGGTCTTTGACTACCAAACCCAATCGACCAAGAACTGTTACCCTTGATTCCAAGAGACTAAATAGAATACTTGAGATTGATGAAAAAAATATGTTCATGATTATAGAACCCTACGTTACCAATGCACAGGTTTCTGCAGAAGCAATGAAGTATGGCCTTCAATGTGGGTGTCCGGAAGCAGGTGGTCAGGCAAGCCAGCTTGCAGGACATATTTTCATGGGAATGTGGGGTAATGGTTATCGTGTTGGAATGGGATACAAAAACATGCTGGGTTTTGAGCTGGTATTCCCTAATGGGGAAGTTCTTCGTGCAGGTTCTCTAAGCAATTCAAAGTCTGGATGGTTTTTTGGCGAAGGCCCTGGTCCTGACCTCAGAGGTATGCTGAGAGCTTATCTGGGTACCATGGGAGGCTATGGTACTGTAACCAAGCTGGCTATAAAACTGGAGCCCTGGCCTGGTCCCAAAGAATTCCCATGTGAAGGTATTACACCCAACCAGAAGTCTTTCTTTGAAGACGGGTCATTTGAATGGGTACTCTTTACTTATCCTACTTTAGATGCTGCTGTTAATGCGATGTATGAAGTTGGTCGCTGTGAGATTGGAGGATCCCTACATAAGTGGTCCTCAAAGTATTTATGCTGGTGGTGGGCAAAGTCAGGTGAGGAACACTGGAAGATGTGGCAGAAAAAGTTTTTCCAGAAGAATATGAAAAACATGCTGTCTGTATGTCTCTGGCCCTTTTCCGGTAAAAAACATCAGGAATATGAAAAAAGAGTTCTATTGGACATTATTAAAGATACAGGCGGCAAGCTTATTTCAAAAGAAGCCCATGACTTGTGGGTGCATTCAACCGCTAATAACTGGCTGAGGGATAGCAGTGGTCCCAGGATGATGCAGCCCTCAGGTGCCTTCGCCCTATTTAAAATTGTTGGAGATACTTTAAACGTAGCTCTCCAAGCATGCAAAGAAGGCTTTAAATGGATGGATAAGTATTCTCCACCAGTATTAGATTGTGACAATTCAGATTGGATTGTACCCTACGATTTCTGCCATTTTGCTATAGGTGAAACAGACTTTCCTTATGAGAAAACACCTGAAGATTCTGCAGCTGTTGTCGGAGGGATTATGGAAATGATCAAAGATGATCTTGCTCATAAAAAAGAAGGCGGCGTTGGCATCGCAATGGGTGGCACCTATCATGGCCTGGCAGGACCGGTATTTAGTAATTATGATCATCTTTTGAGAGGTATAAAGCTATCTATTGATCCCAACAACATCGCCAATCCTCCTCATCCTGTACCAGTAGAGGAATAGTTTTGGGAAGATTAAAGTATATAAAAACATAAGCACAGTTATAACCCTATCTTATCATACTATCCTTCGCTGACAAGATACTGGATATTAGATGCTGGATACTGAATGTTTAACCAGCATCTATAGTGTTCGACATAACAGCTGTCGCATTGAGGAATTTTAGCGATTAATAATGACATCTACTTTGAAAGTGGACCCGGGAACTAACCCGTATTAAACCTACCTTAAATCTCAAGTCTAAAAATATAATCACTTAACTTATTGTAATAACTAGAGAATATCTGTATCAACTCTTCTAAAAAAATTTTATTTTTTTCTTGACAAAAATTTTATTTTGAGTTATCTGTATACTGACTAGTCAGTATAGATTACAATAAATAAAATTTTTAACAGTAAAACGATGAATGTCAAGAAATGATATGTATTATTAATACGTTACAGATATTCTGAGATGTTTATGGTTGCCAAATGCATACAAATAATGAAAATTCGGTCAAACGCAAAGAAAAGATTCTCGAAGCCGCACTTCTATGTTTTAATGAAAAGGGATATCATAAGACCTCCATTGACGACATTGCTCTAAATGGCAAGATTAGTAAAGGTGGTATCTATTATCATTTCAAATCAAAAGATGAGCTATTTCTTAAACTATTCAACTTCAGGCTTAATAGATACACTGAGCAACTGAAGGCATACATCCAGGAGGAAAGTGACCCTCTAAAACGCATAAGGATACTCATACAAAAATGGGGGCTAATCCTAAAAGAGAATGAGGATTTCTTCAAGTTTTGTATGGAATTCAGTTCCATGGGTGCACGGGAGAAAGAGATTCGAAAAGAGATGACCTCTTTTTATAGAAGCTCTGTTGAAATCTTCCGACAGATCATCGATGATGGTATAGCAATTGGCGAATTTGAAAACATTGACGCAGAAAGAATTGCCAAGCTTATCTATTTCCTCTCCCAGGGGGTATTTTCAACCTTTTTTGCAGCAGACTGTGATTTTGATCTTATTGAACAACATACGTTCAATATGGAAACTCTTCTAAAAAGTATCCGTAAATCTTAGGATGTATATGGTAAATCAATTTAGGAAAGGAGGTGTTACAAAGGCTACTTAAAGTAATTGTTTAAAACTGGTTCTTATTATACAACACCAAAAAAAGGAGAAATAAAATGGTTACAATCGGTTCCGAACTTTGCACAGGATGCGGCGGGTGTGTCCAACTATGCCCTGTCTGCGCACTGTCGCTGAATGACGATGACAAAGCCACAGTCAATGATAAATGCGACGACTGTGGAATCTGCATCAAAGCATGTCCAGTAAGCTGTATTAAATAAATATAAATCCTTATTAAGGAGGTAAAAAAATGGCAAATCAGTATGATCTAGTCATAGTAGGAGGAGGATATTCAGGTCTGATGGCAGCCAAAACTGCCGGTGAATTGGGCCTTAAAACTGTTCTCATAGAAATGAAGCATGATATTAGCAAAGCGAACCGTGTTGACTGCCAGACACTACTCCCCATGGCAGAAGGTGAAGGGTATCTTGAAGAGGTTGTTAATCTCGATCCAGAAACTGGTGTCATAAAATTCGTAAAAAATGATGTTTCCTTTAAAAGTGGCAGCCCTTATAGAAACGTTTATGGTTTCGAGCTCGATTCCATTGATGGGCAAACTCTTAAATTTGGTGATCCCAAAGTACAAAGGAAGCTTGGTGATAAAGGAAGAATATGTGTCGCTCTGGATAAAAGCAAAGTCCTTGCTTCACTATTAGAACAGGCGAAGGCAGCAGGAGCAGAAGTAATCACCGGTACAGTAGTCACCGGAGTTTCAAAAACAGACGAAGGTGTGAAACTAACGACCAATAAGGGAAAGGAATTCACTGCCACTTTTGCTATTGCAGCAGATGGTGCCAATTCCAAAATGGTTCAACAACTCGGGCTTAATAAAGATCGTGGTTACTATTCCAGCATGACTGTTTTAGGATACTATGCTGAAGATCTAAAATTACCTGACCCTGAAGTCATATACTATGCTGTTGCCAGATACGAAAATGCTGGTGTAATCACTGCCATAGGTCCTCGCCCCTATGATAACAAAAACGTCGTGGTTTTTATCTGCGTAGATTGCCGAGTGGACCTTCTCAAATACAAAGAATTTTTCACTAAAGAAACAAAGTTAAGCTCATGGTTTGAGGGTGCTAAATTAGAACTGGTTAACTCATCCTGCGGAAACATGTGGTCAACCCTTGAAAAACCTTACAAAGATAATGTACTCCTGGTAGGCGATACATGCTGGTGCCAGGAATCAGAAAACTTCGGCGCCCTTCTCTCAGGAGCATTGGCATCCAGGGCTGTTAAAGAAGCCATTAAAAATAACAATCCTACTGAAGAAGGAATAAAGAGCTATCTTGAGTGGTGGGACAAGTCCTTCTACAAAAATCCAAAGTACCAGCGCGATCAGCTCATGGGAAATTACCTGCTGGGCACTATTCTGAACAATGAAGAGATTAGCTTTCTTTTCAGCAAACTTAACACTATTTTACCAGCGAGTATCCACCCTTATACTCTCTTTGCAGATCTGGGCGAAGAAATTGGCAAGGTGGCTGGTGAAATTCAGGAAAAGATGCCTTCAGTACTCGCTGGATTGGGCAGATTGCAGCAGGAAAGCCCGGCTGAAATTTTAAAAGATGCAGCGGCTGCAGGTTTCCCAAACAGATAAATCAAAAACATCCCCTCTCCCTTGATGGGAGAGGGTTGGGGAGAGGGTGGGAAAAAGACATTTTAAGTAATTTGCTTCCCCCTCCCCTTAATCCCCTCCCACCGAAGGAGGGGGAATTCAACTGTTTCACAATAAATCAAAAGGAGGTAACAAATGGGAGATAGATTAAAAGGAAAAGTTGTTGTTTTAACCGGCGTTGCCGGTGGTATCGGAACAGCCTTTGCAAAGGCACTGATCAACGAAGGAGCAAAGCTTACTATCAGTGATATAAAACCTTTTGACGAAGTGACCAAGGATCTTGAGAAGGCAGGTGGAGAAGTATTATCGCTCAAAGTAGATATCACATCTGAAGAAGACGCCAAAATGATGGCTGCAAAAACAATTGAGAAATTTGGGAGAATTGATATTCTCATCAACAATGCAGCTATTTTTGGAGGACTTACCTTAACACCTGTTCTGGATATACCCGTAGATCTCTTTAGGAAAGTTATTGATACAAATATCGTAGGAACTTTCAACTGTTGTAAGGCTTGTCTTCCTCAGATGGTCAAGCAAAAGAGCGGGAACATCATCAACATCGGTTCAACTATCTGGATCCTGGCTAAATTGCCACTCCTGCACTATGTAACAGGCAAAGCTGCTATGATGGGCTTCACTCGATGTCTTGCAGGAGATCCAACCCTTAACACGAATAATATCAGGTGCAACTCACTCATGCCAGGTGGAACCTGGGATGAAGCAACCCTGGGTATTTTAGGAAACATCCCTGGTGTAGAGGATAAACTGATAGCAGATCAGAATATCCATCGAAGAGAGATGCCGGAAGATTTGGTAGGGCCGCTTCTATTCCTGTGCAGTGAGGAAAGTGCCATTATGTCAGGCAACTCTGTTGCTGCAGACGCAGGTCTCTGCCCCTGGTAGTTGTTAGCTTCATTACTTAGTATCGTTTGTCTACAACAAATGCCGGTGTCATCCTGCTCTGATTATCATCTCGATGAACACCGGCATTTTGCACTTATTATTAATTATTTTATGTGAGCTTTATATGATGCTCTCGTAAAAAGTATAATTTGTCCCTTGTTTGTCATTCCTGCGAAAGCAGGAATCCAGTGATTTCAGGTTAATTATACAAGATCACCATTGTTTAACTAAGGAGTGAAAATATGCCAAGCTCTTTAAGAACTTACTTAAGAGATATCAAAAAAAGCATCCTGAGAATAAAAAGAGAAGTTGATCCCAAAACCCAGCTGGGAGATTTGGTTTCCCAGAGCGATCGACCGTTACTTTTTGAAAACATAAAAGGCCATCCGGACTGGAAGATATGTGACCTGTTAGTAAAAACACGTGAAACCCAGGCCATTGCTCTAAAAACTACCACCGATCAGATTGTCCCTGAATTGGCTAAAAGGCTATCTATGGGACCCGGTAAAACTCGGACAGTAAAAAGCGGTCCAGTTAAAGACAAGATTTTAAAAGGCAAAGATGCAGATCTTACTAAGATTCCATTCTGCATACATACACCAAAAGATGGTGGTCTCTATATTGGTTCAGGAATGTGTGTTGTAAAAGATCCTGACACAGGCATCCAGAACGTCTCTATGCACAGGATTCACATCAAAGGACCTCAGCGTGCAGCAGTTCATATCTTTTCGCCTCATACTAAGAAAATCATCCAAAAATATCATGTGAGAAAACAACCTGTTCCCATGGCTGTGGTAATTGGACATCATCCCTGCTTTGAGATAGCTACTAACTACTTTGGTCCTCACGACACCTATAGCGAACATGATTTGGCTGGTTCTCTTTTAGGTGAAACGATAGACATGATTAAATGTGAAACTTCTGATATTACTGTTCCTGCTCATGCGGAAATCGTCCTGGAAGGTGAGATTCCACCTGGTGTCATGGAAGACGAAGGTCCTTTCTGTGAATTCCATGGGCTTTACACATCAGGTGTTGCAAAAAAACCAGCGCTTGATATAAAAACCATTACCATGAGAGAAGATGCTATTTTTCGGCATTTAAATGCCACACCCTATACCGATCACCAAAGAATCTTCTGCTTGCCAACAGAAGCCCGCTTATATGACCAGCTTAAGAGGAAGGGGATTGATGTTCGCGACGTCCATATACCACCATGGGGAGGCTTATTTATCATAATAATAAAAATGGTTCCCCAGGTCGAGGAACAGGTAAGAGATGTTTTGATGACAGCTCTCTACTCACCCAATTTGATCTTTACCAAAATAGCAATCGCAGTAGATGAAGATATGGATACTCATAATGCTGAAGATATCCTTTATTCTATCGGCGTAAGGATGAACCCTCAAACTGATACAGTAAATATTGACAGGACCCTGGGGCTTCCTTATGATCTTTCGCTCCCCGATCTCCCTGGTGCCCCACCTTTAAGGGTAGGAGGCAAATTGGGTATTGATGCTACTAAAGCTCCTTTGTTGAAAAAAGAACTAAGAGCGAAATTCGAAAGAGTTAATCCTAAAGGATGGGAGAAAGTTTATCTAAAAGATTTTATATAATAATAAATGCTGGACATCTCTTGATGTTGCTAAGCAAAAATGCTAACAATTTGACATAAAGGGGGTAGAGCTAATGTATGGCTGGATGGGTAAAATACTAAGAATTGATTTAACAGAGCACAGTTTTGAAATAGAGGATTTGGATGAGGATTTAGCAAAAGAATATATGGGAGGTCGAGGTTTGTCTACCAAGATTCTTTATGATGAGATTGATCCTGAAATTGATGCCTTTGATCCTGACAACAAAATGATCTTCGGAACTGGTCCTCTGACAGGAACCGGGGCCGTAGGGAGCAGTCGTTTTGTAGTGGTTACTAAATCTCCCCTGGGCAACATAGGGAATGGCAATGCCGGTGGTGCTTTCGGGCCAGAGATAAAATACGCCGGTTACGATTTGATTATCCTCGAAGGAAAATCTCCTGATCCAGTCTATCTATGGATCGAAGATGATAAGATTGAGTTTAAATCAGCAGAAAATCTCTGGGGGAAAACTGCACATGAAACAGAAGATCAGATCAAGTCTGAGCTTGCTGAGGAATCCTGGAAGAAGAGTGGAATTCACGTTGCCTGCATAGGGCCTGCAGGTGAGAACCTGGCCAAGGTTGCTGCCATTATTATTGACAAACACAATGCAGCTGCAAGGGGAGGATTAGGTGCAGTAATGGGGTCAAAAAACCTAAAAGCTATCGCAATCAGGGGACATCAAAGCATCCCTCTGGCTGACCCCAAAGGTTTTAAGGAAGTCGTAAGTACCCTTCTGGATAAGGTTAAGGACACACCATTTACCAAAAACTTTTTCGCACACGGTTCTTCAGGCATACAAAATATTTATAATGAAGTGGGTATGCTTGCAACCAGAAACTACCAGACAGGTGTGTTTGATGGAATAGAAAAAACTGATGCACATTTGATAACGGAAAAACACCTGGTCAGAAACAGAGCCTGTTTCTCCTGTCCCATGGCCTGTGGTGGAATGACGCATGTTAAAGAAGGTCCTTTCGCAGGCAGAGCAGAAAGACCAGACTTTGAAACAACATGGGTATTTGGTGCAGACTGCGGTTGTGAAAGCATTGAAGCCATATTAAAGGCAAACAATCTCTGTAATGACCTGGGAATGGATACCATTTCAGTAGGTAACACTATTGCTGCTGCTATGGAAATGTTTGAAAAGGGATACATTACAGAAAAAGATGTGGGTTTTTCCTTAAAATTTGGTGATGCAGAGGCAATGATTAAACTGGTTGAGATGGCCGCATACCGAAAAGGCTTTGGTGATGTTATTGCAGAGGGTGGATACTATATGACCCAGAAGTACGGTCATCCTGAACTCTTTATTGGGGTTAAAAAGCTGGAAAATCCCGCTTATGATCCCAGAGCATGTCAGGGAATAGGCCTTAACCTTGCTACTGCAGCCAGAGGAGCATGTCATAATAAAGGTTATACAATGATATCAGAAATTCTGGGAGATGCCGTAAAAATTATTCCTAAAACTGATCCTTTTGCCACAGAGGGAAAAGCTAAACTCACCAAGGATCTTCAAGATGACACCTGCATATTCGACAATGCCGGCATCTGCCTTTTCCTTTTAGTAAACTTATGGACGAAAGAGATCCTGGAACAGCTGGAACCGGCTACCGGAGCTGGCTATACCATTGAAAGCATGAAACTTGTTGGTGAACGCACCTGGAATCTGGAGCGATTATTCAACATGAAAGCCGGTTTAACGGGAAAGGACGATACCCTTCCAAAGAGATTACTGGAAGAACCTATGCCAGAAGGACCTGCTAAAGGTCGTGTATGTAGACTTGATGAGATGCTGCCGGAATATTATAAATTGAGGGGTTGGGATGAAAACGGTGTTCCAACTGACGAAAAGCTCAAGGAATTAAGTTTAGACTAAAACATCAACCACAGAGGACACAGAGAGAAAAAAATCTGTGGGAAAGTTTAATAATTAAGGAGGAGGTTATGAAAGAAATCAGAATAGATTTTGAGAAGTGTACCGGGTGCCGACACTGCGAAACTGCTTGTTCGCTCCAGCACTTTGAAGATAAAATTAATCCTGGCCTCTCCAGAATAAGGATCTATGTGGATATGGAGAAAGATATGCACATACCTATTCTGGCAGGACCATATACAGACGCAAAGTGTACTTCCCGCTATGCCACTTTAATAGGTGGGAAAGAATATGGGAAATGCATTCTTTGCCGTGCTGCCTGTCCCGAGAGAGATATTTTCTTCGAGCCCGGCACCGAAGTTCCCTTAAAGTGTGATCTTTGCGGCGAACCTCCTGACCCGGCATGCGTTAAATGGTGCACAAGCGGTGCTTTGACTTTCGAGGAAGTGGACGAAGAAAAAGAGGAAGAAACTGCTTGAAGCCC
>RCNB010000678.1_pt1 | contig 22278 bp, 26 predicted proteins | sample 2041321 | NCBI WGS metagenome assembly RCNB01 (sample SAMN09708232, study PRJNA481090) | Marine sediment metagenome, whole genome shotgun sequencing project. | reverse complement strand
AGGGGAGGATGGTTAACGTTCACCCCGCTGACCTCTCGATTATGGACGGGGATAGACGGAAGTACGTTGGTATACATGTTGTTGAGGACGCTATCCTCTCAGGTGACCAGAAAATATTTTCAACCACTCATATTGTGCGGGAGGAGGTTGATGGGGGAGAGATGCTCGTAATCTCCGCCCCTGTTCCAGTCCAGATTGAGGTTCAGCTTGAGAAGCTCGCTGATGACAAGAAGCTTAGAAAGGCAGTCGTATCGGAGCACCAGACAAGGCTCAAGGAGGCCGGGGACTGGGTCGTGTTACCCATGACAGTTCAAATGATCTCAGAGGGGAGGTTCGCTCTGGGTGAAGAAGGGGTATACCTTGACGGAAAATTTGTCCCATTTGGCTATCGTTTAGGGTGACCCTTTTTCACTTATCTCCCAGCTTCGGAAAGCCTCGTTCCGTTTATATGATGAACTGGAGAGTCAAGCCTGCGATGGCTGACCATGGACCACTTGACGCGGCATCAACGTTCAAGAGTGCTCTCCAGGTCTACGCTAACCGTGCAGAGGTTTCTAGACTAACCACAGGCAGCCATCGCCTCGATCAACTGCTGAGCGGCATCGAGCCCACCCGCTTCTACCTTTTCTTCGGGGATCCAAAGGAAAAGACACCTGACCGGCTCCTTTATCGGTTGATGGTGGAGGCCATCAAGCCGGGGGAACTATCCGGAAAGGTGGTTTATCTTCTATGTGGGAATTACAGACGTGACAGGACGACCCTCGACTCTGAGCTGCTTCTCTCTCTTCTGGAGGACTCGGATATGGAGCTGGATGACGCCCTTGGGAAGATTCACATAATCGGTGTTTTCTCCGAAGCCCAGCTGATGAACGCGTCTTCCCTTGTGGAGGAGCTGGTCAGTGAGCATGATGATATCAGGCTGCTGGCCGTTCAGCAGATATCCAAGCTGTTCTACAGCGAGAAGGCGATCCGGCACGAGGACCCAGCCGAGTTCACGGGAGTGGTCTCACGTCTCAAGGAGATATGCTCGCTTCACGGCATCGTCATGGTGGCCTCATGTGAGTCAAAGCGACGGAAAGGGTTGATCCCCGAGCCCAAGGGGGGGAATTTCCTAAGGCACTCGGCGAACGTTATCACCTACCTCAGGGTGATGAAGGGAGGGGATATCTCGGCTCAGCTTGTGAAGCATTTTGACAAGGACAGGAACGGGAGGAGGGTTAGTTTCTCAGGGGAGGATGATGTATTGGGAAGGATAACAAAGGACTCGATGCGTGGAAGGATTCAGAACACCATGACCCATCTCAGGTCAGGCTACCGTGAGGCTCTCAAGGACGATGATTTACAGGAAGCTTTTGACAGGATCTGGGAGACATGGAACCTGGAGCAGGGGGCCATGATTTACGCCCAAGTGGTTTCCTCTATGGACCTCCTCAACCTCACGGGGGCACTAGCCAACAGGCGAGAGATAGATGAGCTTCGGAGAAGGCTTGAGGAACTGGAGAGCCAAGATGAGGCTTGAAGGCTGGCTCCTCGATGTAAGGTTCAGGGACGACCAGGCTCTCCTTTGGGTAAAGGTAGGGGATAGACGTATCCAGCTGAGGGACAGGTATAACGTGGACTTTTTTGTTTCACCAGACAAGGTCTCACACGAGAAACTGGTCTACCTCTTCGATGAACACGATCACATAGTCAACATAGAGGAAGCTCAGAGGTTTCTGAGCATTGACTCTAAGGAAACATCACCCGTTCTAAGGGTCTACGTGGATTCCGTAGCCCATCACAGGAACCTGGTCAGGCTCGTATCCAAATACGGGGATGTATTCGATACAGACCTCTCACATAGCCAGCGGTACCTCGCCGACAGGGCGCTCATCCCCCTTGGAAAATTCGTTGTGGATGTGAACGAGCAGTGCGTTATCACCAGTATCGAGGGGATTCCCCTTGGACTAGACGTGGATCCCCCGCCGTTCAAGGTTCTCTGTTTTGAGCTTCACCTGGAAAACCGCGTGCTAGAAATCGTGACTCTGAACCAGAGCATGCAGGAGGAGTATCGTTTCAACGGTCCCGAGCTGGAGACACTGCAATCGTTTACCGAGTATATCAAGGAGTATGACCCCGACATGTTCGCGTGTATGGAGACGGACCTGAAGAAACTGTTCTCGCTCCAGATCAAACACGGTCTGCCCATTTCCGGGTATTTCCATAGAAAGGGCTTCCACCTCGATGATGGACGGGTCTACCTGAACCTCATGTCCTACAGGAGGATGAGCCTTGCGGGGATGGTGGAGCGCATCCAGTACAACAGGGAGGTGCCGAGGATCGCCTCAGATTGGGCCGCTGGAAGAGCCATTGAAAGCAGGCAGAGCTACGAGGCAAGGAGAAGGGGGTACCTGCTACCTAGGAACGGGTTCTTCCAGCCCGTTATGAGCCTAGAGGAGCTTCTCAGGGAGAGGGATCACGGCGGGTTGATCTTCGCGCCAACAGTGGGGCTCCACGAGAACGTCGCTGCCCTGGACTTTGAGTCTATGTTCCCCCAGATAATCCTCAAACACAACATCAGCTACGAGAACGTCAGAACTGAGAGGGAGGCTGAGGGCTTCCTCCTAGACTTCACCAGAGATACCTTGGATCGCAGGCTATACTTCAAGCACCTGCGGAAGGATCTGGAAGGAGACCCAGAGAAATGGTTCTGGTGCGAGACTAGGCAGCAGGCCCTCAAGGAGATCCTGTTCTGCACCTATGGGTACAGCGGATGCTGGGCCAACAAGTTTGGGAACATGGATACGTTCATGGAGATCAACAATGCTGCAAGGATCAACCTGGTCAAGGCAATGAACATAGCCCGTGGGAGAGGATTCCACACAATCTACGGTAACAGCGACAGCCTCTTTCTGGAGAAAAAAGGCGCAACGAGGGATGATTTCGATTCACTCGCGGATGATATCTATGCCGAGACTGGGCTCCCCATCACCGTCGAGAACCATTTCCGGTACCTGGTGTTGCTTCCCCAGAAATCTGGGAATAATTTCGGGGCCATCAACAGGTACTATGGTGTCAGGTACGACGGTAAGATTGTCTGCAGGGGGATCGAGCTTCGGAGGAGGAACACATGCCCCTTCGTGGCAAACGCTCAGAGGAAGGCTATTCACGCCATGCTTGCCCAGGAATCCGCTGAGGAGGTGCTGTCCAAGGGGTTGGAGGATGCAAAGAGGGTAATTGACAAGGCATGCAGGGAGCTCAAGAAGGGGCTCGTACCCATTGAAGAGCTTGAGGCCAAGACTATTCTCCGTAGGAAGCCTTCAAAATACAAGGCGCGTCTCCCCCACGTGGCGGCGGCGGAGGCCCTCAGCATCAACGGCTTGGACGTTGGGAAGGGGAACGTGATCAGCTACGTCTACGTGGACGCCGACCACAAGAACCCGTTCAGGCGCGTCAGCCCAGCGGGGTACCAGAACAAGTTCGATGCAAAAAAATACGTTCGCCTAGTAAATGAGGCCGGGCGGAGCATCATGCTTCCCTTCCTCAAAGAGGAGGAAAAGGAGACAAAGACTGCCTCCCTTGAGTCCTTCTTTAATCCCTGAGGATGGGGCAAGTCAGGCAGTGGGGGCCGCCGCCTCCGATGGCAAGCTGGCTGCCTGGGATGCTGATGACATCAAATCCCCTGTCCTCCAGGAGCGGGATTATCCTCTCGTTCCACTCGTAACTGACGCACTTTTTGTCTCCGAGCCCCAATATGTTGCTGCCGAATACCCTGATCTCTGTGTCGTCGCAATAGATGATCTCGACGCCCTTCCCCTTGAGGTAGTTCTCCAGCCACATGAGCTGGACTCCATCCTCGCTGTAGACGTAGGCCGGAAACAGGTTGAGGGCTGGCTTGAAGAACAGGGCAAGGTCTGGGCTCATCATCATAAGAGCCCCGTCTAAGTGAACCCTCCAGCTTGGTAGTGGTTGTAAGACGAATTCCTTGATGTTCTTACCTAGCATAGCGTCCTTCATTTGGAACGCGCCGTGCTCGTTACTCCTTGTGCCGAAGCCCATCATTGGCGTATCCTTGTCGAACCAGACGTAGTCGCCTCCCTCCACCAATCCAGGCGGAGATATCTTCTGGGCGATAGGTACACCGAGCTCATTGAACGCTTTCTCCATGAGCGTGGGCTCCACGAACCTTGCGGGGTAGGTCATCCTGAGGATGTGGCCCCCAAGGTCTGTAACCATCCCTATGTCCCTCGTGTAGACGAGGTTGGGGAGGACACTGGCTATCTGCTGGTGCCTCTCGTCAAGCAACTCATTGAGCATAACGACGTCGATGCCCTCCGCCTTGAGCGCATCGGTGTAGACATCGTGTTCCTCCTGGAAAGCCTTCCAGTAGACGGGGTCCCTGAACAGGTAATCGTCCTTGTTTCCAGCGGTTACCGCCTTCATGCCCTCGTCGGGGCGGTGCATTAGCACCCTGCGTAGCTTCCCGTACTCCGTTTGTGCGCCGTATTTCATGCCCTCGATGGTCAAAGGCTGTTATTTATACCTCCTGCTCCGCATGAAACAAAAAAACCGAAAATCGGCGTCGCTGGGACACATACATTCTGTTGCTCTCTACAAAGACACACCTTTTTATTTGATGTAATCTTTGAATCTTCGATATGTTTTGACTCAACGGAGGGAGCTTTCTGACGGCGATGTCCGTAGAATCGTCCAAGAGTCAATTAAACTGATCAACAGGACCCAGAATGAGATCCGTTTACCCATATCACCGAACCTTGTATCAACACGCCATAGGCTCAACAAGGGTGAGTGCAAGGCCAAGTACATCAACCACGGCAAGAACAGGGCGTACGCCATGGATTTCGGGAACTTCCAGCCGCCAAACGTCATCTATCTCGACAAGATGCTGCCTTCCTGCGACCACCCAATGAACATCCCCGATTTCGCCGAGACCATGATAGCCTACAGTGGGATCCATGAGGTTATTCATGCAGATGATCACACGGGCGGCGACAGGCTTCTCCTGGCTACTAGGAAGCACATACTTGAGACCCATGAGGACAAGCTCGAGAAGAGTATGGAGATCCTCAGAAAGGACGGAGGGGCACAGTGTATCGATGGCTACGACGATTTGGCGTCTTTGTGGGCTGTCCAGTACGTGGACATGGTGACACATTACAGGAGCTACGTGGTCTTGCGTCACATGAAGTTCCCGAAGCTTGACGAGATCTGGAGCAGGCTCAGGAATGATTACTTCCCCCCCAACCTTTTGACCAACATAGAGGTAACCAAGGGAGCAAACTATGTCTTCGCCCTCTTCACGGAGAAGATGGGAGAATACTGTCTGATAGAGGCCCTCGACGAGTACAACAAGCTCAAGGAAAAGGCGACGGCCAGCTACATGGTCTAAACATTTAATGCCCGATTAACCCCATTCATGAGCGGTAGCCATGCTCTTCGACACACTGGTTGAGACCTATAACAAGCTCGAGTCCACCACCAAGAGACTTGAGATGACTGACATCCTTACGGACCTCTTCAAGATAGCCGACTCGGGGAACATCGACAAGATCATCTACATGACGCAGGGCAAGATACACCCCGACTGGAAAGGTGAGCCCGAGATAGGCATGGCCGAGAAGATGGTCAAGGAGACATTGATCCGGGTTACCGGGTTGAAGAAGGCAAAGGTCGAATCACTCGTACAGAATCTCGGTGATGTCGGCCTCGCTGCGGAGGAGGCCATGGCCAATAAAACCCAGAGCGGCTTTTTCTCAAGGCAGCTCACCGTGGTCGATATCTACAATGGCCTTGATAACATAGCGAAGCGTAGCGGAACCGGAAGCGCAAAACAGAAGATGGATCTTCTGGGGAGCCTGATAACTGATTCAAGCCCGATGGGGGCGAGATACCTGTCAAGAATGGTCGAGGGTAAACTGCGCCTGGGAATAGGCGACATGACCATTCTCGATGCATTGGCACAGGCCTTCACGGGCTCGAAGGATAAACGACCCGAGCTTGAACGCGCGTACAACCTGAGCAGCGACCTAGGGGCGGTAGCCATCGCACTTGTCGATGATGGATTAGATGGGATACTCAACTTCAAAATACGCGCAGGGGCGCCCATCAGGGTCATGGCGGCCCAGAGGCTCTCGAACGCCGAGGAGATAATCGAGAAGCTTGGCGGTCACTGCTCAGCCGAGTACAAGCTGGACGGGGAGCGGTTTCAGATCCACAAGGACGGAGACGTCGTCAATATCTTCAGCAGGCGCCTTGAGAACATCACCCACATGTACCCTGACGCCGTGAAGCTGACCATCGAGCACATCAAGGTTGATCAGGCGATCATCGAGGGCGAGGCCGTGGCGTACAACCCGGATAACGGAGACGATATGCCGTTCCAGACACTGATGCAAAGGCGTCGTAAATACAAGATCGAGGAGATGATGGCCAAGATACCTGTCAGGGTTTACCTCTTTGACTGTCTGTACGATGGCGAGGATCTAACCCTCAAACCTTACCCGCACAGGATTGAGAGGCTTGATACCATTACAGACCCCACCGACGAGTTCAAGCCCGTTGAAAGGCTTGAGACCAGCGACCCCGAGGAACTTGACAGGTTCTTCCAGCAGAGTCTAGCCGAGGGAACCGAGGGCCTGATAGTGAAATCCACGTCAGACGAGTCCATTTACCGCGCCGGAGCGCGCTCATGGCTCTGGGTAAAGCTCAAGCGGAGTTACCAGAGCAAGATGCAGGACCACGTCGACCTGGCGGTGGTGGGCGCATTCTACGGCAGGGGCAGGAGGGCCGGAAACTACGGCGCGTTGCTTGTCGCTGCGTATGATCCATCCGATGATAAATTCAAGACAGTGTGCAAGGTAGGCACAGGGTTCACTGATGAAAACCTTGAGGAGATGCCAGCGCGCTTAGACCAGTACCAGGTTGATGTAAAGCCCGCTAACGTAGATTCACTACTAGAGGCGGAGGTCTGGTTTGACCCAATAGTCGTCATGGAGGTACTAGGTGATGAGATCACCGCAAGCCCGTTACACCTGGCAGCCTTCGGTGAGATAAGGAAGGACGCTGGGCTCGCTATTCGTTTCCCCCGGTTCACCAGGTGGAGGGAGGACAAGTCGGCCGACGAGGTGACACAAGTGGGTGAGATACTTGACATGTACAACGCCCAGCTGAAAACCCTCTGAGGAAGCATTATACGGGGTCATCTCCATACTCTGGTGTTTCAACATTGATTGACCTACTCAAGAAACTGGACGATTCTTACACGATTCAGTTAAGTGAGGAGATGATAGCTATCCCCTCCGTCACCGGCGACGAGGAGGCACTCGCTCTCTACATCAAGGACAAGCTTGAGAGCTACGGGATGGAGATCGAGCTCAATTACGTTTCACCCGGGAGGCCCAACGTCCACGGTGTGTTGAAGGGATCGAAGCCTGGGAAGAGGCTGGATTATAACGCCCACACCGACACGGTCCCCGCGGGTGACGACTGGTTAACTGACCCATTCAAGGCTGTCATCAAGGACGGCAAGCTCTACGGAAGGGGCGCCTGCGACATGAAGACGGGAATCGCCTGCTCATTGAACATGCTGAAAGCGGTAGCTGATAGTGGAGTTGAATTCAATGGAGAGTTGAGCTTCAGTGGTGTGGTGGACCAGGAGGCAACCGATATCGGGGCTTGGGCCATGATGGAGCAGGAGAAATGGCGGTCACTCGATGGGGTAGTCCTCACGTACAGTTATTGCGGGGACGAGACCAAGCCCATCCCCCTTGGGTTGACGGGAAAGGTTCTCTACAACATTAACGTCAAGGGCAAGGCGGCACACGGGTTTAGGCCTCACCTCGGTGTGAATGCAGTTGAGGACGCGGCAAGGATCATCGCAAACCTGGACAAGCTAAAACTCATGGAACACCCCGACTTTGGAACAGGGACAGTCTGCACACTGAAGACTGAGGGAGGTTACAAGAAGTACAGCGTCGTGGTCCCGGAGAGCGCGAGGTTCGAGGTCAACAGGCTCCTGGTTCCAGGTGAGACCATCCAGTACACGTTAGACGACATGAAGAGGCTTGTAGGCTCTCTTGGCCTAAAATCCGAGGTCGACGTGGGCGTAAAGCCCCCCAAGTACGAGCCTTACACGAGTTCTAGGAATGAGCCACTGATGAAGATGCTTCACAAGGCATACGAGATCGTCATGGGTGTGGAACCACTATACGAGCACGCCTACGGCATCACCAACGCCAACATCTTCCAGGGAGAGCAGGGGATCCCATGCATCCACATAGGCCCCCAGAGGGGGGGAGCCCACCAGCCTAACGAGCACGTCAAGCTTGAGTGGCTTCCGCCTGTATCCGAGATGTACACGAGGATAGCCATGGCGTACCTCAACTAACCCTTATATTCTATCATGGCAGCCAGTTTTTGATTAAGTTGCCAGAGGAACTAGCGTACAAGGATTTCAAGAAACTGGATATCCGGATCGGGACCGTCGAGTCATGCGAGAAGGTGGAAGGCTCAAACAAGCTTTACAGGCTCATAGTGGACTGCGGCGAGGACGAGCCCAGGCAGATACTGAGCAGCCTCGTGGACTGGTACACCGCCGAGGAGCTGATCGGTAAGGTTATACCCGTCCTTGTGAACCTGAAGGCGGCCAAGATATTCGGTCAGATGAGCTATGGTATGCTCCTTGCAGCCGAGGTTAGGGATGAGTGTGTCCTTTTAACGACTGATAGAGTAATCCAGAACGGCGCTAGGATCACCTAGCAGTTTTTATTAGACCGTTCTGATGAAAACCTGATAAAATTGAGTTCAAAACTGCTTGTTGTCATCGCTACAGGAGATAAGGCGAAGGCCCTTACGGGGCTTATGTACGCCAAGAACGCCATCCTGAGAAAATGGATGGATGATGTCAAGGTCGTCTATTTCGGTCCATCAGAGCAGCTGATGTACAGCGATCCCGATGTCGCCAACGCTGCGATTGAGATAGCTGGAATGGGTGAAACCTTTGCCTGTAAGGCTATCAGTGACAGGGAAGGGATCAGCGAGAAGATCGACGGGATGGGCGTGAAAGTTGAGTACGTTGGCACCATCATCAGCGATTACATTAAAGACGGCTACGCGCCGATGGTCTGGTAGATATGATTCTTGGGATAAGCGCAAGCGGCAGACAGGAGACCCGCGACGAGTCAGGGAGGCTCCTGAAGGGGGTCAACGACCACATGGTCAAGTACGTTCTTGAGAAGACTGGCGAGCCCTTCGAGTACGTGAGCCTCGCAGGCAAGAGGATTAGCGGATGCCAGGCGTGCCTAGCATGCGCGAAAGACAACGTGTGCGTTGTCGATGACGACTGGGCAGCAATCAGGGACAAGATGTTCGAGGCGGACGCCGTGGTGTTCGGTGCTCCAAACTACTATGGGACCATCAATGCACATGGCCACGCCTTCCTTGAGAGGACCTTCAGCCTGCGCCACAGGGAGGCTTTTCCCCTCGCGGGTAAGCTGAACGCGATCGTCGCATCAGGGAGGGTTGAGGATAACCCAGCGGAAAAATTCATCCGCCAGATGTTCAGGAGCAACTACATGGCCGAACCAGTAGGAGTCGTCCATGTCAGTGGCATAGCCCAGTGTTACACATGCGGATTCGGAGAAAAGTGCGCCGCGGGGGCCGTTGTCAGCAGGCACGGTTTCCTTGACGAGATCCAGCCCTGGATGATTCCCCAGGTCCAGCCCGACGTCTACAAGAAGGCCGATATCCTAGCCCAGAGACTGGGCTCGGTGGTTAGAAACAACAAAAAGTAGGGATATTTCCCTATCTTCTTCTCTGCGCGCCCGCGAGTCTGCGTAGCGCCACATCGGTCGCCATCAGTAGAGGGTCATATAGCTCTGATACTGGTGGACAGTAGGCCAGCTCGACTGACGCGAACTCCTCAAGGGTCATGCCCTTCCTTATGCCCAGTGCGATCATGTTGATCCTCCAGTCAGTTCCCTCGTTCCCGATGGATTGCCCCCCTAGTATCTTGCCGGTCTCGGCGTCGGCAATTATCTTGATGCTTATGTCCTTGGCTCCCGGGATCCAGGTGGGCTTGTTCATAGTGTTCACCCTTCCGCCTATTACTTTGTACCCCGCCGCCTCCGCCATTGACGAGTTATACCCCGTCGCGGATACCTCCAGGTCTCCGACTGAGGTAACGAAGGTGCCTAGTGTGCCCTCGTATTCCTTGTCTCCTCCTGCTGCGTTTACTCCCGCTACCATAGCCTGCCTGTAGGCTGTGGTCGCTAATGCGATTCTCGCGGGCGAGTCGTCTATCATGTTGTGTGTCCAGCAGTTGTCCCCGATGGCGTAGATGTTTGGCACGTTTGTCTCCATTTTCTTGTTTGTCTTGATGCTTCCTCTTTCACACTCGATGCCTGCCTCCTTGGCGAGGTCGATGTTGCTGTCGACGCCTGCTGCCATGACGACGAAATCGACTGGGATAACCTCCCCGCCTATGGTGACAGATTCCACTTTCTCGTTTAGGTTTACGCTGTCGATTCCCTTTCCGAAGTAGACGTTTAGGCCCTTCTCCAGCAGGTGTTCCGTTAATATCTTGCCAATGTCTGGGTCCAGGTTTCTGGGCAGGGATGGCTCGCTGCGCTTTGTTATGTGGACCTCGACTCCAAGGTGTTTCAGGGCGAGTGCTATCTCCATGCCGATGGCTCCTCCTCCTATGACGGCGGCGGTCTTGGATTTCAGCGCCACATCCCTAAGTATCTCGCCTTCTTCAGGGGTAGTTACGACGTACATGCCCCTTCCCATGGACTCTTTGGCGCCTGGAACCGGTAGAATCTTTGACCTGCTTCCGGTGGCCAGGATAAGTTTGTCGTACTCCAGCCACTCCTCCTCTCCGGTCTCCAGGTTTTTGACCTTGACCTTCTTTCCCTCGGCATCCACCTCGGTCGCCTCGTGCTGGAGCCTTATCTGGAGGCTCCTGGTGGTGGGGACGCTGTGCTTCAGCTCTTCGAATGATCCCACCATGCCTTCGATGGCGTAGGGTATCCCGCAGGGGCTGAACATGTGGTAGTCCCGCTTTTCGATGATGGTGATCTGTGTCTTCCTGTTAAACCGCTGGGCGGCCCTTGAGGCGTATAGGCCTCCTGTTCCTAGTCCTATGATGAGGATCTTGGGTGCGTCTTGGCTCATGGTTAAACATCCATTATTTGATGTCTGATAATATCTGTGCGTCCGCTTAAGTTGTTAACTATAGAATATAGTAAAATTTGGGGTTACTTTTTCTTTTTGAGGTACCAGGTTTCGCCCTTGGGGCTTGTGGTTATCTCGAAGTTCGGGTTGTAGTGGAGCATCTCCTTGACGAACTCCCTCATTGTGGCCTTGGTGCCGTCGCTTCTGGTGATCTTCTCGTCTAGGTCGATGGTTACCCTCTTTCCCTTGTCCAGGTCTATGTCCATTATTCTCGAGACTAAGTATGGCTGTGCCTGTATTTATTTTAGGTGACAGTACGAGGTGGCCTTGTTCTTCTCTGCCTTATGTCAGGTTACTTGATATAAGGGGAAAAAAGGGCAATGAGTGTTGGTTGAGTTTGTTTTATTGGATGTCCGGGTGTCTTGGTGCCCGGCTATGCCATTATCCGCTTTGTCTCTTCGGTGAGCCTGAGTTTGCACCCGCCGTGCCCGTAGACCCGAACCAGTATGCCCTGCTTGACCAGTGACTTTCGCTGACGCTCGTTGAAGTGATCGGTGGCCCTTTCCCCTTTCTCTATCTTGAGGAGTTCCTCGCGGTAGAAATCGATGGTGTTGCGCTTGCTCACGTCGTCGAATGAAAGGTCTTGATTCTCGGAGATCATCTCGATTTGTCCGTTTTCTTGGTTAAATCTTTCGAGCCATAGCTTAAAAAGTAAACCTTTTTTGGTTTACAGAGGGTTATCGGCGTCTTTTACGCTTTGAGAACATCTCAACGGCAGTTGTGTGGCTGCAGTTTCCCTTGGCCCCGTATCCAGGGCATGTGCACGCTATGTGGCCTTTCTGGTTGATGACGACGTTGTACGTGCCGTGGTCCCCGATGACGTTATAGTTTCCCGAGTCAAGGAGCTCAACCCTGCCGTCCCTGACCAGCCTTTTGGCTTTGTCCATGACCTTTACATGAATATAGTTGCGGCTCATTATTTGCACCAATAGACCTTTAGATAAATTAATCCGCTTTTTTATAGAACTCGGGTGTTATTGTACTTTTCTAAGGTTTTCTGCCTCTCTCTGCCTTGAGAGTATTATCGATTCCATATACCCGGCGATCTCGTTGAGCTGGTCGTCTATCTCGTTCTCGCTCTGCTTTAGTGAGGCCATGAGGTGGATCGCGTAGACGCTCTGAATCTGCTGGCCTATCTCGATTAACTCAACAATCTTCGTTAGAGCATCGGCGGCGGTCGGGTCGTCCATGTTGTTGCTTTGCTCTAATAGCTCCGATATCAGTATGTTTTGTCTTGACTGCAACCACTGTATCTGATTGTTCACCGATGGCATCCTTCAAGGGCTTGGGTGATGGAATAAAAACCTTCGTTTAGAGGCAACTTACATAAACTCATTCAATCGCAAAAGCCATAACCATATCCAGTTAATCAATTGTGTCAAGGTGAATGTTTTGAGCGAACAATATGACCCGTATAAGAAAATTGGCTTGAAGAGAGTAGTGAACGCTGCGACCTCCCTAACAACCTTAGGTGGCTCGATGCCGAAAACCGAGATATTCGAGGCAATGCAGGACGCATCAAAGGGTTTTATTGTAATACCCGAACTCCAGAAGCGCGCCGGAGAGCTTTTGGCGGAGATGCTGGGGGCCGAGGCGGGGCTCCCAACGGCTGGGGCCGTGAACGCCCTCATGCTGGCTGTTGCCGCATGCATGTTCAAGGGAACCGACCTGGAAGACCATGACCCTGTGGGGAGGTCGTCGTGGACCGAGATAATCCAGAGACTGCCGTTGAACACTGAGGGGCTGAAGACTGAGTTCATTATCCTAGGGAATAGCAGGAGTACCTATGACCACGCAATAGCCTGCGCCGGCGGAACCAGGGTCCAGGCAGGGGACAAAGACGGAGTTACAGCCCAGAACTTGAGGGACGCCTTTGATCCGGGTCGTACGGCAGCTCTTTACTATACAAAGACGCCTTCAGCGGATATGCCCATCAAGGAGTTTTGTGATGTGGCGCATAGCCTAGGCGTCCCAGCTATAATTGATGCAGCCCCCAACCTAACTCATGCCTCTATCCCGTCTGCGGTCCTTGAGGCAGGGGCTGACCTTGTTATCCTAAGCGGTGGAAAGCAACTGGGGAGTATCAACAACACAGGCATCCTTCTGGGGAGGAAAGACCTGATAAAACTAGCTCACCTGAATGCATACCCCTTCGACGGTATAGGGCGGGGTGCCAAGATGAGCAGGGAAATGATTATGGGCTTGCTTAAAGCGGTGGAGATCTTCATCGGTGAGGACAGGGACGCGTACTACGCCGAGATGTTGGGGAAATCTACGAAACTGGCCGCTAGGTTAGATGCCTTAGTCGGGATAAGATCGGGCACCCTTGACGAGCCGAGTCTCAGTGATGATGTGGTTCCCCCGAGCTATGTCTGGGTTGAGGTGGAAACTAATCAGCTCACATTGAGAGACCTGTTTGACGGGTTAATGGATGGAGACCCGATGATTAGACCCCTCTATGAGCCGTACTTCCTCTCAACTGAGGTCGCTAATCGAATAACATTCAAGGTGGAGTATCTTCAACCGGGGGACGATGATCTCATTGTTGAGCGGGTTAAATCCCTCGTGGAAGGAGCCTGATTTAACAGACAATCGAGTCCGTCAAGCTAAGTTCTTTCTATCCACTAAGAATATCGTACCGGTGGCGCAGGTCGAGACGCAGAGGCCGCATCCGTGGCACAATACGTTGTCATAGGTGAGCTTGCCGTCAACCATGTCCCTTGCCTGGAAAACACATCTGTCAACGCAATCCCCGCAATCATTGCATTTCGCTGAATCATCGATGGCAATGTACTTTGATGTCAATATCTGTGTGTGAATGCCGTTTCTGACAAGGCTCCCCAGGGTGTGGCAGCAGCACGCGCAGCAGCTACATACCAACCCTGGTTTGGGGTCATCCTTCATCGTATACGCCATGTGGACAAGTCCTGCCTCATGGCTTCTCTCAAGCACCTTCATTGCCTCGTCGACCGTGATCTCCCTTGAGTTGTACTTGTCGTCAGCCAGCAGCTCGTCCGCCGTCTTGTTCACACTTAGGCACACGTCCTTGGGGGCATCGCAGTTGTCGTAAGCTGTCTTGCAGCCGCAGTCCTGTACGGCAATTCTATCGGCATCCAACAGTATCTCCCTCATCTCGGACATATCGTAGACCCTGTGCTCGGCCTCAATCGCTACGTTCACGGGGATAGTTACAGCCTTGTCAATCTCATCGGTGATCGTGCGTGTCTCCTCGTCGGTGTAGAAACTCATACTCTTGAACTTGGACGTGTCCATGACGTGTACACCTGATTTCCGGGTATTAATGGTTAACTAAACGCTGGTTCCCACCAGCATCACTATTGCCTGTTTGTCAGTGGTGTTGAAGAAACCGTGGGGCACATCCGATGGAAGGAAGATGACGTCACCCGACCTGACCTCTTTCCTCTCATCGCCCACCTGAACAGTTCCTCCCCCTTTGAGGACCATGTAGACCTGCTCGATCCCCTCGTGGGTGTGGATGTTGTTACTCTTGCCCGGGTTGATTGTGAGCCTGGCGAAGTTCGTGAAGCTATTCATGCCCTCCGGTCTCTCTGTGTTGAACAGTCTCCCGTGGTCATCGTCCTGCCAGATCACCTGATACTTGCAGGACTCGCCATGTAAATCGATGAGCGGCTGCTTCTTGATTGTCACAATGTTCTCGATAAACATGGGAAAGTGTATGACTCCAAATGGATAACCCTTTCCGCCCATCTAATCCATTATTAGAAAGTGTGACCATGTTTGGGCAGGTGAATTGAATGGACATTATCTACCCAATTGGAAAGGGAGAGCTAGAGGAAGAAATTACTCCCGAGAGGCGCATTAAATGGATAAAGGACCTTGAGGATGCCCCCAGGCTTCTCAGTGAGGCCGTCGAGGGATTGGATGATGAACAGCTTGATACACCGTACAGGGAAGGAGGGTGGACGATACGCCAAATAGTGCACCACCTGACAGATAGCAACATAAACAGCTACGTGAGGTTCAAGCTGGCTGTGACTGAGGATCAGCCTACGATCAAGACCTGGGAGCAGTCTGACTGGGCAGTGCTTGAAGACGCAGTGTCTATGCCCGTCGATGTATCCTTGAGCCTACTGGATAGCCTGCATCAAAGGTGGGTGGTGTTCCTAAAATCCCTCACCGAGGAGGACATGAAGAAAAAGTTCGTTCACCCTGAGGGAGGAGTGTTGACCGTCGAGGAGAACATATGGAACTACTCTTGGCACAGCAGGCACCACACGGCACAGATCACGGCTTCCCGTGAGAGGAAGAGCTGGTAGCAGCTACAAGTAGCTGAACATGAAGAGCAGGAAGACAAGCAGGATGTAGGGGGAGGTCAGCTTGAACAGCAGCCACCCCGCCTTATTTGACTCCGAGTTGTAGAGTCTGTATCCAGCCCAAATTAAAATTGAGTTAAGTACCGTTACACCGATTAGGTAGAGGTTTGAGTTTGTCCAGAATATTAAGAGATAGGATGAGCCGATCAGCGTCAGTAACGCCGCCAGCACCCCCTTGATAGCCTTCTTCCTTGACACCATGGAGGGAAACATCGGGACTCCCACCCTCTCATAGTCCTTGGTGAACGCCAACGCGATGCTCCATAGATGCAGAGGCCCCCAAATAGCGACGAGCACCCCCATCACAAGCCCAACTGGGTACAACGGGGCTCCCCCCAGGTACCAGCCAAACCAAGCGGGCGCGGCCACGCTTGGAGCCGTGAAAAGCACGTTGATGCTCGTCTTCCTCTTGAAAATCACCGTGTAGAGGAGTAAATAGCTCCCAGCGCCCTCCACGAGCAATATTAATGGAATTACCCCTAGGTAAACGGCTAGAATTGCCGACAAACCCAGAGTTATCCAGCTAAATAGGCTTGCATTTGGTAGACTTATCGTTCCTCTGACGAGTGGTCTTCCACTTGTGCGGGTCATCAAAGTATCTATGTCCTGGTCGTAGACGCAGTTCAACGCGTTTGCGCCGCTTACAGATAAAGCCACAGCCATGAACCCTATGAAAAACTGGAGGTAGTTAACCGAGAAATCCCCGGAGAAAATGGATGAGGTGAAAAAAGTCGTGAGGTATAGCCCCAGCATAGCTAGGAGTACCTTGGGTTTCAGAAGTACCCCGTAGTCGTATGCCAGTTCTACTTTCACTCTTCTAACACGCCAAGTTTCTTTGCTACTAACTCGTGGATATCACGGATCTCTAGCTCAATCCCGTGCTCACGCGCCCCGTCAACGAACGCCAGTTTACACGCTGGACATGCTGAAACTAGCACGTCCGCCTTCTTCTCAAGCGCCTCTTCCAGCTTGATCTTGACTATGTCAAGCCTCATATCGTTGTTGACTCCCTGTAACAGACCGCCTCCGCCACAGCACTTGGAGTCTATCCCGTTCACATCGAACTCGATCTGGTTTGATGTCAGGTAGGATAGGGCTTCCCTGGGCTCCTTGATGATTCCACTTAGTCGCCCAAGCTCGCACGGGTCATGGTAGATAATCCTCTCATCGCTCTTCTCCAAGTCAAGCTTTCCCTCGGCCAGTTTGTCCCTCAGGAACTCCACCGAGTGCTGTATCTCAAACTTGGGCTTTCTCCCAAGCAACGCCGGGTACTCGAACTTGAAGATTCTGTAACAGCCTGCACATCCCGTTATGACCTTCTTGACTTTCTTGTCTTCCAGGATCTTGACGTTGTGCTCGGCGTACTTCTTTGCGTCTTCGACCTTACCCGCCATCATACTGGGGGCACCACAGCACCACTCGTCCTCCCCTAGAAGAGTCCAGTTCTCGCCCAACTTCTCAAGGATGGAGCATATTGAGAAGGCTACCTCGTGGTTAGCGCCCTTGTATGCAGTCGTGCACCCGACGAAGTAGGCTATCTCGGCCTCGTCCTCCTCGGGCACGTCGTCAAGGTCCACGTAGAAGCTCCAGTCCAGCCTGGTATCCGGGTCCTGCCCGTACGGGTTCATGGTCTCGTCTAGCAAACCAGCGAGCCTTGCGACGTTCTCTGGGGTTGTACCCATCGCTTCCACGATTTCCCTGATCCTGATCCAGAGCTCATGGGTCTCGAAACCGAAGGGGCATGACTCCCTGCATCTTCCACAGAGGGTGCAGTGGTACGCGCTCTCCGCTAGCTCCTCCATCTCCTTCTGTGTGATCTCCTTCTCGCCGAAGATCTTGGACCATAAACTGAACTTTTTGTCGTAAAGCTTTACCGTCTTGGAGGTCCTGACGCCTGGGGCGTGTAACGGGTTCTCGGATGAGTTGTATGCCGGGCATTCCTTTGTGCAAAGGGCGCAGTGGCTGCAGGTGTCCAGCTCCATGAGCTGTTTCCTCGTGAATTTGCCGAGTGCCTCTTTGATCTTTTCCTGTGTATTAGATGTCAAGTTCTTTCCTCCTTGAGCCGTAGAGGGCGGGGGATATCACCCCTGAAATGAGGTGAATGAATTTGCTGAACGGCGTGTAAATGACGAAGAGCTGGGTCATCAGCACGTGCCAGTGGAACCAGTGGTAGCTGGGGACCGCTTCAAGGTGCAGCACGATATATTTCGGGATGAACACAACGCTGTAGGTGATGGTCTCGATTGATTCTGGCGGGAAAATCCTCATGCCCTGGCCCACAATGGCCGCGATGAGTATAATGAGCAATGCCCCGTAATCGTTTGTCAGCGAGTGAAGCTGTTTGTCCTCAAGCCTGATCCTCCTGACTAGAAGCAGGAAGGTTGATCCTATCAGGATCCAACCCATGTAGACTGGTAGCGTGTGAACCATCCAGTCCGCCATCCAGTGCCCAAGTGGGTCGAATATTGATGCCGACCAGAGGTGGAACCCCCTCATGTGTCCGAATATTATTCCCCCTATGCTTCCGTGGAACGCGAAAACCAGTGCCCATGTGAGCTTGTCCCTCTTGAAGGTCTTCCTGAACAGGATTACGTCGAGAACGATGTATTTTACCCCTTCAACTAAATCAAGCTTGGGCAGGTGGTGGTCCTTTGGGGCGCTGAGCCATCTCTGTATTCTCAGGGCCATGCCGAGGGTGAAAACTGCTATAGTAATGTATGGAAGTTTCTCCACCCAAAAAGCGTACACTGATGCGATCGTTGGGTTCATTTGAGTTCTGATGAACCTATCTGCCGAAGTTATTATACTTACTGATGGAACGCGCGCGCATGCCCCCACTTACAGTGATATTGGCTGGAAGAAAGAAATATCATTCGACGTATTGGATGTCGATCCAGGCCATAGTCAGGGTACCTGTGGCGAAGAATCTGTTAAATGTCACGGAAATTAAAAATGAAAATAGGGGATTAGTAGAAAATCCCGAGGAGGGCGCTTAACCCGAATACGGCGCCGATGAATACCACAATCATCATGGCGATGAACGCGAAGAACACCGTGGTGATCTTCGGCTGACGCGGCTTACCTACAAGGGTAGCTATAATCAGAATCACCACCGGCGCCATTATTATTCCTATGACCAAGTATCCTAGAGGAAGTGGGGCTACATGTCCACCGGTACTAGATGCCACGTTCATCATGGCCTGAACAAGGCCGATAATTGTTGCAGACATCTTAGTGTGACTCCTCCAGTTCGATCAATGGAATTATCTTGGTGATAATCGCGTACATCAGGATCGGTATAGCGAAAGCCCCGAGCGTTATCGCTATCTCCACCCAAGTAGGCGAGTAGATTCCGACCTGCTGTACCCCAATCGATAGGGTTGGCACGATGATCATGTATCGCTTGAACCAGAACGCCATCACAAGAACGGTGCACGCGACTGCGGATCCTTCAATATGGACATATCCAGGCTTGAACGCCTGCCAAAGCAGGAACAGGAACGGGATAATCAACCCAAAGGTGGTCATCCCCCAGAATAGTCCAGAGAAGCTTCCGAATATCCACTCATAGGATACTAGGAACTCTGCCTCCGGTCCTGCGTAAAGTGCTCCTATCTGCTCGGCCATCATCATGTAGATATAGATGAGGGTAGTGAGCATCGAGATGTTCGCTAGGCCCTTGAAGACCATTGGCTCAATTATGTCCTCCCAGTGGTAAATCCTCCTCATGACCGCCGCGATTACGACGACAGAAGCAAGTCCTGAGGCAACAGCTGCTACGATATAGTATGGACCGGCGAACGCCGTGAACCACAGAGGCCTCGAACCTAGAAGTGCAAATATCCATGCTACCGTTGTGTGCACCATTACCATGATTGGCAGAATCGTTACTGAAAGCCAGAAGGAGAGTCTATCGATTGTAGCCTTCTCGTCCTCTTCGTAGAGGGGGATCAACATCTCATAGAACTTGCCCCTCCACCCCGTGAACCTTTCACTCAAGATTTTGAAGTCATGGCGTAGGGTTAGGTAGAGGTACGTAGCGCTCAGAGTCAGGTAGGTACCCACAGCCGTGATGTCCCATGTCAATGGCGAGAACTTGAATCTAGCAATGTACTCTGTGATGAGTAGGTAACTCCTGTCCGGTCTTCCAAGATCAATGACGATACTGAGCCCCGCCATTACGAGGCTAACGATTGTTAACAGCTCAGCTATTCTCGCGATTTTGTGGTATCTTTGCAACTTCATCAAACGGACAGTCGCAGAGATCGCGATCCCTGCATGGCTGATTCCGATAAAGAAGATGAAGTTGACGATATAGATGCCCCAAATTGTAACATCGTTTAGACCCGTTACCCCGAGCCCTGTAGACAGCTGTAATACATAGGCATAAACCGCCACTACTGAGATGACGGTTAGGAAACCGATGAATGGGTAGAACTCCTTGGAGGTGTGCTTCAATGGCCTCATGAGTTTTTCTATTCTGCTACTCAAGACTTCTCACCCTCCTCGTTCCACTTTACGCCACGCGTGAAGTAGTACAGCTTGGGTTTTGTCCCAAGGTTCTCCCTGATCCTGATTGTGCGCTCAGTCTCTAAGAGTATTGAAACCTCGCTTTCTGGGTCGTTCAAGTCACCAAAGTGCCTTGCGCTTACGGGGCAAACCTCGACGCATTTCGGGTTTATACCCTCTCTTACCCTATGAACACAGAATGTGCACTTTTCGGTGACGCCTCGCTCCCTGATAGGGACTTCCTCGTTGAGAACGACCACTGAACCATCCACTGGGCTAATCCTGCTTGGTGAGAGTTTTGGGTCCCACCAGTTGAACCTTCTCGCGTTGTATGGACAAGCAGCCATACAGTACCTACACCCGATACACAGGTCATAGTTGATGAGGACTATGCCATCCTCATCTGTGTATGTAGCCCCAGTCGGGCAAACCCTTGTACAAGGCGCGTTTTCACAATGGAAACAGTTGAAGCTGAGATACCAGTGGTCATCCTTCGGTGCTTTTTCGTAGTCTACTACGGCGTCGGTCGGTGGAATGCTCTCAACCGCCGTAATGGGCGTGGAGTTCTCCATCTCGAAAACATCAATCCAGTGCATATTGTTCGGCTCTGATGGAGTGTTGTTCTCTAGCCTGCACGCGTGTTGGCACCTTCTACACCCTACGCATGCACCAATGTCGATCATCATCCCAAAATTGGCTCCTCGGACTGGGTCTTTGTATTGAACCTTCGTGGATTTCCTCAATATTGGGACACCCACGTTCTTGTAGTCTACCGCTATTTTGTTGAACGCATAGAACAGTCCAACTGCGCCTACCTTTTTCAAAAAGTCTCTTCTGTTCGAATTAGACATTGTTATACCTCCTCAAGATCCATACGGAAAACGCAAGTATCTCCAAGACCACTACAAAAGCTATCTTGTAGAGTAGCGGAGCAGGGTCATCCAGCTCCCTCGTTGGTATGGGTTCAAGTGTTGAAATCTTGTTTATAGTAGGAATGTGAGGGTCGTGACACTCTGTGCAAACCGCCTGCGGGTTGTCGTGTGCCCCGTGAGTCCCCTGCGCCCAGTCGGTGTACCTCTCGTTGTGGCATTGAGCGCACAGCGCAACCGGCTCATCGTTATCATATGTTTCCCTGTTCACTAACTCAAGTTTCAGTTCATGGATGTCTCCGTGGCAGCTGAGGCACGCTGTGGCCTTCTCTCCCAGCACATCATGTTTCTCTAAGGGTCTGTCATGACAGCTTGAGCAGTCTAGCTCATGTTCTTTAGGGTTGAAGCTGTGACCTGTTTTGGCTTGAATTCCATTATAGAAATCAGCCTCCTCTATATTCATGTGGCAGTCGACACATCCGACATCGTTCAATCCGTGAGTTGAATCATCCACTTGGATGACGTGAGAATCATGGCACTGGCCGCAAGTCTCATCCGGCGTCTCGAACTCCATCTTCGATGTGTGCTCGTTATGGCAAGTCATACAATCGGCGGTTCCATGGCTAGGTCCGCTATTGACCCACTCATCATAAGTTGGGAATGGTCCTGTGTGGCATTCACCGCAAAGCTCAGGTGACGTATCTCTCTCCATAGTGTCCCCTGGCCCATGGCATGCCTCACACTGAACCTCCGCTAGAGCGTATGTTTCGGTTGTCTTATCATAGCCCGTTGTATGACATTCGAGACAATCCGCTGTTGATCCAAGATCTGCCCATACTTCCTGAAAGTCCTCGTTAGAATATCCGTTGGTGTGGGCCGACTGAGAGTACTCGCCACCCTGATCGGGGTGGCAGGAAATACAGTATCCCGAACCCTTGTATTCTTCGGTAGGTTCAGCGTTCACGAACGTTGTTCTGTTGATAGCTACAAGAGCTAGGTACATTAGCAGTAGGGTGAAAGCGATTTGTTTTCCCTTTGACATACCTGTAACGATCTCTGCATGTCTTATCGTTGACAAAGTGATCTATTATTCCCTGCTGGTTCGCCTATTTATGTCGTATGCCGGGTTGCCCAGATTTTCCTCCATAATAACAACATTATAGGACAAAAATGACTATATGTAGAATAATATAGATTACTTTTTTACAAACTGATTAATTTTTTTTGTCCTATAAAACTTAACCGGAAACGAATTTGATTACCCAATATGTTTTTTACGATTTTTTAAAATAAATATTTGACACTAAATATTT
>RCNB010001202.1_pt1 | contig 22280 bp, 39 predicted proteins | sample 2041321 | NCBI WGS metagenome assembly RCNB01 (sample SAMN09708232, study PRJNA481090) | Marine sediment metagenome, whole genome shotgun sequencing project. | reverse complement strand
CTCATAACCTTCTTTGTACTCTACCCCAATTTTTTTGCAGAGTTTTTTACATTCCGAGGCTTCCATATTCGCGGCTTTGACTTTAAAAATAACTTCCCGGCCTTGTTGCTTTGATTCAGTTTTGGCTTTGCGGACTTCTTCAATCGTTTTTCCAAATCTATCTTTGATATATTCAGGTATTCCCATTACTTCTCCTTTACTGCGATATGAACACAGTTACAATTTATAACATTACTAGCGCTTGCGTCTGGGTCATTTGGATATTTTATTGCCTCGCCATTGTGATAACCATCGTCTATTTTAGTCTCTTCGCCGTTCAATACGTCGTGTGGAAAGTCGGCTTTACTCTTTGCACTTCTTACGTTGTCCATTCCGCTGGTGATCCATCTTATCCTTTTTATTCCCTCAGTAACATAGATATCATTTCGTGTCTGGGAATGTATGGAACTTACTTCCGTCCGGGCAATGGTAGGTGTTTTTATACGTCCGGAATAAACCTTATTGACTTCTTTTTTTATCAGCTTTGCAGTTTCTTTAACGCCAAGTCCTTCATTAACCGCTTGCTCTGTAGCTATTGCAATGTGATCACGGGCAATCCTAAATGTAGTTGTGTTGATGCCCTGAATCTGTTTGAGCCTCCTGGCTATGAGTTTCTGCATTCTGGGAGAGTTTAGGTTCCAAACTTCGAGACTTCCCAATTCAGCCGTGACGATTGCCCCCTCACCTTCTGCCATATCATCGTATAAAGGTTTGGTTTTTTTCTTAAGCCTTTTGTTCTCTTCAGCTTTCGACGGCATTAAATCACCGGTAACTGATTTGTATTTAGGCATAACACCATAAAATTCCATGTAAGCTTTTTCATGTTCAATAATCGAAAAAAACAACATGGATATCTTTTTAACTTTTTCAGATTCACCGATGTCTTTACTATTTGCCCATGAATCGACCTTATCTAAAATTTGATTACGCTGTTCCTTAAAATAAATACCAAGCATCCTTTTAAATCCCTTTTCATCTGGGATTAAAACCGATTGAGTATAAGAATCTCTTATTTTCTCATTACTGGCTTTTTGTTTAGATAGGTTTTCAATTTTGTGGATTAAAGTGTTGAACCCTTTTTCATCTTCTTTTGGCTTTTCCTCTTCGGTCGCATTAGGATCCCCCGTACCGTTTACAACATCTTCAGCGGGGACAAGGTTCCAATTAGTCAACCAGGTTTCTAACCAAGGATATTGTTTAGTCTCCAGGCCTAAATCGAGCCTTCGATTAATTTCTGCCACTGGAATTTGTAATTTCCACATTTCGCCAGCTTGTTTTAATAACTCGGTGAAATCAGGCTGTAATGCAGGGACTTTACTCTCATCTGATTTAAGTGTCAGATGTCCTTTGTCAATATACCTAATCCACTGACTGTTGATACCCCTTACCATTCTATTGTCTAGTGGTATTAATGTTTGCATCCAAAAAGCTTTATTAGCTTCTTTAGATGTGGCAAAATTCAAATCTTCATAGACAGATACTACAAATTTAGGAACCCGGTAAAGTGCAAGGACCTCTTCCCGTCCCCATTTCCTTTGGTCCATGAACTGCATTTCAGAATGAGATTTAGTAAAAGCTTCATATTTTATCCCTGAATGCAATACTGCAGTTCTCCCGGCATTCTCTTGCCCTGCGTGTGTAGACTCAAATGAGTCCCTTATCTCGGTAGCAACTTTCTTCTCTAATTCAGCATCAGTGGTAAGTAGCCCCCCTAATGCAGCATTGTTATCAAAAAAGTTTTCATTCAAAGCAACTGCTTTAGCTTCTTGACTTAATGACCTTCTGCCCGCATATATAGGAGCCTGGCCTTTAGTCGGATTATCAGGGTCAACTAAATAAATCCTGATTAGCTCTTCAGGTTTATATAGAATTGCTTTATCAGAATTACCCGGTTTAAACTTCCAACCCATTAAAATATTTGTATCCTTTTCAACTACGGCCGTAATAAACTCATCTGTAAATGGATACATCTCTCCCGGTATTTCGCCTTTTTCAAGATTAACAGCGCCACCGTTTGTAGCCTCAGCGAGTAGAAAACATTGACCGCCCTTAGTTGATTTCGTAATCAACATCAAATCCAAAACGATGTTTTCCCAGAATGTAGGTCCGTCCATCAGAGGATTGGGTTTTTCTAAAAGCGTTAATATAGGATGTTCAGTAATTACCTCATTTTCTTTTTTGGAAGTGTCAACAAGAACTTTAGGTAGCTGGAGTAAATTATTTACTATCCCGGTAACAGCGGAATAAACCCATACATTATTACCATAAGGTTTCTTTACTGCCTCCTCGGTATCAGTGCTTTTTTGATAACCGGGAATGAAAAAGTTAGGGTCACCATTAGGAAAAGATTTGGCTATGAGGTTTAAAGCTGCCTGTTTAATGTCAGATTGTATATTACCAACTGAGTTATTTTTATTTAGCTTTTTTCTATTTCTTTTACTCACTTATACAGTAATATAGCTTTTTTTCTTCTGCTTGCGGCACTGCCAAGTTATACCCCATGCCATAATTGTATCATCATGTTGCCCCGATTCCGCACTATATCGTTTTCCTTCGTCAACAAATGTCTTTGCTTCTGATATAAATAATTTATCGTTAACCAACAAGTGATTTTCTTCTAAAGCCTCATTTAGTTCATCGAGCATTATTGGCCGGGTACTCCCGTTTGTGCTCCATCCCGTAACCTTTTCGTTTTCATCCTTTCCAAATTTATTCTTTTTTAAAACTTTCATATGATAATATAAGTGCTTATAGTGTAACGTATTAACCACTGTATTTAACACCGAATGACCGTGATTCTCTATCTCACAGGCAAATATTGCATTATTGTATTTCTTACAAAGTTCTACGCATTTCCTGGCAAATACTTCCGGCCTCCACTTTCCACGCAAAACAGCTGCTTGCTCCCCGGTTTTTTTATCCAGAATAGCACACACAGAAAAATCACTATCCCAATTTCCTGCTGCTGGGTCGGCTCCTGCACAATAATCTCTATCAGGTTCAGGTAATTTCCACTGAATTAGATTACCTTCATAGCTTCCTCGAAGTGGATCACTGCATCCTACAGAAAGTTTTGCTATGGTTTCTAGTTCAAAAAAAGTGGAACCACGGACTAAAAAAGCCTCTTCCCATGATTCCGGGAATTCCTGTTGAAATAATTTCCCATGCTCTTTTTGCTTGTCTCTCCGAAAAAGCATTTGCTCTAAAGTAAGATAATACTTTTCCTGTACCTTTTTTTCTTCGTCTTTGATGGTATCAAAATATTCGGTTTTTAATTCTTCAGTGGGTAGGATAAAATTCAAAGGGTCGTCAAACCATGCGTAGAAGAGTGGGTTCCATGGTCCATCACCGTTCATTGCTTCTACAAATTTCTCGTAAAACCAACCAAATGAGCCGTTAGCAGTGGTTTCATAAACTACCTCCCCGTACCTTGCAGCCTCTATGAGTCCAGAGGTTAGGTTATCTATTAGAGTTGGATTTCCTGGCCAGAAAGCTACCTCTGAGCCGTGAGCCCGTTCTATTCCGTCCCCGCGCTTAAATGCTTTTTGTCCGGCGGTCCCAATTTGAAATATGCTGCCATTGTTGAATTCCAAGTGAGATTTTGAGTCACCTGTTACCTTTGGGGCCTTATCATCATAATCATGCATCCGCTTAACCATGCGGAAAATAGATTCTGTATTGGGCTTGTTATCCGCCAGAGTAACACAAGTGGAATGGGGCTCAGTACACACCATTTTGTAAGAAGTAGCTTGTTCCCAAGTTGTAAAGCCTCCCCTCCTGTATTTCAAAAGCAGGAATCGGGCCTTTTTACCAGCATCAATAAATTTCCGTTTTCGGGCCTGGTGCTCTAATTGGATAGAACTAGGTCTAAGTGCAATGATATTTTTCCAGAGGTCTTTTATCTGGATTCGTTGCTCGAAAAATTCATTTAAGGTTAAGACTTGTTTGGTTGATTGGGATAGGTGGTTTTCTATGGAATTAAAGACATTATCGCCTACAGTTGTAAATGGGTTACTGTTGGATTTGGGCATTTAGTTTTCAATTCTCCAATAGTTCAGGGTTTTCATGAATATTTCCTACCACTTTGCAATCATTGCCAGCAAAAATAAATCCATATCCAGGAAGATTATACCCAGCTTTTCCCCACTTTATTTCACAAATAGTTTTTGGCTGTGTTGAGAAAATAGATCCACCGGAGAAATCTAAAAACTCAATAATATCCCCTTCATAAATATCAATCCCGTGTTTGTCTCTGAGTCCGGTAAATTGCATTAATGTTGTATTAGGCTTTGCACTTAACTTTCCATTCACTAATTCCCAATCAGGAAAAAACATACATTGACTCGAATGTGCCCATGATCTAAATCGTATCTTTCTCATTTTACCTCCAAATTCTTGGCAGGGAGCGGTGAATCTGGAAAAACTCCACTCCCACCGGACGCCAAGGGTGATTCCGGCTGCCAATCCATAATATCAAAAAATTCCAGATTTGATTAAATCCAATATAGTTAAACTTTATTTGATTGCCAAGCTTTCCTATAGGCACCTGATTTTTTGGGTGTACTGTCTTTTTTTAGTTCGTAGCCATAGTATACACAGCTTGGAAAAGTCTCACCATAATTAATTGTCCATTTAACCTTTTTGATTAGGATACTTCCGATATGGTCCGTAAAAGTATCTCCAATTTTATAAGAATTGTTGGAAAATGCATATCCCATGTCCAAAGCATTTAGCTCGGCCAAATGTTTTTTTTTGAGATTATCAAGTGCCGTCGTATATTCATCATTTCCCATACTCATATCCTTCATTTACACGTTCCCACTATTTGACTTTGTTTAGTTTTCACCCTTTAATAAATATCCTCACTCAATAATGTTTTGGTCTTTTCATCTACCTGATAAGCGTTAAAAGCGAATTCAGCGGCTTCTTTTCTATTTAAAAATATTCCGGAATTTGTCAAAAAACCTTGTGTAGTTGATTGCTTCTGACTTTGGTTCCATCCCTTCAAAGAAATTAAAGTACCTATACAATTATGATGCCTCCAACCACTGACTACAATTCCAGCTTTTATATTTCTAGGTTGGTGTTCATATTGTTTGCAGTTATCCCAGTGTATTGCAGCACATATAATTCGACACTTATTTTTTGCTCTATCTGATTTCTCACTCATCTTACCACCTTGTACCCTGACATAGTATGCTGGATTTCTTTTTCATTCGTTCCCGCCTTAAAGTTCAACTTACTTTCAGCCGTTTTGTAATGAGCAATTTCAATTTGTAAAATCCTTTTGTCCAGGGCAAGGGATTTGTTTTCTTTTTGGAGCTTATCATTCTCCGTTGCCAATGTTCTCGTGACCTGTTCCAGCCGGTCAGATTTGGCTTTATAAAATGCGGCCATATTAACTCCCTATGACTTTAAATTCAATTATCCATCCCCCTTACATATTCTCCCGAATATCCTTAATAATCTTTTCCTCAACCGAAGAATCCAATAAACTCATGATATCTACCTCATCATACCGTACGTGATTAAGATACACTTCTTTTCCGATATAATCGAAATTAGCGGTTATAAGGATTTCGTCCCCGTCATGAGAGATTAGAATGAGTTGGTTTTGGTCTTTCAAATTTACTCCTTTTATGGCGAAACTATTAAAATTTCACCCGCTAAGCCTTTTTTAAATCCGTATCATCATGAAAACTGACGCAACAGAACTTATCAACCCTAAAATGAATAAAACACATACAACAGCTTTTATAGCGGTCGGTACTTTTTTCTTTCCACCAAACCAATTATTAAACACTCTAACAGCAATTAAACACATAAATACTGTAAAAAAACTTGTTACTGCAACTTTATATATCATTCCACTTCCTCATCACTTTCAATATACTGGATTTCCTTCTTATCGTGATTAATCAACGATATTTTCTCTTTAAATTCCTCAGCGGCAAGCATCAATTTCTCCGGGTTCTTTATATGCTTTATCAGAATATCACTGCATATTTGTGATACATTGCCTATCATGACATGATTTATTGTCATTTTATCTGACTGCCCTAAGTAGTTTTTCCCCAGGTGGATAGCCATTTGTGCGTTCGTTTTGGCTAACCTAAATTGTCCTGAACGTACAGAAGCTTTTCCCCCGGCAGCATGAATAGCCTTGAATCGTTTAAAAGTCATGTTATTTTCTTCTTTGCATCGCCTATTTAGACTATTCTCCGATATTTCAACCAAATTGGCAATTTCGGCCTCTGTGCATTGAATATGACAGGACTTTTTCACCATTTCCCAATCAATATGTTTTTTTGGTCTACCATAGATTAGCTTATTGTCACCTTCTGCATATTTGAGGAAAAATTCTTTAAAACTTATTCCATTATCTTTTTTGCAATGCCGATTTAGTGTGTAAAATGCTATCCCCAAAAAATCAGCTATTTCGTTATGTTGCATATTCATTCTGCAAGCATTAGCTATATGTAGCCAATCTATTCTTAATTTTTTTCTAATTACTTTAGACATATTAGTTCTTATCAAATGATATTATTTCATCAAAATAAGCTTTGTAAAATTCAAAGATATCCTTACCAATTGTTATACATCCGTTCTCAGTCCTGGGGTTTGTGTTTATATTTGCACTTGTTTCTATCCCAAAATGAAATTTATCCCCATACCCTGAATATATCTTAGAATGATTTTTAAACAGACAAATTCTGCCACATTGATATTTTTCGAATATCTGGGTTAATTTTTCATATTCCATCGGATATGATCCTTTGAATATCTCCCCCATATAAGCATCTAATTTCTTTATTTTGCCTTTCTCGAGCCATTCCTCAAACTGTAAAACGTCATCTTTAGCCATGCACCACGTCGAAAATAGGCAATATTCTAAATCTTGTTGTCTTAATACAGCCTTTAAATAAGAGAGTGAATCTACGTCACCTGAAGTAATGCAGTGATAAGATTCACCATCTTGAAAGTTAATTCCGACTGCATCTAATAGCTTAGATTCTGAATAAGCTCTTCTATAAATGGTTTTATCGTTTCTTACCATACACTTAGTACTTGAACCGGAGTTAAATTTTTTCTTTTCTCGCGCCGGTTCTTTTATTGGTTCATCTAATTCGAAACCGTCAAAGTCCATATCAAATAAATCTGCGTTTTTAGTACTCATTTAAATTTCCTTATTGTAACCATAGTTAGTTATAGGTTAAAATTTATTAGGGTCAAAACTTCTAACCAAAACGTTGCAATCGATTAGTCCTGTTTTCTTTCTGAGTGCGTGTACTAATAAATTCATTTCCCGCTGTATATTTCTTCGAAAAGTATTTGAGTCTTTTTTAATTCTGAACCGGCCATTTTCGAACCAAATCAGCCCCCAGTGACCTACTTCTTCAGGTTTGATCAATCCTGTAGGGCAAACAAAATACCTCCATCGGCCTAATTGCCCTAACTCTTTTAAATCATATTTTTTGTAAGGAAATTCTTTTGATATAAAGTTAGTACCGTGTTCATTTTTATGGATTTTTCTACAGATTTTCTTTTTATCAGCCAAAAAGTCAGACCTGGACACCTTGATTTCAAATAAAGATGTTCGTTCACCTTTATAAACTAAAACGTCTGGTTCCTCGGAAGTACATACGGCTTTATATTCCCATAATACCACATCTGAATTTTTGAAGTAATTTTTCGCGGTCAATTCGCAAAGTTCTTTGTGAGAAATGATGTCCATTTATTTATTTCCTAACCTCTCTTTAACAATTTCCATTACAATTAAATTTCCCGGTTACCATTGGGTTTCCACAACTGCCTTTTTCTATTCCGTACCCTGGAATTGATATGTAACCAGGTGGTTTTCCTGGAATTCTTACATACCTTATCCAACTTTCGGACCACGAAATACAAATAGTTGCAACGCATTTGTCTTTTATTATTGGGCAGAATCGTTTTAAATGTTCCTTTTCTGTCTCTATATCAAGTTTTTTAAGTTCTTTTTCAGCTTCTTCTTTTGTGTCGTATGTCATTTGATTTGCTCCTTATTAAATCCCTACTAAGATAATAAATTGTATTACATAATACAAGCTATATTTTATTTATTAAACAATTTTGCCGAATACTCAAGTAAATGGCAAGCCTCTTTTCTCTCTAAATTAGAGGAATAGTGAACCACGTCAAAATCAGGTGAGACCGTGAATACTAAAGCCAATCCTACACCATCGGATTTAGTGTATTTTTTTATCACCTCGATTATTTCGTCGGTCATTGGTGTTAAATCACCTAGGTCTGATATTCCGGTTTCTGGCATGTTATCCTTTCAATTTATTAGAAATACTGTTCACAGGGTTCATATCATGAAGCCCCCCTGGGATATTAATAACCTCTTTATATTCGTCTGGAATCTCGGTTACAGCCCTCAAATCAGCTCCCCCAAATCCAGCGGCATAAACTTTATTCCACCCGCCGCAATGGAGCTGTAATATACACTCATTACAGGGGTCCCCCTGTATAGCTACTGAGCCCCCTACATTTAATGCATTAATCCACATATCCCCGACTGTAGCATCTGGTTGGAGGTAATAAGTCCATTCAAAAGGGTCATATACCACATATCGAGCGTTTACCACATATTTCCAGTATTTAGGACTAAGGTGACACATTGGTTGGTATCTTATGGTAGCGTACATATTCATATCTAGGGCTGTGTCTATAGCTCTCTGGATGTAGGGCCGAAGTTCAGCTGGGTGTACTGCCACTTCTTTAAGCCTATCCTTCCATTCATAATGAGGTAAAAATCCTAAACTCACAAAATGCCTTGCGTTATGGTCCCCGATAAATTTGGCTATTTCGGGCAGTTGTTTATAGTTGGATTTCTGCAGTGTGGTATTTGAACGCCAGGGCATAGGCGGGTTAAATTGTCCCCCCAGATATTCAAGGAGTTCTTTTTGCATTTTTCCTGCGCTTGGATTCTCGGCTATTTCGTTTAGAGTTTTGCCTATCCCGTGAACTGAAATGTGCAGATGATCAATATATTCTAAGCAATCCTGGTAGTATTTTAGGGGGAGTCCTCCGTTGGTTATAATGCTTAAAGTCATTTCCTGAGATATCGTTTTGCAAATTTCTTTTATTTCGGGGTGTAACATAGGCTCCCCAAATCCTGTTATGACAACTGAGTCGCACCCCTTTCTTTTCCCTTCCAGAGCTTCAGACAGAATTTTGTCCACTGGCTTATCATATTTTGTGTTGAAGTCTGGACCGTACCGATAAAAACAGGTTTTACATTTCCACTGACAACGCTTTGTAATGTCTATTCCCTGTCTAGTACATGGTTTCATAGTATTTCCTTTGGTGTTCCTGGTAATGGTATCCAGTGAGTTAATTCTACGGGCACCCAGTCACCATATTCAAGGTCATTTAATCCCGGCGATTGTCCTAAAAAGACTTGCTTTACAAAACTAAAACTGCATATATAGGGATTGAAATAACCATAGTCTTTAGCCTCAACTTCATCATAATAAAGTACAGATACCCCACATTTCCCGCTATGTATAGTCTCTTTTGTTGGCAATCTATCCTCTATTCTTATCCATTCCCTTGACATCTTGGTTTGCTTTAGCTCATATTTAATGTGACATAAGTCAATATTCATAATAGCAAGAAGCCTTTTCACTTCTATTGTATCTTTAAATTTTATGGTTATAACACAATCAGGATTTGCCATTAGAATTTGTACCCTTCTCTCTTAAATATATCATTAACTCCTAATCTGGCTATATGCTTATAACCGTTTCCTACCATGTAATCAGTGATGTCATACCTGCCAAAATTATTCTCGATGTCGATTATCCCTATGGAATATTTTTTCAAATCAAGTGACCGGATAACCTTCTCCTCATTGCCTTCGACGTCGATAGTCATGTAATCAACTTCATCCATTCCGTATTTATCAAGGAGGGTATCAAGTCTTATCATTTCTACGGGTATTATTCTTCTTTCGCCGCCGTTATGGCGTATCCGGTCTAAATGTTCTGGCTCCATATTTTCCGTTAATCCTGACCATCCTATACAATCGGGATAAACCATAAATTCCCCGTGCCCGGCTTCATCAGATATCGCGTAATTTTCAGCAAAGCACTTCCTATTACCATCAATTTTCACGAACTCTGATTTAATAGGCTCGATTAAAAGACCGTCCCAACCTAAGCTTTTTTCGAAATATAAAGTATTACTGGTTAACAATCCATCAATAGCTCCGAATTCTACGAATACACCATTTTTTTTATTTTTGAAGATGTTTTCATTAAGCCATTTATCTTGACCGTGTTCTGAGTTATACATTTTAATCCTCGCTCTTTTGGTATAATAATCTTATTAAATTTTCTTTATGTGCGTATTGAAGTTCACACCCTTTTGTTTCTGGGAATTCATCATTTATCATTTTAAATAATGCTTTTTGATTTTCTTTGTAACTGTGAGAGGCTATATGTATGGCCGTCGTTGCATTATCCATATTTGTCTTAAAGGCATCAATTGCATCTATAATATTTTTATTTTTGACTTTTATTGTTTTCATATTAATCCTTCCTTACTAACCAGCTCGAATCCGAAAAGGTCATTATATCTTCATGTCCCTCGAATATTTTATTTACAGCTTCTACTACGTCAGGGTGTTCATTATCGTAATCATGACCTCCGATATACTCCCCAGTTTTTACTTTAGGATACCAAAATTCGATATCATCCGTTACGTTTTTAAAATCATGCATTGCATCTATGTATACTAAGTCAAAAGTATAGTTTTTAAACATGCAACAAGCGTTTGCACTGGTTTTTTTTAACTTATGAAAGTTATCAAATTTCATCATGCGCATATCAAAACCGCCTTCTCCACCCTCGAAACCCGGTCCCCAATTATCCACACATAACAAGGTTTTACAAAACTGAGCAGCTATCTCAGAGCTTTCCCCCTGATAACATCCAATTTCAACCACTTTATCAGGTTTTACAAATTCATACAATTCTATAAGCCCTTGGATGTTTCCTAGTTTTTCTGTTCTCATATGGCGGGGCATGTCTGGCTGGATAATTACTTTCATAGTCTGTATTCTTTTATAAGGTTATAAGCTTCAAGCGGTATATTTTTTAAATATCTCATAGTATCGGTTACTTTTTGGACGGGCTTTTCGTCTTCTTCTGTTGCTTTATAAACAAAAATATCCATCACTTTATTATCTATTTTGATTTCAAGATATTCTTCAATCTTTTTTTTCGTATCTTCTTTTTCATATCTTAAATCTGACTGGTCGATTAACAAATGAGGTATATTCATTTTCCATTCTCCAAAAGTCTTTATCTCACTTATCCACCGTCTCCACAAATAATCCTCATCACCCCAACCCATACGGATATTAGAGGCCACACAGTTTATACCATTCCTGATAACATAGATAATTTTACTCTCCGGGAATAATTTATGAAATGCCGGGACATTATTAGCAAAATTCGTAATCTTATCCCCCCACATATCATGATATTGATTATCAGGTGCGAAGTCACTTAATATTGTGGTATCCTGTCCTTTTTCGTCAATAGTGAAATGGTGCTTATACATCTCGGTATCAAAAAACTTTCTATAGGATTTCAAAATGCCTTCCCTCAGATATTCCCAGTCTATCAGGTCGAAATCGAATACATACCGCTCTTTCATCATGTAGGATATCTCAGAATTTGTTATCAAATAATCTCTAATTTGAATTTTTAAGATATTTGTCTCATTCGTGAATTTCGGGATATGGCGGTTTAAAATGTAAGCCAGAGCGGTTGTTCCGCTTCTTTGAAATCCGGTTACTAATATAGGCTCATTCATAATTTTCCATGTGCATGTAGTATGCTTTCAATGCTTTGTAATTAGCTTCTGTCCTGTGGAAATCTTCTGTGTTCCTTTCAGTTTCGATGATAGTAGTGCCTTTAAAAAATGTATCCCATTCCTCTATGGTTTTTGTTTCACATCCGATTTGAATTTTATCGCCAATTATTGAAGTTGACCATTTACAGTAAATAGGTAAAAAACACTCTTTTACATTTTTAGCCGAACGCAAATCAGCAGAACGTAAATTAGCATAACGTAAATTAGCCAAATGCAAATCAGCCGAATGAAAATTAGCCGAACGTAAATCAGCATAACTAAAATTAGCCAAACGTAAATTAGCCGAACGTAAATCAGCCGAATGAAAATTAGCCGAACGTAAATCAGCCGAATGAAAATTAGCCGAACGTAAATCAGCCGAATGAAAATTAGCATAGCTAAAATTAGCCAAACGTAAATTAGCCGAACGTAAATCAGCCGAATGAAAATTAGCCGAATACAAATTAGCCGAACTAAAATTAGCCAAACGTAAATCAGCAGAACGTAAATCAGCAGAATGCAAATCAGCAGAATGAAAATTAGCCTTTTCGCCATCTTTATCACCTACTAGCCACTTTTGATGTTTATTTAAAATTGTATCTAAAGTTTTTTTATCCATTTTTTTGTTCTCTTATTAGTCCCCTTCTAATCTAATTGATTGTATTACAATATCCAACTATTATTTAAACTTTTTTACAATCTCATTATTACGCATCACATCAGGCAATTCATTAAGCCCAATTTCTCTAACGCTTCTCCATGAGTACTCATATCCTTTCGCAGTATGCAGAAAAACAGAATCAGGTAGTTTGTCCCATTTCTCAGTTTTCCACTTTTTCAAATCAATGCACTCTGATGATTCAGTTTTGTAAATGTTCTCAATTTTCTTAAATAAGTCTTCCTCGTTTCTCCGGACATAAGTGAAGTGATGGAAGTGAATATCTGGAAAGCATTTCCGGCGGGATTCAATACCTCTAATGCCCTTGAAATCGCTTAGGGATCCATTAAAATAAACCGTTGGGTTACATATTTCAGGAGGGCCAACTCTGTAAAATGGTGATTTGATGTAGGTATGCATTGCCACCCCAAAAGCATTATAATCGGGATATCCCTTTACTAGTCGGTAAAGTTCTTTGAGTTCACAGGCATCCCACACCTCATCGGTATCAATCAATAAAATATCTTTTCGGCCTAACATCTGATTAATAAATTTAATGCCAAAGTCATATTGCTCTGTCTGATTTTGACAATCAAAGCTGATATTGATAATCTTGTTTTCAAGGTCATTAGCTACTTTCCATTCATGCACTACATCAATTACATCGTTCCCTCTCTCGCCGTTCCATGATATCTCCGAGTGAAGGAAAACGATTTTTTCAACATGGTCATAAATAGATTCAATACTTTCTTTTACAAATTCATTCCCGCGCCAGGTTTTATATAGGGCTACTGTCATTTTATATCTTCCATCCTGGTATTGTCCTGACAGTGGAAATGCAGCATAAAAGGATTACCTGGAAACATCTCTATAAAAGGTTCCCCTGTTATCAGTCGTATATATGCAGCTACAATTTTAAACTTTTCCCAATCCGGTATAGGAAAAAAGTCTTTAGGTTCTCCGATTACCACTTTATCAGGATTTTCTTTACATACATCCGTCATAGGTATTGTTCCAAAACATCCCCATCCGGTATATCCGAATTCATAAGCTTTGACTTCTATTCTCTTTATAATTTTTTCAATCATTCCCGAGTCTTTGCCAGCCCCGATAATACCATTTGCATAGCAATTCTCAGTAGCTTTTGAGACAAAGAAATCATGTTCATTTAGTCCATAGCGATTTATCATATCGTCAATAGGTCTAAATGGCATAAAATCAGTATCAAAATACCAACCTCCATTTTCCCTTAAAACCGTGAGCCTGATTAAATCCGCTGTCTCGGATAATCTATGGATACCTTTTATCATCCCTAAAGCCGGTTCTAATTCTTGGCAAATTTCCATACCATGGATTTTAACCTCATAGCCCGGATTCAGTTTTTTAAACAATCGGATATTTATCTGAGCCCATATGGGCATTTTCGGACCTATCCAGACGAAATTAATAACTTTTGGTATCATATTCCCCATTTCTGTTGATAGTAAGCTTGGTTTTTATGCCAATAGTGACCGTGTTGATTTTTCTTTTCATTCGTATGAATGAGTCTACATTCGTTATTTACAACAAAACTTTTCTCCGGGTATTTAGCCTGTAACTGTCTGCAAAAATCATTGTCCTCAAATCCACTGCCTATGAAATTTTCATCAAACCTTAAACCATCATTTTTGAACATCACGCAGGCTGTAGGAACCTCTCTTTTTGGGACTACTAACAAGCCCTTGCTCATTCGATTATCTTCTGACAGCATATATCCTAAATTATTGTCAGGGGTTAATAGTCGAGCTGCCATGATTGCAATGTCATCTTTCCACCATCTAAGCATGTCATCTATCCATCCGTCATAAAATCCGGTCATATCGTCGTCCATCATAATTACCAATTCAGATTCAGCGGATTTCAACCCTCGGTTTCTATTTTGGGAGGCCGAACCACCACTACATGTTGCAATTATGTTGTTTACCGGGTGAGTTGTGCGCTGGAGTTCTTTTATAAGCTCTGATACATTCTCTTTACATGTGGGTATTATTACATCAATCATTTTTACTCCATTATTGAACTATGATTCTCAACTAAATATTTATACCTCTCAGGCCATTTCCTCGCCAGTTCCAAAGGCTTTTCATGTTTTGATAACTCCCTTAAATGATAGATGACAGCCTCTTCGGTATACATCCACTTGTACCCGGCTTCGATTAATTGCCATCCAAAATCTATATCTTCACTCACTTTTATATTCTCATCGAATTTGATATGGTCTAAAACTTCTGACCGGCAGAAAATTCCAGCACCGGAAAAAGGGTTTTTTTCATTGCTGTTAAAACTCCCCCTGATGGATGCAAAAACTACATCTAAATTATTAGTTTCCATTTCTGAGATTAGATTTTTTAAACAATCTCTTTGTAAAATAACATCGTCATCCGTGAATAAAATATATTCAGTTTTACAATTTTGTGCACCGTAGTTTCTCTGCTCACTAACATTATCCCCAAATACAAGTTTAATATCTGGTTTCATATCCTGGATTTTTATTGATTCGACTGTAGCCAAAAGGCTTAATCTAATCACCGAGGGAATTACTATTGTGATAATAGTTTGGTTCATCAATTTTCTTCAGTTATCATCCTAATATCATAATTGCCAGTAATCACATGGGTAATACATGTGTCATCTACTTCGTCATGGATCCGAATCACTGGATAACCAACTTCATCTTCCCCTGGTTCCATCCAACATTTATGACGATCACATACATCTGATATTTCCGTAACGAAATCATATACTTTTTGGTTCAAATTTGCTCCTAATTTATAATTGCTATTTCTTTACCCGTAGGTATTTCTTTACAAACTTGAGCATAATGAATTCTACAACCAGCGATTATTAAAGAGCCTTCATTTGATCCTATTTGCAAATACCAGTTTGTATCTCCTGAAGGTTTAAATCCAAAAATATCTTTAGCTTCCACAACTTTGCATATACCCCAAAATCTCATATAATTAGCCCCATCGGATAACATCATCCAATCATCTGATTGTATAAGCAAAGGGGTTCCTTTTTGTACCGCCTGAATATCTAACATAATTTTTCTCCTTAATTTTTTATCCTCAAAAGTGTCAGAGGGTTCGAACCTCCTTGCCTGTTACAATACCTAATGTTAACTTTTTTCACAGGTCGCTAACATCTATCCCTTATCAGCCTTTTCTTATTTAAAATTTCTATCTCCCCTATCAGGGTCTATCATCCTATTCATAAAAGTTTTTTTCCGGTTAGTAGATTTCTTTATTGCCCGTAAACATGCCGAACATTTCCCGGTTAAAGGTACTCCATGATGACAATAATCTGCAAATTCTTTTTCCATAATTTACTTTTTGAAAGTTGCTATTCTATATGCTGATACTGCCCAAAAATACCGTTTACGCTTTAGCCATCCTACACCGTCCAATTTAAGTAATTCCAGGAAGTATTCGTCCCCTGTTTTACGGGGGATTCTTTCTCCTGTAGTCGTACTTATGGTCCCATCACATATCTTATCATGAATTAGAGCTGCACGAATACACCGAGGTTCGTATTTGTTGAAGATTTTGGTAAGTCCGTCACTATTGAACCCAACTTCAACTACACAATCCTTGTATGAAATAGATTTGGTTAAGATTATCCGGTTGTCTTTGGGAGATGTTATTATGTGAACACTTATAAATTTCCTCTGAGGGTTCTTGCGAAAATTTTTGACCTTCAATGAAGACATTTGATTACCTTGTTTTTTCGAATCCATATTATTCAGCTTCCTTTATTAATTCCCAAATGGGCCATCCAGTACCGTCTCCAGAGTATTGCCCATCATCATAACACATAAGCCTATCTTGTCCAGCATTCATAAATCCCATTGATATTCTAATTCTAGGATTATTGATTCCACATCTAACATTAACAATTGATCCTTTTTTTGGAGTTAATTTTTCAATTGGTTTATATTTCATTTCGTCTAATTCATTCCTTGTAAAAATAAATACCGTCCCATTGATTTTATTTTTAGTGAAAATAATATCGTTTGTATCCATGACAATTTCTATAGTACCAGCACTATTTTTTAGCTCAGTTCCAGGTTTATATTTCTCTTTCATTTTGTTCCTTAATTAGTTATTCGCCGGTCCAGGAAGACAAACGTAACCCGGACCGGCTATATATGATACCCCAGTAGCGTTCACTACTGGCATATAGTTTTAACTTAATTCACTAAATTTTGATTGTTCCATGTTTTTTTTCCCATCTTGCTATCAGATTCTTAACTTCTGTCTGTAGCATGTTACTTCTATTACTTCCCTCTTTTTTTGCGATGTAATCCAGTTTTTTTAAATCTGTCTCGGATAGTCTAAAAGTTTTTACTACTGAATCCTCACCTTTTTTTAATCTTACTGAACTCATTTTTTAATCCAATGTTTTTTCTGTTCTTCGGTCAGATAGATATTATCTTCCCGTCCATTCCACCGGGTTAATTCTCCCCCTTGCCCGTGTAGGAAATAATGTCCGTGAGGTGTTTTATACAATTTTTCTATCTTCCTTTTTTTGGCTTTCCCGGTTCTTTTAGTCTCAATCAACTCCGCTGTTTTTGTGTTAAAAGATAACCTTCTGCCATTTACGTTTAGTATTTTATTCATATGTTATTTAATATACCCACTTGTATTACTTCTGTCAAGTTGTTTGTTTGTATCCATCTTCTATAACAGCCCTTAAAAAATCTTTAGGCCGAACCCACCATAGCCAGCCTCTTTCATCGCAGTGACGACAAAACCCCAAGAACTGGCCATTGTACTCCACTGATGCAGGTACTTGTCTTCTGTAACAATCTCTAATTTCATTCTCAATCATTAACCAGGGGATTGAACGGGCCGATAAGTCTCCGTTTTCTTTAACCAAGGTCAACCGGACTTTAGTGTTGTCTACGAGTTTTGTTTTTAATGCGGCCATTATTTTCCTCAGTTAAGCTATGATTAAAATACTTGTTACCAGATAAATTGTGAATCCACCTACCATAAAGTAAAATAGATTGTCTAACATTTTGTCTATGATTTTCATTTTAGTTCCTTGATGATTTTACTTAGCAGTTAATTTTAATATCGCTGTGGTCCAAACTCTATAAAAACACCGTCAGGAGAGAAGCCTCCAAGTATATCATTTTGGTGGGTCGTACGTATACTAAGGGCATCTGTTCTGCTGATTATTTCCGCCGAATAATCAAAACACTCTCTTTCTGCAAGATAGTCTAATGCTGTGCTTTTCGACCTGCAGACTACTACTTGTTTTGTGTTACAAAAACCATGACCTGGGTTACATTCTCTTGCCGTCCAGTCTGTCATCACGTATGTGTTTTTCATTTTGCTCTCCGTTGTTTCGTTGTTAATCATATATATAATATACTACATTGTAATACAATTGTCAAGCGAATAATGAAAATAAATGAAGTTTTTTTTTAAGCAGAGAAGTTTTTCTCTTTTTGAAGCCTTTTTACTTCAATTTTGTAATACTTAATTAATTCGTCAAGCTCGAAATCATACCATTTCTTCTTAAGCTGATTCCGGACTAATAATTCGTCAAATATTTTGGGGCCGTACCTATTTAATTGAAATGCTGCGTAATTCCCTTTGTTTCCTTCCGGAACGAAACGGTTACAATGGACACACCCTAGCGCCACGTTGCGAGGCTCCCAGCGGGTTCCCCATCTACCCCGATTGTGGAAATGACAAGCATCATTACCCTTATAATGTATCAGCTTTCCACAGGTACAGCAAGTGCCTATCCCGTTATTATCCGTATCTCTCAACCGGATAAATTTAGAGAACCATCTATCCAGGGTTTTTATTTTATTAGAGGAAGCCATTAATACACCGACTCATTTTTATTGTTCTTTCTTTCGGTATCCAACAAAAATTGTAAATCTTTATTTGCTTTTTTGACTTCTGCATAGTCGTCATATTTCACAAATTCACCGGTATTACTTTTTTTCATGTACCCCATTGGGCTGTTATATCTCTGCATTTTGCTCCTCAATTAATTCGTTCGACACAATTCTACTTAATTCCCGTCTGAAACTATCCAACCTACCTATAGCGGGGTTATCCATCAAACATTGTATGAGTATGAGTTTGAGCCTGTCCTCTTTAGCTTCTATCCAATCTTTTTTGTTTATTACGATGTGATTAAGCCAAATGCCCTCGAGTTTATGATGCCTATGTAAAAATTCCTTGCTCATTTTTTTTTGCTCCTTAATTATTTTAAAGCCAGCGGTATCAATTCTGAGTATGGTTTAATTGGGCTTTTAGATACCGCTGGCGGGGATTTAAACCGGCCCCCCGTTGTGGAGGGCTCGGCAGGGATAACACAAAAAAATGTAGTAACAGCACCTTGTTATCCCTTGTTTTCATAATATCTGTTTTTAGCATTTTCAATCATAATTTTACGGTTGTTTTTATAATAGTCTTTATAATACTGCTTATGTTTTTGATACTGCATTTGTTTGTAGATTTTTAGTAGTTGATTTTCGGTCAATTGCAAATAACCATTTGATTAGATTTTTTAAGCACATCATTTTTTTCTGCGTATTTTTTGCCTCTTAACTTTTTACCTTTAGCTTTTTGTAATTCTTTAAATTTTGCGTAAGCCTCTGATTTTGGTTGTGTTTGTCCCAAACCCTTACACCAATAATCATTTTTTAGAATAACCTTGCACATTCTTCTCCAAGAAGGAGCCCAGCATTTAGCTTCTAATTCTGGCGGAGCTTCGTCTGGTATTTTGTTGTACCCCCTATCATTCCACCCTGAAATAAACTTTTTAAATCTGAAAGCGTAATGTTCTTTGGTTTTATTTGGAAGAGTCCTGAGTAATAAATGGCAAAAACTTCTCCATGTATGATTGTCAGGTTTAGTGACATGATTATATCCGTTAATATTTCCAGTTTCTTTTATATAAAGACATCCACTGTTAACACCGTTAACCCTTGCTATCAGTTTATACCATGTTTCAGGCTCAAGGATATGATACAACCATAAACCTTTTTTTTGGTCATCACCGTATGGTTGGCATAATCTTTGGTCTGATAAAGGTACTCCCGCCATATTCATTTTATCATAAACTGGATTATGATGTTTATCCCTATACTTACCATGGTAAACCCATATATCCTGAGTTCTCCAATCATATATAGGATAGATATTAAATAAATTTTTAGAGACTTTAGTAGTCCATTTATGTTGGTTAAACATTAAGCCTTTTTTATCGCTGGCTATTGCCATATATCTGTGTAGACTCTCATCAGCTCTTATACCTATACAAGCAGCTGTTAATTTTTCCCCATTATCGGAATACCATTTTCCGAATAGTACCATAAATTCTTCAAACTCCATTTTAGGCACATAGAAATTAAAATCTTTTTCTGTAGTTGCTATTTCAGGCATATCTCTAACCCACATATCTTTTTTATCTGGGTCCCAACAAATCCAACGTGGTTCAAAATTAGAAACGGCATTTCTCAATAGCATAGGAAGACAACACCAATACAATTCAATATGGTCTTCATAATGAGTTACCATTTCTTCCAGGTGTTTAATTGTATCATCATATTGAGCTTCTAAATCAATTATCAACCAGGCCACTTTCCTACCCCTTTTTATAGCTTCCTCCATAACTAAATGGGTCATAACAGTAGAATCTTTTCCTCCAGAAAGACTTATGTATATGTTTTCAAAATCATCAAACATCTTCTTTATCCGTTTTTTTGTAGCTATCAAAACGCTATCTTTTTGGTATTTTTTTATATGCATTAGTATATCTCTACTTGTCTATTTTCAACCATTGCTTCTTCAAATTCTGTTTCGTCAAAACCATTTGCCTCCAGCCATTTATTAAGATATTTCCAGGCTGATTTATTTGCCTTTTCTTTTTGAGGTGCAGAAAGTAAATGAAAACCACCTTTAAAGGTTGATGGTACTTTCCTTGCATAGCATAATGCAGCTTGTCCCAACCATGCAATTCTATTCATAGATTTATTTGTTAGATAGTGTTCACAGGAGTGTTTCCATTCATTTATAATACAATCAAGCGTTTTTTCAAACTCATCATCATTTGTTAATAATGAAGCATATTCTAACTCGCACTGTTCCTTAGTCATTCCCTTTTTTACAGTATCATAAAACCCTGCTTTGTGGCATTCCCACTTATCAAATGTATGAAAAATTCTATCATTATCATCTGTGTTTATGGTTCTGAATAGGTGTATTTGTTTTTCTTCTTCTGGGACTTCATCTTTTATTTCTTCAAAGTCTTCAGCCGATGAATCGTCAATGTTCCATGACCGGGAAAAATCTGAATCTTTGAATAATCCTTCTAACCCTGTTATCTGACATAGCCTTAATATCTCGTCTTCATCCATACCTAATTCACGACTAATCCTAGAATTTTTCCAATTCCTATTTTTCAATTCCAAAACTATTTCACTCATTGCATCCACAACATGCTTACCTCTTGCTCGGTTATGCCTGATAGTCGAAGCGATTCTATCGCTTTTTGATGTTTGTTCTTTTCTGATGGAAACAATTGGTAAATAACCTTTAATTCTTTCTTTTACCGTTTCTGATTCCTTTCCGACTCTGTTCCTATGAAATCCGTCAATCACTTCAATTCTGTCTTCATTAGGAAAAGTTACTATTGGTTGAGTATAACCATCATTTAAAATTGATACCTCTAACAATTTCATTTCTGGCGGAGCCACTTTATTAGGGTTATAATCATTAGCAGTAACTTTTTCGAAAGGCTCCCATTTAACAAGGTCAACAGGTTCATTTTTGAAAGGGCTTATACTATGAATATACTCTCTTATGTCATTAATAAAATTAACCTGACTTTTTAAATCCATGCCATCTAATGCTAATTTTATATTTTCTTTTATTTCGTAACTCACATTATCCCCTTAATTACATCTTCAATATCAAAAAATACTGGTATCTGTTTTTTTACAGCATATCTAACTTCCCTATCGGCCCCTTTTGATGCCCCGAAAAGTCTTAAAACAGCATCGCTCCGTCGTATCTTTTCAAAATCAATTCTCATCCACTCCTTATACATCCGAGATTTTCTTATCTCCTGGAAATGAGTGAGCAAAGGGATTACAGGACATAGCCCCAAATCCATTAATCTATCAGCCGTGTCTAACTGCCGGTTGACATTTATAATTTTATCCCCTAATGTATACGGGCTTGCTATGTATATCATTTTCATTTTATACCCCATATTTCCTTTGATTTATTAGGATGAACCCAATTACCAATTTTATTTAATGACCTGTTTTGGAGTTCTTTCTTAGCAAATTTTACCGGGTCAATTTTCCCATTTGCAATGGCCAATAACAATTCTTTGTCTATCATGCCGAAAATAAAACAGGCTTGTTTTTCGTCTTCGAATTTTTCATCGTATGTGAGTTTTGTGTTTATCATTTTATTGCTCCCTTTGTATTATAATATATCAAATGTAATACAATTGTCAAGCTATTTCAACAAACTAACAATAAAAATACAAATAGCTATCCATCCTAAAGTGCAGCCGAAAATAATCACTCCAGGAAACCAAAATAATTCTTTCATCCTGGTTAATATTTTATCTTTCATATTTTCCTCACTTTCAAAAAAT
>RCNB010000677.1_pt1 | contig 22308 bp, 20 predicted proteins | sample 2041321 | NCBI WGS metagenome assembly RCNB01 (sample SAMN09708232, study PRJNA481090) | Marine sediment metagenome, whole genome shotgun sequencing project. | reverse complement strand
GGTTTCAACTTAATTGCATTAATTTGCAGTAGGAGCTCGGCTGTTTTGGCCGCAGTGTTCTTATCTAAAACCATTTCACAAATGTATAAAGTTTTTGTTAAAGATGCCCCTTTGATTTTAACAAACAAACTATCGGATACCGTGGATGGTGAGTATTTTATGCTGAATGGCGAAGCTATTAATAATGCAATAGATGCATTGGCAAAAAAAAAGATGAGCAGGGCGTTTATTTATCATCCTAACCACGAGGAAATTTTAAAAAAATTTACAAAAAAAATTCCGATGGAAATTGCCGGTGGTGGTGTGGTGACCAACAAAAAAGGTAAAGTTCTTTTTATATATAGAAATGACAAATGGGATCTGCCCAAAGGAAAACTTGAAAAAGGTGAGTCTATTGAAGAATGTGCGCTTAGAGAAGTTGAGGAGGAAACTGGGGTAAAAGGGTTGAAGATTGAAAACTTTCTGCGAACTACTTACCATATTTTTAAAAGAAACGGAATCTACAAGCTCAAGGAAGTTCATTGGTATGCAATGAAAACAACTTACAAGGGAAAGTTAGTTGGTCAAAAAAGCGAGGGTATAGAAAAAGTAAAATGGAAAGGGCCACAGAAAATTCATAAGGCCCTGGAAAATTCTTATACCAACATAAAAGCACTATTTGCAGATTAGTTTTGTTTTACTTTATTAAGTATATCCATTGCAATTGATCATATAAATTCTGATAAATCCCTTATCAAAATCAAACAAAATTCTGGCTTATAGTTTAAGCCGCCTTCGTAATCTCTTCAATTTCCTTCTTTTGTATAGGCTTGTTTTTGTAATCTATGATGTGGTGTGTCCTGGCCATATAATATTTCCAATTCTCCCTATCGGCCGGATCTATAGATGAAGTTAAAATATTGATTCTTATTTTATGTGCAATGGGCAATGTTATGAATTCCTCAAGAAATTGCCATCCATCCATTATGGGCATGTTTATATCCAAAAATATAACCTCGGGGACTTCTTCGTTATTTTCTATAATTCTTTTAAAATCATCAATGGCCTCTTTCCCATTTACATAACTATTTATATTCTCACTTACATTTAAGGTACTAAGCATCCTTTTAATTCCGAAAACGGTTATTGGATCATCATCTATAATGGCTATTGATTTAATTTTTGTCATTAAAATATATATTAAATGTGGTTCCTTTACCCACCTCACTGCAAGCCATAATCTTCCCATTCATGGCCTCAATTTGATTTTTAGTAATATATAGCCCAATACCCCTGGCATCTGAGTTATCATGGAAAGTTTTGTACATTCCAAATAATTTTTCGCCATATTTATTCAAATCAATACCAAGTCCATTATCTTCTATACTTAAAATAGTATATTTCTCATTTTTGGATACAGTTAATTTAATAACCGGATCACGACTGTCATCCTTATACTTTACAGCATTGGTCAGAAAGTTCATAATAATACTGTCAATATAAGCGGGTATTACTTTAATATAAGTGTCATCGGGTATTTTATTTATAATTTTAGCATTGTTCTTTTTAAGATATGCCGCTAAATTCTGCTCCGCAGCTGCAATCTTCTCGTTTAAATTAACTGGTTTTTTATCTAGATTTACGTTGGTACTAATAGCCACTACTTCATTTAGGTTGTCCAGGGTTTCCAATAAGTTATCGGACGCCTCTGTGAGCATCCTTACTATATTCTCCTGTTCATTCGCATCTTTTTCCTCAACCAGAAACTCCAATAACATGGAAAAATTTGCAGTATGAGACCTTAAATTATGTGATACAATGTGTGCAAAATTAATTAACTGTTTGTTTTGAATAGAAGTAACATTTATAAGGTCTCTAAGTTCCTGCTCCTGTTGTTTAAGATCAGAAATATCCATGCTTATCCCTATCAGACCATTGGCCTTACCATCCGGACCAATAAGTGGAATTTTGGAAGTTAAAAATTTCGTTAAACTTCCATCTTTTTTCACACTTATTGTTTCTTTACCCAAAATTGGATCTAAGCTATTAATGACATCCAGGTCTTCTTCTCTGGAAATTAATGCAGATTTTTCATCGTAAAAATCTTTATCACTTTTGCCTAATACTTCAGATTCTTCTTTTAACCCACAATAAATCAATTCTGATTTATTTACTAAAATTTTCCTGGATTCCAGATCTTTTATATAGACATTAAGAGGTAAGTTATCTATTAATGTCTTTAATAGTTTTTTCTCTTCGTTGATTTGTTTTTCTTTTTTCTTTACTTCCGAGATGTCCTGAGCAGTTGACCAAAGTAATTTTCTTCCTTTTTTGTTTCCCACCAAGGATCCACTTATTAAAACGGGGTAACTCGTTCCATCCTTTTTAGTAAACATATGTTCAAAAGGACCATAGGTGCCTTTTGAATCTACTTCCTCTAAGAAATTAATCAATTTATGCTTGGATGAATCTGGTATAATATCGGCGTACCTTAAGTCTGCCATGTCTTCTTTACTATAGGCTGTTGCCGTTTCAAAGGAACTGTTAAAATCCAGGATATCCCCGGTTTCAAAATCACTTAGTATATAGGCAATTGGAGACAACTCATATAAGGACCTAAATTTCCGTTCACTTATTTTCAGCTTCTGCCTGGCCTCAACCATTTCTTTGATCATACGGCCCTCGGCCAAAAGAGATACTACTCTGTTCTCTTCGTTGTAAATAGGTTTTAAACTGAAATCTACAGGAATAGGTTGTTTATTTTTATCCAGAACCACTATCTCACTCCGCATAAACTCTCCCTGGGCTGCTGCTGCTATAACCTGCTTTAGCCCATCTTTTACCATATCCGGGATTGGCCACCAGTATGCGTCCCAAAACTTTTTATTAATTATATCCTCCTGCTTAAGGTCTGAAAATTGTAAAGCAGTATCGTTTACTTCCAGGAAAGTACCTTCAGTATCCAAAATACCCGTAAACTGATAAGAAGAATTAAAAATACTACTGAAAATACGTTCTTGTTCTTCCTTTCTCGCTTTACTTAATACCTCATCGGTAATATCTTTGAATGTGCCAATAAGGCCCAAAAACTTTTCATCTTTAAAAACAGGTTTTCCTGCCGCTATAACGGAGATTTTTTTTCCTTTTGCTGTTATTAATTGTGAAGTTTCATTCCAGGCTATCCCTTTGGTCATAGCTTTATCAACCGCCATGGCTATTGTATTTCTACTATAACCTTCCTTATAAAAATTTATGGCACTTTCAATATCTGGCACAAAATCCTCAGGTACTTCATGAATTCTTTTGGTTATTTTACACCATGATAATTTATCATTGACCGCATCATACTCCCAACTTCCAATTTTTGATATTTCGGATTTATCCTTAAGTAAAATTTCAAGTTTTTCCAGCTTAATATCATCAAAAATGGTCTCGGAAATATCCTTTGTTTGGATAATGACGCCAATAATATTTTCCTTCTCATCATACCAAGGAACATTTACCCACTCAAACCACTTTTCATTTTTTTGAGTATCATAAAAATTTTCTACACCAATTAGCCTGGCTTTGCCTTTTAGTACACCAGTGAGGTCTTTTTTCCATGATTTGCTGATGTCATTGAAGAGCTCAAGTAATGACTTTCCAATAACATCTCTTTTGGTAAAATCAAAATCGGTAATCCACTTATCTGAAGCATGGATTATTTTGAATTTTTTATCCACAAATACCGTTGAAACAGGTAACTGCTTTATAAGGTAATCATTAGAAGGTGTTTTGGTTTCACGCAACATTCTACCGTAATTTCTTACTAAAGTAATGTGATTTTCCATCATTTGTCAATGATTGTTGTGAACTAGTCCAAACTCGTTGTGTGACTCCAATTTTACATGGAGTACACGATAAAATAACTCAAAAAGAAAGTAATTTCCTACTAAAATATAATATTTTGTGAAATTTCGTGTATTAAATAAAAAAAAGGAAAAATCCCGTAGCAACAGAAATCAGGCGGCTAATCGACAAACATCAAGATAATTTAACAGTTTTTGGCACTAAAACACTATAATCCCCTCCATTTCTGATTACGTCTCTTACAATTGAAGAGCTGATAAATGATTTGCCGGAAGCGGTAAGTAGAAAAACTGTCTCAATTTCTGAAAGCTTTCTGTTGGTATGTGCAATAGCCTTTTCAAACTCAAAATCTCCCGGGTTTCGGAGCCCGCGAAGAATATATGTTGCCTTTACTTTCTTACAAAAATCTATTGTCAGGCCTTCATAAGTCATAATTTTGACTTTTGGCTCGTCTTTAAAAGCCTCTGAAATAAATTTCATCCGTTCTTCTAGAGAGAACATATATTTTTTTTCAGCATTTATTCCAATTGCAATAATCAGTTCATCAAAGAGGCTTATTCCCCTTTCAATAATATCGGAATGGCCCAATGTTATAGGGTCAAAAGAACCTGGAAAAATAGCGCGCTTCATTAGGATTCTTAGTTTATAAGTTAAATGTACTCAATTTACTTCAATGCTTCATTTATGGCATTTTCAAAAAGTTCCGGTAAACTAATACCAGCTATTTGTGCCTGTTGGGGTAATATACTCTCTTCTGTTAAGCCGGGAGATGTATTCATTTCCAGCATATAAGGCTCGTTGCCGATAAAAATAAATTCGCTTCTTGAAAAACCTTTCATTTTTAAAACTTCATAAGCTTTTATGGCCTGATATCTTATGTTTTCTTCCTGAGTTTGGGTTAAACGGGCAGGGGTGATTTCTTCTGATTTTCCCTCATATTTTGCTTCATAATCAAAAAAATCATTATCTGTTATAATTTCAGTTAAAGGCAAAACCATGGTTTGGCCTTTAAAGATTATGACACCAACAGAAACTTCTTTACCGTTGAGAAAAGATTCAATAATAATCTCATCGTCCTCCAGAAATGCCTTGTCAATTGCTGCTTGTAAATCTATTTTCTCATAAACTTTGGAGATTCCAAAACTACTTCCAGCTTTGTTAGCTTTTACAAAGCAAGGAAGGCCAACTTTTCCGATAATAGCCAGATGATCAATAGTATCGCCCAAATTCAGGTAGTAAGAATTTGCTGCCTTAATACCATAAGGTTTAAGTGTACTTAGTAAATCTCTTTTATTAAATGTCAGGGCTGCCTGATAATGACTGCATGAAGTTTGAGGAATTTCTAAAAGGGCAAAATAGGCCTGCATCAATCCATCTTCCCCCGGGGAACCATGAATTGCATTAAATACGCAATCGAATGTGAGAATGCGATTCTGAATCTTTATCGAAAAATCGTGCCTGTTTACGATTGTTTCATTTTCGTCTTTATCCAGGTAAACCCATTTTTCTTTGGAAATTACAATACGATATGCATTAAATATTTCCTTGTCTAAATATTTATAAACCACATTACCACTCTTAATTGAGATCTTATACTCACTGGAATAGCCCCCCATGATAATGGCAATATTCTTTTTCATGTAATGTTATATATATAAGCTATTAACCTGTTTAGACAAATATCACGATTTTAACGTAAATAAAAAATGATAGGGTTTCCTATATTTGTGCCATATATAAAAAAAAGTAATGAAGAATTTTTGGAATTTTCTTAGAAGTAAAGTTTTTCTGTTCAATATAGGACTTGCTTTTTTAGTGATAGTTGTTTTATCCATATTAGCCTTGCAATGGTTAAATAAATCAACAAAGCATGGAGAATTTGTTGAGGTCCCGGATTTATCAAAGTTATCTGTTATGGAAATGAGAGGTGTAATAGAGGACGCGAATTTGCGATATGAAGTATTGGATTCAGCCAATTTTAATCCTGAATATCCCAGGTTTTCTATAATTGAACAGGATCCTCCTGCAGGGAATAAGGTAAAGGAAAATAGAAAAATATATATTACGGTTAATCCTTCCGGTTATAAAAAAGTAACAGTACCAAATATTATTCAGGTTACTCAACGCAATGCAGGGTCTATGCTCCGGGCCGTTGGATTAGATATTGAACGTGTCACTTATATTGATGAGTTGGGAAAGGATATGGTATATTATATTAGGTACAAGGGTAAGACTATCAATCCAGGCGAGAAAATACCAAAAACTTCAAAAATTGAACTGGTCTGCGGAAACGGAACAATAACTGGCCAGGCTCAGGTCAAAGCCGATTCGGAATAAGAAATGGCACTTAACAACACTTCAGACCCTGAAGAGGATGAGCTTTACGAGCATTATAATTTCATTGCTTCCAAAGGGCAGGAACCCTTGCGTGTAGATAAATATTTAATGAATTTTATTGAAAATGCAACTCGGAATAAAATTCAGTTAGCGGCAAAGGAAGGCCATATTTGGGTTAACGAATCTGTTGTAAAACAAAACTACAAAGTAAAAGCAGGGGATGAGGTTAAGGTGTTTTTTGAACACCCACCTTATGAGTTTTTGTTAACTCCAGAAGATATCCCTTTGAATATCGTCTATGAAGATGAAAGCCTTCTGGTTGTAAACAAACCTGCCGGAATGGTAGTACATCCCGGGCATGGTAATTATTCTGGCACATTAATTAATGCCTTATTACATCACATAAAAGGCTTACCTGTAAATTCTGACGAAAGGCCAGGTCTGGTTCATCGCATCGACAAAGATACTTCAGGATTATTGGTAATTGCCAAAACAGAAATGGCCATGACTCATTTGGCGAAACAATTTTTTGATAAAACCAGCGAGAGAGAATATGTGGCATTGGTTTGGGGAAATATAGATGCGGACGAAGGCACCATCGAAGGGCATATTGACCGTAATCCAAAAAACCGACTTCAAATGCAAGTTTTTCCTGAGGGTGATAAGGGAAAAGCTGCAATTACACATTATAAAGTTTTAGAACGTTTGGGATACGTAACTCTGGTTTCTTGCAAACTGGAGACTGGAAGGACACACCAGATTCGGGTACACATGAAATATATAGGCCATACTATTTTTAATGATGAACGCTATGGGGGTGCTAAAATATTAAAGGGAACTACTTTTACCAAATACAAACAGTTTGTAGAAAATGCTTTTAAAATTCTGCCAAGACAGGCTTTGCATGCTAAAACCCTTGGATTTGTACATCCGGTAAGTGGTAAAAAGATGCGTTTTGATAGTGAATTGCCCGATGATATGGCCAATTGCATTGATAAGTGGAGGCATTATTCCCGGCATTCTCAATAGCAATAAATTTCGTTGATAGGGGTATTGATAAGTCTTTTCATTCTTATAAAGGAATTCACAAAAATCCTCTTTACTTTTATCTTAAAATTATTCAAATATGAAGATTGTGCTTTCTCCCGCCAAGTCGCTAGATTTTGAACGACCTATACCCACGGTAAAATATACACAACCGGAGTTTCTTGAGCAGTCGGAAAAACTAATTAAGGTATTGGTAAAGAAAAATCCCAAGTCCCTATCCAAATTAATGAGTATTTCAAATGACCTGGCTGAATTAAACTGGGAACGCAACCAAAAATTTTCACTGCCATTCACCCCGGAAAATGCCCGTCCTGCTATATATGCTTTCAATGGGGATGTTTATCAGGGATTAGATGCATATAGTATTTCTGAGAATAAATTGGAAAAGTTGCAGGACACACTTCGAATCCTTTCAGGTTTATATGGCGTTTTAAAACCTCTTGATCTTATTCAGCCCTATCGTTTGGAGATGGGAACACAATTAAAAATTGGTCGAAAAAAGAATCTTTATGACTTCTGGAAACAGAGTGTGACTGGCTTTTTAAACGATGAATTGGAAGAAGGAGAGCTTTTTATTAACCTTGCCAGTAATGAGTATTTTGGTGCTGTGGATGAAAAAAAATTAAAAACCCATGTAATTACTCCTGTATTTAAGGATTGGAAAAACGACAAGCTCAAAGTAATTAGTTTCTTCGCTAAAAAAGCCCGGGGTTCTATGGTACGTTATATAATGGATACGGATGCAATAACTCTTGAAGACATCAGGGGATTTAACCTGGATGAATATATCTACAGTAAAGAGCATACTATAAAAGAAAATCAACCAGTTTTTATTCGATAGAATAATTTGCGGAAGCAAGCGTTTATATTATGAAGTTCCATTAATAAACAACTTGCTATGAAAAATATTAGTTTTGTTCTTCTAACCTTTTTAGTATTTACATTTAGCTGCACAGACAAGGATGATGATCTAGATACAGTCAATATCCGCATCACTAATGATAGTAATATCAATTTTGATGAGGTTCAGGTAGGTACTAATGAGGAAATGTATACAAATGTAGCACCTGGCGATTATTCAAATTATTTGGTATATGAGATGGCTTATCAATATGCCTTTGTTGAAATCAAATCCGGGGAGGACGTCTATGTACTTCAGCCTATTGATTTTGTTGGCGAAACGGAACTTCCAATCGGTTTTTACACCTATAAGCTAAGTGTAAATGAGGAAGGAGAAGTTGGTCTGCAGTTTGTTGTGGACTAGGATTTTTTGCTCTTAGTCTTTTTTTTCTTTACAACCACCACTTTTGCCTTTGACTTTTTCGGTCTTCGAACTCCATACGATTTATTGGAAATCTTACCTCTTTTGGTTTTTATATCCCCTTTACCCATAAGTACTATATATTTCACTTAAAGTACGAAATTTAGCATTAAAAAGCAATCTGCCGTTTTGCCTTTTTGCAAAATACTATCTTTATAACTTTGAGAGATTATTAAAAAATCAGCGAAAATTAGAATTCAAATTGTTTTTACATACCCACCCTTATCAACCTTTTTTATTTGATAATGCCACAAAACTCATTGTGGGTACGCTACCACCGCCCAGATTTACGACTGGCGATTTAAGAGAAGGGGATGTAGATTTTTGTTATGGTAGCAGGGATGGGCAGTTATGGCCTATTTTGAATCAAATTTTTGGATTGAATTTAAAGTACGAAACGACCAGTGAGGCCGTAAAACAGCGGATGGATTTTTTAAGAGAACATAAAATAGGAATATGTGATATTGTTCAAAGTGCACAGCGTATAAAAGTAGATGCATCCGATTTGGGAATGAAGAATGTTACCCTTAGAAACCTTATTGCTTATTTACATAAATACAACAAGGTAGAATGGCTATTGTTTACCGGAGGAAATAGCAAAAATGGACCGGAATATTTTTTTAGAAAACATATTAAGGGGCATGGTTTAAGCTTAGAGCCAATTTCTGAAGAAATTCCTCGCGTACATGAGTTTACGCTTTCTGGGAAGTTTAAAAGAACCATCAGAACGGTATCCTTAACAGCGCCTTCCGGTTCTGCTAATAGGGCTATAGGTAGTTTTGTATCTTATAAAAAGATAAAGGCATTGAATCCTGCGTATACAACTTTGCAATTCAGAGTAGATCAATACCGTACTTTTTTTGAGCACTAAATTCTTGCCGGTTAGATAAGTTGAATAATCTAAGTAGATTAGAAATAAAATATTTTTGTATGGCTATGTTTTAAATCTGTAATGTTTGTTTTTCAAATCGGGATTTAGCTTGAGATATATGTTTGTTTTTTTATGAAGACAAAATATTTTGTGATTTGCCACTTATCTGTCTAAAGATTATATTATAATGCGGATATTTAGAGATTTAAAACCAATATTTAGGTACGACAATTAAGAGGATTCAATTGAATAGTTAAGGAAATTTATGCATAAGACAGATAGATTAGAGGAATTTAAAAAATCGGTAAAAAATAAGTTCTACGTTTATAACAGCTTGTTTTTAAATTTGCCGTATCAGGGTATCGAAAATGTGGGGATGCTCATTCCTCTTTTATTCGATCAATGTGAAAAAGGATTGAAATCTGGGAAAAATCCACAACAAATTTTGGATTTTTTTTTCCAGAACTTCGCAAATATTAATACTGAACAAGAAAGAATTGATTTTATGTTCAGTATTATTCAATATGTTGAGCGGCAGGTTGTATTGTATGATAGTGTGGAAGACGCCGCTTTTCCAAAGCTACATGAACATTCAAGCTCTTTATCCATAAAAGATTATTTTCAATTGGTTGATAAAAATAAGAGCTGGGAAAAGAGTGCGAAGAAATTATCAACTTTCAGTGCGCGTATTGTTTTAACTGCTCATCCGACTCAGTTCTATACCCCGGCTGTACTTGATATCATTGAAAAATTAAAATCACTAATTCTTGAAGATAAGATTAATGATATTGATGTTGTTCTTCAACAGTTAGGGCTCACTTCTTTAATAAATTTAAAGAAACCTACACCACTGGATGAAGCAAAAAATATTATTTACATTCTTAGAAATGTTTACTATGCCGCTGTAGGAGATTTATTCGCTTATATTAAAAGTAATATTGAGAATGATGAATTTGACAATTATAATATTATAAAACTTGGATTTTGGCCTGGAGGTGACAGAGACGGGAATCCATTTGTAACGGCCGATATTACTAAGGATGTGGCAGATGAACTCCGTATTAATCTAATGAAATGTTACTATAACGACCTCAAAATTCTTCGTAAAAAACTTACTTTTAAAGACCTTCGCCCTGACCTGAATGATTTAAGGGATAGGCTTTATGTCTCCATGTTCGACCCCAAAAAAGTAGTAAGCTATGATGATATTATTGGGCCATTACTTACCGTACGAGAAATATTGATAGACAAGTACAATTCGCTTTACCTGAAACAATTGGATGATCTCATTGACAAGGTAAAAATTTTCAAGACACATTTTGCTACTCTGGATATTCGCCAGGACCACAGTAAACACAGACTGGTAGTTGAAACGGTTCTTAAGACCAATGGTTACATTAAGGAAAGCCTTGATGAACTTGAAGAAAATAAATTAACGAATATACTTCTCAATGAAAAGTTGAAATTGGACCCTAATGATTTCAATGATGAAATTGTAAAAGACACGATTGCAAATATCTCCCACTTAAAAGATATTCAGAATAAAAACGGTGAAGAAGGTTGTAACCGATATATTATAAGTAACTCAGAGGATATTTATTCGGTTCTTTTTGTTTACGGGCTTTTCAGATGGTGCGGTTGGGAGAAGGATAAAATTACTTTTGATATCGTTCCGCTTTTTGAAACAATGAACGGAATGGATACTGCCGAGGCCACCATGCAATACTTATTTGATTTACCTGACTACCGTTCGCATCTCGAACAGCGAGGAAGTAAGCAGACCATGATGCTCGGATTCTCGGATGGAACAAAAGATGGAGGTTATTTAAAAGCCAATTGGTCTATTTTAAAAACCAAGGAAGTTTTGTCCAAAGTTTGTTCTAAGAACGGCGTGGATCCAATATTTTTTGACGGCAGGGGAGGACCACCGGCACGCGGGGGTGGAAAAACTCATCGCTTTTATGCCGCACAAACTAAGGATATAGCCAATAATGAAATACAATTAACCATTCAGGGCCAGACCATAACAAGTACGTACGGCACCAAGGAGCAATTCATGCACAATTCAGAACAGTTATTAACTGCAGGATTATCCAATAACCTCTTTGGAAAAGAAAATGTGATCTCCAGGGAATCACGAAAGTTGTTGGAAGAACTCTCTGATCTTAGTTTCGACAAATACGACGAGCTTAAGCAGCATGAAATGTTTATTTCCTATCTCGAAAACAGGAGTACATTAAAATATTATACCAAGGCTAATATTGGTAGCAGGCCCGGTAAGAGGGGCCAAAAAGCAAAATTAGAACTCACGGATCTAAGAGCAATATCTTTTGTAGGGTCATGGAGCCAACTCAAACAAAATGTACCCGGGTATTTTGGTATAGGTACGGCTATTAAAAAACTGAAAGATGAAGGAAGGCTCAGAGAAATAAAGAGATTATTCAAGGAAGTACCCTTCTTTGAAACTTTAATGCTTAACAGTATGATGTCTTTGTCTAAGTGTTATTTTGAGCTCACAAGTTATATGAAGGATGATAAGGAATATGGCGATTTCTGGAATATCCTGCATGATGAATATCTGTTGTCAAAACAGATGTTATTGCTTATCAGCAATTCGGAAATACTTATGGAAAACGAAGCTGTTTCAAGAGAATCAATTAAAATCAGGGAAAATATTGTACTGCCCTTATTGGTAATTCAACAATATGCCCTGCATCAAATTAGCGAGAATTCTGATTATAAAGCACTTTACGAAAAAATAGTTACGCGTTCCTTGTACGGCAATATAAACGCCAGTAGAAATTCTGCATAACCATCGCTTGGAACTGGTTTTTAATATAGTTTAAAGCACTTTGAAGATTCTTAACTCAAAAAAGACTGATAATCTTTTTATTCTATTTTGTTGCTCATAATTCCATAAAACACCTGAATACCATATGCAATCTGACCAATTTTTAAATTTTCATTAGGGCTGTGTTGATTGTTGTCCGGATTCACAAGAGGAACGAGAAAGGCAGGAATCTTAAGTTCGTTAATAAATGGAGCAATTGGGACAGTACCGCCCATAATTCTGATTTGTACTACATCCTCTGAGAATGTTTTTTTAAATGTATCTGCCAGATAAATACCGTATGGATTGTCCAAATCTGTTCTGAATGCATCCGTAACTGTGCCCTCGGTAATAGTGATGATTTTATTGTGTTTCATTCTTTGGTTCCTATCCGGGACTTCGGCCATAACATAAAACCCTTTATTTTCGACATGTTTCTTGACAAGGTTTTTCAGCCGATTACCATCGGATTCCGGTACAAGGCGAATGTCTATTTCAGCAGTGGCACTTGCAGGGACGATCGTCCTAGCTTTTTCACCAACCCATCCCGAAGATAGTCCCCGAATATTTAATGAAGGATATTGTAGTGCTTCCTGATAAAATGTACCAACCTGTTCCGGTTGTTTAATGGCAAGATGGGCGTTTATTTCCTTAGCATCATCCGGTACACTTTGGAGAATATTTAGTGTTGATTCATCAAGGCTAATACCGTCATAGTAGCCATCAATAAGGACTTTTCCGTTTTTGTCTTTCATGCTGGCAAGTACCTGGGCCAATTGAAACCCGGGATTTGGAGCATAATTGCCATAATGACCACTGTGCTGTGGGAAAATTGGACCGTAGGTAGTTAGCGTTAAAGTCGTTATTCCTCTGGTACCATATGCAATTGTTGGTTTACCGGAAGAATGGACAGGACCATCTGAAATGATCAGAAAATCTGCTTTTAACAATTCTCTATATTCTTTTACGGCTTTTGGCAAAGGGGCACTGCTTTTCTCTTCCTCCCCATCTAATATTACTTTTATATTAAAAGGAATTTTTACATTATTTTCCTTCAAAAGATCTATTGTGTTCAGGAACATAACAATTGGCCCTTTATCGTCTGAAGTGGAACGGCCAAATAAGCGCCAATCATAATTAATGTCCTCCTTAAGATCATCAAATGAAAGTGTTTTCCACTCATCATTATCCTTTGTTTTAAGCACTACTTTATAAGGATCTGGTTGATCCCACTTGGAAGGATCAACAGACTGTCCATCGAAATGCATATAAAAGAGAATGGTTGGTTTGTCATCTTCCATGGGGAGGGCTGCAAAAAAAAGCGACTCTCCTTCAGTGGGGAGTACAGATGAATTGAACCCCCTTTCATTAAATTTTTTGGTGAGCCATGAAAGATTTCTGTTGATATCTGAATGATCTAAAGCATCATTAGGGATTGCAATAAATTCTCGAAGTTCATCAATAGTATGCCTTACTTGTGATTTTAATTCAAGGTCTTGCGCGTTATTACTCCAAAAAATGAGAAGAAATAATGAGGCTATTAATTTTTTCATATAGTTATGTGAATTGATATAGATTTAAAAGTAGGGATTTCTATGAGTTGAGCAAATGCTTAAGCTTTAAAATAAGCAAGCGAAATAAAAGTATAAATGGAAATCCATGTAAAACAAGATCAAACCAATCCATAGGTTTCATGCCAATACCTCCTCCAAAAACCCATTTTAATTTACCCCAAAAATGGGGTTCCGGGAAAAAAGGAGCCAACCCTAAGGTTAGACATAACAAGATTACAATTTTCCAATTGTTAATTATACTCATGACAGAGGTTTAATGGTTTTAATAAATTCTGAAATTCCAGTCTTACCCTTATTTGACAGCATTTTTATAAAAGCAGAACCAATTATAGCGCCCTTGGCAGTCTTTGTAGCCTGCTCAAATGTTCGGGCATTACTAATACCAAAACCTACAATTTGCGGGTTTTTAAGATTCATCCCGGCAATTCGCTCAAAATAAGCTTCCTGCTCTTCTCCCAATCCTTGTTTAGCTCCAGTGGTACTTGCTGAACTTACCATGTAAATAAATCCCTCTGAAGCGTCGTCTATTTGTGAAATTCGGGATTCACTTGTTTGCGGAGTAATTAAAAAAATATTAATTAAGTTATATTTCTTAAAGATAGGCTCATATTCTTCCTTGTATACGTCCAGAGGTAAATCCGGAAGGATAAGACCATCTATACCAATTTCCCGACATTTTTTGCAGAAGTTTTCTACTCCGTATTGCAAAACAGGATTAAAATACCCCATAATGATCAAGGGAATTGAAACGGTTTTTCTTATATCTTTTAATTGATTAAACAGTAACTCTGTTCCCATGCCATTTTTTAACGCTATTGTGGAACTTTTCTGAATTGTAGGCCCATCTGCCAAAGGATCACTGAATGGCAAGCCTATTTCTATAATATCAACACCGTTTTTTTCCAAATCCTGTATAATAGAAACCGTATCATTTAGATTGGGATAACCGGCAGAGAAGTATATGGAAAGAAGCTTTTTGTCTTCTCCCAGCTTTTTTTGTATTCTGTTCTTCATTATATGGAAACCAATTATAATTTGAAATAATCTATATAGGTCTGTAAATCTTTATCACCTCGGCCTGATAGGTTTATAACAACAATATCGTCTTGCTCAAACTTTCTATGGTCAAATATGGCGAAGGCGTGTGATGTCTCTATAGCTGGTATAATGCCTTCTAATTGAGATACTACTAATCCTGCTGTCATAGCTTCGTCATCGGTAATAGAAATAAATTCACCCCTCCCGGAGGTGTATAGATGGGCATGCATAGGACCTACGCCCGGGTAATCCAGGCCGGCAGAAATAGAATATGGTTCAGTTATCTGACCGTCTTGAGTTTGCATTAGTAGCGTTTTACTGCCGTGAATAATACCAACCTTTCCCAGAGCAGAAGTTGCTGCACTTTCTCCCGAATGAATACCTTTTCCCGCTGCTTCTACAGCAATAATACCAACATCTTCATTATCCAGATAATGATAATAAGCGCCAGCGGCGTTGCTTCCACCACCCACGCAAGCCACAACATAATCAGGGTTCGGAGTACCTTCTTTTTCTAGCAACTGAGACTGTATTTCCTCTGAAATTACTGATTGAAATCTGGCTACCATATCAGGGTAGGGATGCGGACCAACAACGGAGCCTATAATATAATGGGTGTTTACCGGATTATTTATCCAGTCGCGTATAGCCTCATTCGTAGCATCCTTGAGCGTTCTGCTACCCGATAGGGCCGGCCTTACTTCTGCTCCTAACATTTTCATTCTGGCCACATTAGGTGCTTGACGTACAATATCTATTTCACCCATATAGACCACACACTCAATGCCCATAAGTGCACAAACTGTAGCAGTGGCCACTCCGTGCTGTCCGGCTCCTGTTTCTGCGATGATTCGTGTCTTACCCAATCTTTTGGCCATTAAAATTTGCCCAATGGTATTATTGACCTTATGGGCACCTGTATGGCATAAATCTTCCCTTTTCAGATAAATTTTTGTTTTATATTTATCCGAAAGGCGTTTGGCAAAATAGAGAGGTGTGGGCCTTCCTACATAATCTTTTAATAAAGCACGGAATTCTTTAATAAAAGATGGTTCTTCCATAATCTGAAGGTAGTTTTGCCTGAGTTCTTCAGTATTAGGGTATAACATTTCTGGTATAAATGCCCCACCAAACTGCCCGTAATAGCCTTTTTCATCGGCATGATAAGTCATATTCTTATATTTTTTATGAGTTGGTTTCAAACAACCGATTCTTAAATTTCTTTAATTTATCTATATCCTTTAGGCCGGGAGATATTTCAAATTTACTATTGACATCAATGGCATGGCAATATTTGGATTCTTCTTTTTGAAGAAATTCTAAAACATTATCAAGTTCCTCGAGACCTATTCCGCCACTTAGGAAATAGGGTTTTTTTGATGGATACCCCTTTAGGACTTTCCAATTAAATTGATATCCATTGCCGCCGGGCAACTTACCCTTTGTGTCGAATAAAAAGAAATCCGATGATTTCTCATATGGACTAAGTTGTGAGAAATCAAAGCTGTCTTTTATACTAAATACCTTAAGAATGTCAATCTTAATATTTTGGTCTTCAATTTGCTCTTTTAGTTTAGTACAGAATTCAGGGGATTCATTTCCATGTAATTGTATGGCATTTAACCCATATGTATTGGTGCGATTTAAAATTTCATCAATATTGGCATCAACGAAAACTCCAACTTTGCCAGTCGTCCTATGCAATTTAGGAATAGACCCATCAAAAAAACGTTGGGAAGGCTTCCAGAAGATAAACCCGAGGTAATCTGGCTGCAAAGCTGCCACCTCCTCAATATTATGCTTCATGCCACAGATCTTTAGTTTCATGTCGCCATTTGGTTTATAAATTCCCTGGCACTCTCCCCCGGATTCGTTGTCTTCATAAAGTTTTCTCCAACGAGGAAACCCTTATATCCAAATTCTCTTAGTGTTTTAATAGCAGTAATAGTGCTAATACCACTTTCGGAGACCTTGATAAATTCATCAGGAATTTGTTGTGAGAGTACAGCGCTGGTTTCCAGGCTTACTTCAAAGGTTTTTAGGTTACGATTATTTACTCCTAACATATCTAAACTGGGCATCATTGATTTAACTAACTCTTCTTCATTATGAACTTCCAGTAAAACATCCAAACCTAAACTTTTTGCTAATTCTGATAAAACCTTTATTTGTTTTCTTGTCAAAATAGCGGCAATAAGTAAAATAGTATCGGCCCCGTAAGCACGGGCTTCTATGATTTGGTATTCGTCTATGATAAATTCCTTTCTTAACAGTGGAAAATCAACAGCGGCTCTGGCTATTATTAAATCATCAAGAGACCCTCCAAAATATTTGGCGTCCGTTAAAACCGACATGCCACAAGCCCCTGCATTCATGTATCCTAATGCAATATCCTGTACACTTGAATTTTGATTGATCACAGATTTAGAAGGTGATCTTCTTTTGTGCTCTGCAATAATCCCTGTTTTACTTTTTCGCAATGCATTAGCCAAGGATACGGGTTCCCTTTGGAAGAGGAATGAAGCCTCTAATTGCTTAAGAGGGATTACAGTTTTTTTAAACTGTAATTCCCTTTTCTTATCAACTACTATTTTTTCCAGTATATCCATCACGCACTTAATTGCTGTAATTTTTTTAGGGCATTTAGGGCATTTCTGTTAAGGAGAGATTCTTTCGCTTTTTCAAAACCTTGTTTTGGACTAATATCCAAAACTGTGGCGATAGCCACTCCGGCATTTGCGCAGACAACATTGTTTTGAGCTTCCGTGCCTTTACCCTGCAATATATCCATGAATATTTGGGCAGATTTGTCAATGCTTTCACCTCCTGCTATTTCACTTTCCTTTATAATTTCCACTCCAAAATCTGAAGGATTTAAAATACCCTCGGTACTATTTGTAATAGTTTTGGTACTCCCCGTCAATGAAATCTCATCATATCCATCAAGAGCATGGAGAACTGTGTATTTTTTATCGGTATTCTGATAGAGATACCCATACATTCTTGCTAATTCTAAATTAAAAACGCCAACTATTTGATTTTTAGGAAAGGCGGGATTGACCATTGGTCCAAGCATATTAAAAAAAGTTTTGACTGCAAGTTCACGTCGAATAGGCGCCACATTTTTCATTGCGGGATGAAACAAAGGGGCATGTAGTACACATATCCCGGCTTCGTCTATTGATTTTCTAAGAAAGTCAGGATCATTGCTGAATTTCACACCTAAAAATTCCATGACATTACTGCTCCCACATGTAGAAGATACCCCATAATTACCATGTTTAGTTACCTTAAGACCAGCTCCTGCTGTAACAAAGGAAGCCAGAGTAGAAATATTAAAAGTATCCTTGCCATCACCTCCTGTTCCGCAAAGATCAATTGGATTGTATTCAGATAGATCAATGGCCAGACATAGTTCCAACAATGCATCCCGAAATCCCTCTAATTCTTCAATCGTAATGCTTCGCATCATGTATACTGTAAGAAATGCAGCAATTTGACTATTGTTATAAGTTCCTTTGGCAATATTAACCAATACCTGCTTTGCATCTTCTTTGGAGAGGATGTCATGATTGATCAATTTATTTAGAATCGCTTTCATTTGTTTTAAATTTATTAAGGAATCACAAACTGTTTAATTAATCCATAAGCCAATTTTTAATAATTTGCTTGCCTTGCGGAGTGAGTACAGATTCTGGATGAAATTGAACAGCACAAACATCATAAGTTTTGTGCCTTATTGACATCAGCTGGCCATTTTCATCAAATGAAGTAGCTTCAAGAACGTCCGGAAGGTGAGGATCAACAACCCATGAATGATATCTGCCTACCACAATTTCCCTTGGCAAGCCTTCAAATAAAGGCTCATCATTTTCAAGGATTATTTTTGTAGCGACCCCATGATAAACTTCGTCCAAATTTATCAACTTACCACCAAAAACTTCGCCTATAGCCTGCTGGCCCAGACAAACTCCAAATATGCTTTTAGTTGGGGCATATTTGGCAATTATTTCTTTAAGAAGTCCGGCTTCATCAGGGATTCCAGGACCCGGCGAAAGTACTATTTTCTCAAAATCATCAACTTCTTCCAATTTTAGTTGGTCATTCCGTTTAACCACAACTTCGCAACCCAAATCCTCCAGATAATGTACCAGGTTATAAGTGAAGCTATCGTAATTATCTATTACCAGTATTTTATTCATCGCTTATTTATTGTCCTTTTTCAGATAGTTTCTGCAATTTCCAGAGCTTTGTTAAGAGCTCCCAATTTATTGTAAGTTTCCTGTAACTCCTTTTCCGGTTCAGAGGCAGCTACTAAGCCCGCTCCTGCCTGGTAATGAAGTTGGTGATTCTTACTTAAGAAGGTCCGGATCATAATAGCGTGATTAAAATCTCCGTCAAAATCCATAAATCCGATAGCCCCACCGTAATAATCTCTGTTCGTGGTCTCATACTTTTCAATGAGCTGCATAGCCATATGCTTGGGTGCCCCGCTCAGGGTACCTGCCGGAAAAGTGTCAGCGACTACTTTCATAGTGGGTGTTTCTTTTTTCTTTTGCCCTGTAACTTTGGAAACAAGATGAATAACATGAGAAAAGAACTGGACTTCCCTGTAGTTTTCTACTTTTACCATATTCCCATGCCGGCTCAGATCGTTACGGGCCAGGTCTACAAGCATAACATGCTCGCTATTTTCCTTTACATCTTCTGTTAGTTTTTTAGCTAATAAAGCATCTTCTTCATCATTACCGGTTCTTTTGAAAGTACCCGCAATTGGATGTATTTCGGCCTTCCCATCTTTGACAATTAATTGCGCTTCCGGTGAACTACCAAAGATTTTAAAATCTCCATAGTCAAAATAAAACAGATATGGAGAAGGATTAATAGAGCGAAGGGCTCGGTAAACATTAAATTCATCTCCTTTAAACCCTTGTGAAAACCTTCGTGAAAGGACTAATTGAAAGACATCACCTCTTTTACAATGCTTTTTAGCCAGAGATACATGTTCTTTATATTCTTCATCATTTAGATTTGAGGAAGCTTTACCTTCCTTTCTAAAATTATAGGAGGCAAAATTTCTTATATTAAGAAGTTGTTCAATTTCTGAAATATTATTATCAGAATCATAGCAATGAGCAAATATATAAGCCTCATTTTTAAAATGATTTATGGCTATTATATTTTGGTAAACAGCATAATAAATATCAGGAATATCCAGGGAGCCGTCTTTTTTTGTGATAGAAATATCTTCAAAGTACCTAACTGCATCATAAGACATATAGCCAAACAATCCATTATTTATAAATTTAAAACCATTAGATTCGGTCTTAAACTTTTGGCTGAAGCCATGTATAATTTCCACAACATCGGTTTCGCTGTTTATAGTTATTTCATTAGCAGATTTGTCCGGAAATAGCTGAGTAATTTGCTCATCCTTCACCTTGATAGAGGCTATAGGATTACAACAGATATAAGAAAAGGTATTATCATTTGCCCTGTAATCACTACTTTCCAGAAGAATACTATTAGGAAACTTATCACGAATTTTTAAATAAACGCTAACCGGGGTAATAGTGTCAGCGAGGATTTTTTTATAATATGTTTTAAGTTCATATGCCATAATCTGCAAAAATTTAGATCTTGATACTAAGTAATTCTGAAAAATCAAAAAGGCTTGTCGTGATAGACAAGCCTTTTCGTATAGTAATACTACAATGGTGCTTAGCTCACGACTTTATACGTAAGTTATTCCACCACCAAGTATTTGCTATTCTAAAATTCATTGAGTCAAATATAGAAAGGAATTTCATAATTACAAATCAATTTAAAGGAAAAATAAATCCAAAATCCAAACTTGCATAAAGTGATTATAATTAATAGTACTGATTCCTAATACTTCAATTCTAAGCGTTCAGATCTATATAAAATATCAGTTTGACCCCAAGAACCACTTTTGTTACCATGTTCACTTTTAAAATTTAGTGTTGCTTCAAAAACCTCTTTACCAGTTTCATAGTCTACTTCAACTATTTTAGCAGATAGTTTAGTTCCTTGTTTTAGATAACCGGAAGTAACCAGTACATTATTTGAATTGGCCAAATAGTCTGCATCGCTAACAATAAGAGAGAAAAATTCCGGCCCTCTTTCTTTACCATATTGCCAAATCTGCTCGGTGGATTTATCTTTTTCATTTATTTTATAGATCACTGCGTGGGAATAATGAATGTTATTTTCAAAATATCTAAAGGTACCGTTATCAAATACCAAAAGATTACCATTGGGCATAATTGATGGGGAATGCATTCCCCAGGGAAAGTCAAATTCTTCCGAACTTTCACTCCCATCCTGAACAGCTCTGTTATATGGTTTTCCTTTAGAATCAACAGCCGTTAATAAATAAGGCTTTGTTTCGAAACCCATACCTTCTCTGCCAGATTTTCCCCAACTTTTTTTTGGTGCCATAATCCATTCTAGATTATCATTCCAAGAAATTTTTATCAATCCCTGATTTTTTCCAGATACAATTATTGAGTTATCTCTCTGATCAAAAGCCAGACCATTCATGTGGAGCCAATCCCGAGGTCTAAAAAAGTTCAAATCATTTCTACTAACATCTAAATGTTTGGCTAAATCCCATTCTCTGACAATTTTGGATTTTTTTCTGTCAAATTCTATAATATGATCACTGTCTGAGGCAACAAGCTTATTATCTAATTTTATAAAATTATTTCTTTTACCAACACATATTAGTAAGTTTCCATTAGGTAATTCCAGTACGTCATGGTGCATACCATAATTTGTACTTATTTTAGTTTCTTTTAATGGTTTACCTAACATATCAAATTCATAAATAACATGCCTGCTTACCATTAATATTGTTCCATCCTTAAGTCGTTGAAATGGACTAACCATTTTACCGGCAAAACTTAAATCCAAATACCACCGCACCTGGCCCTGGTCGTCAAAAATTAAAGGCCCCGAATTGAATTTGCCATTGTTAGCAAAATGAATGTCACAAGCGTGTATGCCTGGTTCCATTTCGTTTCGATTTAGCTTGTTTATGGTTATCCTGGGAAAATGAGTTGGTGTATTCCCTGTTTTTATTTTTATAGTATCTATTACTTGTCCACCTTCGTATTCTAAGGTAACAATAACGCTATTTAATGTATTAGGGTATAGACCTATCACTGGGATCTCTAACTTGGTGGCGTTAAGTTCAAAAGTTTGCTCAACAGGAGTCTTACCTAAAACTTTAATAGTAACATTGCAGGGTTTTTCTACTTCAATATTTAATACAGCTGTTAATGGCGAGATTTTGTAAGGATTCAAGATTGTTTTTATGGAATATTTAAGCTCAGAACTGCAACTGCTGAAAAGAAATAGCACAAAAACCATTGAAAAGACCAAGCGAGATATTGCTTTTGATGTCATTTTTAATTTTTGTTTAAAAATATAGCTTTAC